>Ga0209756_1002450_pt1 | contig 16065 bp, 3 predicted proteins | sample ETNvirenome_6_85_FD_184071 | JGI IMG/M metagenome (GOLD analysis project Ga0209756, IMG submission 184071) | Marine viral communities from the Pacific Ocean - ETNP_6_85 (SPAdes) (version 3) | ecosystem: Environmental > Aquatic > Marine > Oceanic | place: Pacific Ocean | collected 2013-06-19
AATCGAGAAGCAAGCCGGAATAGGGCTGTCAGTCTTTTGAAACCTTTAGTTGTTCCGAGACGCTTTATTGTAGAAAGGCAGCGAGAAAAAACTTTTGTGCAATTTGGATTTGGCTCAGAGAAAGATATAACTTCTGATCCATTAATTGATCCTGCTACCACAGCTTTGAATTTTCATGCAAGAAATTATGTTACGGAAACCTCTTTTGATCCAACCAACTTATTAGGTACTGACAAATTAGGCGTTTCTCCATCAAACACTAAATTAAGAATTGTTTTTCGAGTGAATACTATAGATACTGTAAATGTTGCGGCTGGTGGTCTTACAAGCATATCAAATCCTATTTTTCAATTTGGAAACTTTTTTAGCCTAAACCAAGGAACAGTATCGGATGTTCAATCTTCTTTGCAGGTTTCAAACGACGCTCCAATTGTTGGTGATGTAACTTTGCCAACAACTGAAGAATTGAAGTTGAGAATCTATAATACTTTTGCTTCTCAAAATCGAGGAGTCACCGCGCAAGATTATAGAGCACTCTCATATCAAATGCCTCCTGAATTTGGTGCTGTAAAGCGAGTAAATATTTATCGAGATGCAGATTCAATGAAGCGCAATTTGAATTTATATGTTATATCGGAAGATCCAGATGGAAATTTGGAAACCACAAATACAACCATAAAACAAAATTTAAAAACTTGGCTTAATCGGTCTAGAATGGTGAATGATACGATCGACATTTTGGATGTTAAAATTGCAAATATAGGAATTGAATTTATTGTTGTTGGTGATTTAGAAACAGATAAACATCAAATTTTGACTAACGCAATTGAATCGTTGGAAGCTGCTTATTCTCAAAAATTTGAAATTGGAGAACCGTTATTTATAACTGATATCTATAGTAGATTAAATGATGCACCGGGAGTTGTTGACACAGTTAAGGTCAAAATAACTCAAAAACGCGGCGGGCGCTATTCATCAACTTCTTTTGACTTGGATGAGGCAACATCTCCAGATGGACGATTTATCTCTGTTCCACAAAATGTAATTCTTGAATTAAAGTTTTCCGATGCAGATATAGTAGGAAGCGTAAAATAAAATGAGTATCAAAAGATACACTGCCTATAAAGATAATACGATCACAAATGCTTTTGGGTCTAACCTTACTACAAGAGGGACTGGTAGTAATATGGGTAGGGCGGACTCTCTTGAGGTATTTTCGATTTATGCTCAAGCAAGTTCGTCATCGAACGAGCAAACAAGGACATTAATACAATTTCCAGTTTTGACATCAGACGCCGATTCAAGTATTCAAGCGGACAGGACAGCGGGAAAAATTCCAGTCAGCGGAAGTGTTAATTTTTTCTTGAGAATGTTTAATGTCGCTCACGATCAAACTGTGCCTCGTGATTTTACAGTAAACATAAGTCCTATTTCTCAATCTTGGGAAGAGGGCTACGGTTTGGATATGGAAAATTACAAGGATAAAACTTATGATGGAACAGGTTCAAATTGGATTAACGCTGCGGCATCTACAAAGTGGACAAATAACCCCGGCGACACTTTAAGCGGCGGAAGTTTTTTAAGTGCATCTTGGATGGGAACAGGGTCGACGCTTTATGATGAGTTCAATTATAAACAAACTTTTAGCGAAGGAACTGAAGATTTAGAAGTTGATATTACTGGTCTTATAGAGAAGTGGGTTGCGGGTGATTATTCAAATTATGGCGTTGGGGTGATGCTAACCGGCAGTCAAGAAAGTGGTAGTCGTTCGTATTATACTAAAAAGTTTTCTGCCAGATCTAGCGAGTTTTTCTTTAAGCGTCCCGTAATTGAAGCCAGATGGGATTCGAGCCGGAAAGATCAGCGAGGTTCTTTTTATGCTTCAAGTTCTGCATTAAGCACTGCCGATAATTTGAATACAATTTATTTTTATAATTATGCTCGCGGACAAGCAAAGAATTTACCAAATGTTGGAACGAGTGCAATTAATATCACTCTTCATACATCGGCATCGGGGGGCGAAAAAATCACCGCAGTTGGTAGTGGTACTCTTACATATACAACCGCTGTTACTGGAGGTTATGTTACAACCGGAACTTATAGCGCGTCTTTTGCGTTGGACACTTCTGCGTCAGTAGTTTATGATCGGTGGTTTAGTGGTTCCGTTTATTATCATACTGGTAGTTTTGAACCGATATCTTCAACACCATCAAATATGTTTGATACAACAGAATATATTACCAGCATTACTAATTTACGAACAGAATATTTTAATAACGACACAACAAGATTGCGCCTTTACACGCGCGAAAGAAATTGGAATCCAACCATTTATTCGGTCGCAACCGCTAATATAGAAAATTCTATTGTTGACGACGCCTATTTCAAAGTTTTTCGCATTATTGATAACAAGGATGTGATTGCATATGGAACTGGTAGTCTGAATCATACAAGATTATCATATGATGTTTCTGGGAGTTATTTTGATCTGGATATGTCTTTGTTGGAAATCGGATATGAGTATGGTATAAAATTTATTTTTTATACAAATGGAACTTATGACGAACATAACGCAGTTTTCAAGTTTAAAGTGGTAGAGTAAAATTATGGCAAATATTAAGGATCTTTTTGGTTCACATAAATCTCAAAAAACTTTGGTATCCAAAAGTCTCAATGATCTGGGCTCAAATATAGAATCTGCGAATTGGATTAAATCCACCGTTAAAGAACATCAAGAATTTGAGCCTCGTGTAGATTATACAACTGCATCTAATTTTGCCCGATATGGTTCCGCTGAACAGTATTATAAGGATGCGTTTTCTTATATTCAAAATGAATATCCTTATGATGGTTCGGGGAAAGAAAAAACAGATTGGGAAATCGGCGCTTCTGGTATAGATAAATATATTTTCAATAATGAATACCCACGTACAACCGGGTATGTAACAATTGGTAAAGATGCTACTGCGACAACTTCAAAGGGAGGATACTGGAATCCTTCCAGAACAGAATATATTTATTTTGAGGGTGGTCCGCATCCAGCACCCCAAGTACAGGCTGGCGAAAAAGTTTCAAAATTCTTTCCTACTTCCCAACGCACTACCCCAAGTGCAAATTATTATAATGCAACCGCGAATCAACAATCAAATCTTGAAATTGATGGCGATAGAGGGATTTCTGTTGAATTCTGGCTGAAGAAGACTGGTTACACTTCTGGTTCCGAATCTGAACGTCAAGTGATTTGCGATGTTTGGAATAACGGTCTGTGGGGAACATCGTTGGGAGTATCTTCTTCTTATGGTCGATTTCGATTAGAAATTTCTGGAACGGGTGCCGGAATCGCACCTAAATTTTATGTTGAATTTTTATCGGGCACCGCTGGGTTTACATCGGGACATATATCTAGTTCCAGTCCGATGATTCAAATGAGTGCTAGTTCTTTAACTGGTTCTTCTTGGAATCATTTTGCTCTAACTTTCAAGAATACCGGAAGTCAAATGGCTGGAAGGTTATACCAAAATGGTAATCTTCTTCAAACTTTGATCACCGGCTCAAGTATTGGGCTTATAACTGGTTCTATGATTGGTCAGATTGGTTCTCTCATCACCGCAGTTTCGGGGAATCAAGCGAGTCGAGGGTATGCTCTCCTTAGTGCTTCTCTTGATGAATTCAGATTTTGGAAAATCAAAAGAACATCAGAACAAATTGGTCAAAATTGGTTTACGCAAATTAATGGTGGTACAAATACAGATTGGACAAAAGATTATAATGCTCCTACAAAATATAGTTACACAAATCCAGTAGATCTCGGGGTTTACTATAAATTCAATGAAGGAATTATAAATTCTAGTAGTGCAAATTCCAACGATACAAAAATTTTAGATTATTCTGGCAGAATTTCAAATGGAACTTGGACTGGTTATACTGTTGGTGCGAGATCGACTGGATCAGCTATTGTTGAATCTAGTGCAGCATCATCTGAATTCAAAGATCCAATTTTATATTCTCATCATCGAGACGTATCTTCAAAGTTAGATGAATTGAAGCTAAAAGGATTTAATCACGACATTAATAACAATGCCGCTATTTTTCAATCTGTTCCAGGTTGGATCAGAGATGAAGACATTGTAAACGACGGAAATACTTTATTAAAACTAACGCAAATAATTGCAAGTTATTTTGATACTTTACAATTGCAAATTCAAAATTTGCCTCGTCTTAGAGATACAGAATACGTTAGTAGCAGTTATAAACCGCTTCCATTTACTAGCCGCTTAATTGATTCTACTGGTTTAGATTCCGCTGAACTTTTTGCAGATGCTAATGTACTTGAAGCGCTTGCTTCGCGAGACGATTTTAGATCGTTTTCTGAAAAACTTAACGAGACAAAAAATAAAATTTATCAAAATCTCTATAACAATCTTGTTTATATTTTTAAGTCCAAGGGGACTGCAAAATCGATTCGAAATTTAATAAGATGTTATGGCGTTGGCGATGAACTTGTCAAATTGAATCTTTATGCAGATCAAACAACTTCTGACATTAAAGAGAATTATGAATCTTCAATTACAAGAAAAAGATATGCTAATTTTTATACAACTGGAAGTTTTAGTGCTACAGTTTACCAATCATCTAGCACTACAGACACAAATGTAAAATCATTTTTGACATCTTCTGCTAATGCGATTTACCAAGGTAATACTTTTGAAACAGAAATTATTTTTCCCAAAAAAGTAGGCGAAGATAGTCCAATTTCTTTTGCCACTCCTTTCACTGTATCCTCTTTGTTTGGCGTTCATACTGTGGCGAAGGAACCAGCAGAACCGCCAATACAATGGGCTCCATACGATGTTGCAAACTTTCAAGTAACTGCGGTTCGCGGCGGAATCACCGACAATGACGCATATTTTAAATTGTCAAGCACTACAGATGGTATTTTTCCAACTCTTACGAGTAGTATTCAAAAGGATGTTTATGAAAGTTCAAGGTGGAATATAGCCGTTCGCGTCAAACCTATTTCTTATCCTTGGGCAGATGCAGTTAATAGTAGTGGAAACCGAACTTATGATGTTGAATTCTCAGGATATCAGGTTCTTCTTGACTCCATTGAAAACCAATTCAAGGTAACTGGATCAGTTTCCCTTGCTAGCGGTCAAAGTTTCCTTTCGTCTTCTAAGCGAATTTTTGTTGGTGCTCATCGCACGAATTTTACTGGTGCAGTTTTACAGAAGTCTGATGTGAAAATTTCTTCTGCAAGATATTGGAATGATTATCTTGAGGATGAAGTTATTCTTGCTCACGCACGCGATCCATCTAATTTTGGACGCTTGCATCCCGGTCGAAATACATTTTTGAACCAGAAGGGCGATGATTTTGCAGATAATATTATGCAAGTTCCTCAAATGGAAACATTGGCAGTGCATTGGAATTTTGATACTGTTACTGGATCTGACGCGAGTGGAGAATTTGTAGTAGAAGATTATTCTTCTGGCTCGGCTAATGCGGGGGCACCTTATGGTTGGTTTGGTGAAATAAAATATAGACACCCAGGAAAAGGAACGGGCTTCCCAACAAGCAATACAGATGTTACTGTAAGAGAATATGTTTATACTGCCAAACAACAACCACCAGAAGTTATTGGCAGCGATGATATGATTGATATCAAAACTGAATCTGATGTTGAGATATCCATAAGAGATACAAGACCTGTTAGATTCTTTTTCGCTGTAGAAAAAAGTTTATATGCTTCTGTCTCAGCCGAGATGATTAAATTCTTTGCAACTGTTTTAGATTTTAACAATCTTATTGGTGAGCCAGTTAATCGGTATCGACAAAATTATAAAGCACTTGAAAAAGTACGGCAACTCTTTTTTGAAAAAGTACAAAACGATACAGTCGATTTTGAAAAGTTTGTAGATTATTATAAGTGGATTGATGAATCAATTGGAAAAATGGTAGTTCAATTATTTCCTGTGACTGCCAATTTTTCTCGAAAAGTTTTTACAATGATCGAAAGTCATGTATTGGAGAGAAATAAGTATTGGAACAAATTTCCGACACTTGAAATAAAGCCGTCCGATCCTGAAGCTGGCTTGCGCGGGATCAATGAAATGCTTTATCCTTGGAAGTATGGTGGGGCTCCGATTCAACGTCAAGCTTCAGCCTCATTTGCTAATCTGTTAACATTAGCTGGTTTCAGCGATAATGATAGATTTACAGTTAATGTTCCAACCACTGTTGGCGGAACAGGTGTTGATATAACTGTTAAAATGGTGGCTGGAACCCCATCTGCCGGTACCGCGAATCAAGTAGAAGTTAGTACAGCCGGAACCTCCGCCGCAATTCTTGCTCGACTCGTGATTGCTATTGCTGGAGGCACTCCGTCGCCTTCCAATTCTGTCGCGTATGGAACAGGAGCTGGCGATGCGACTAACGGTATCGCAGGTATTACCGCCGCACTTGGAACCAACCCAACGATAACTGTAACTGCGACACGGGATGGTTTACGAGGAAATGACATTGTGTTTACTGATGTCGTAGGAACGATGGTTGCTGGAGGTGGCGCAGGGTCTTCGCCAGCAAATTTAGCTGGTGGTCTTGGAAACGCAAATGTTAATTGTTTATGGTGGAACGAACGAGCAAAAAGAAGCAGTGTTCTTATCACTTCTGGTGATTCAATAATTGATGGTCAACGTGATAAATTTAGATTAGTAAATGATTTTAGGAGTGGTAGCGGTCCAAATCTTGCAATTTCAAGAGATTCAACATCTACAACAACAACTTATAAAGGGCAAGCATATGCTTTAAGAAACTTTACAAAACCTTATCGGCTGGCTGTTGATGAATCGCCAGAAATTCACGGTGGTTCAAATTTCCCAAGAGCAAAAACAGTTGAGTACACACATGAGGCTTTAGAATTCGGTTCAACTGAGCAATTAGAAATTGCTGCTTCTAGTATAGCATACGAAAAAGTTTGTAACGACGTTATTGTTCCCAATATAAAAAATAGATTAGAATATAAACTTAGAGACACAAGGGATCTTCAAGGATATACTAGCGGTAAAGGAACAATATTTGCTCCATTTAGTTTGTTCAGTTCTTCTGTCGGAACTGGTTATATGTCTGATGTTTCAACAAATTTTAAAGCCAATACAGATATTACAAATTACCATGATGATGTTTATGGCGATGATAAAGGAATTCCATTACAAGGTCCGTTTACTGAAAGACACGTTGGCGGAAGACAACACAGACACATAGATATTAATTCAGCGTCTACTGATACAATTCTTACAAGACCCGAAGCATGGAATTTTGGAATGGCTGGATCGGCATTGGCACTTTCATACCCCTCCGCTTCAACAGAAAATGCAGATGAAACTTATGCCCAACCCCGCGCTACGATGCTTCGTGATGAAACAGCAAAGCGCCCATTAAACATTCGCAATATTAAATGGGGAACATCCTCCGCAGTTGCAGGAAACTATCGCAAAGATTATGAGGCGGTCCAAACATCCGGTCGTAGTCTTAACAATAGATTTTTTGTTGATAATGAGGGATTTAGTCCAAGTGTTAATGCTTCACCTTATGTAAGTGGTGTTATTGATTTTGTTCTTCCGAGATATGACTTAACGGGAACAAATAAACATATTTTTGTTGAAAGGTTTTCTGCTCCTGGTGGTCCTGAAGTTAATTCTCGCGGAGCATTAGATGTTTATGCAGAAGAATATTCAGTTTACAACGAATTAAATAACAGAAATTTGATCGTTCGGAATGCTTTAAAATCTTGGCAAACAGAACATTGTGGGCAATTTGGAATTGATCCGACTGGAACTATTGGCGATGGAACAATACCTGCTGAACACATAGTCAATGCTCTATCTTATGATGGTGTGGTTGCGGCATATCACAAAGTTAATAGAAATCCACGGAAAATGGCAGCTCTAACAAATGGTTTTGAGGGTGCTGCCACTTGCAGTATAAATTATGATAATTGGTTTATTCAGCACCCAATTCCTCAAAGCGATTATCAATATTCTTGGATAACTGCATCGGTTTCTAAATCCGCTTGTGATACGTTTGGACATTATGGTTCTGGTGATGGAGGAAGAACTAATTTTTCTATTCCAACTGGAAGCACTGGATCAGTAACAGTATCGGCAATTCCGTTTATTACTGCGAGTAACATAAATGCGGGAGGAAATTATGCAGATTTTGTTGGATTAAATACTTTGATTTACGATCCTCTTACTTCTTCTTTGAATATCTTAAGTGCATCCGATGGCAATTATATCAATACACTTATTGCCTCAATTACGTCACCTAAAGATCTTAACTCTTTATTACTTCATCGCAATGGACCATATCAATATCCGTCGTGGAAACAAATAAGAACAGGTGAAAATCCTCTTGCGCGGCATCAAAGAAGAAATAATATCATAACGGTGGATAAGCAAAGCGGTGTGGAAATTTTAAATAGACAGTTTGCAAATACAACAATAACAACTCGTTATACTGAGCCTGTTGTTGGTTTCAAATATAAACCCTTACAAACAACTTTGACAAATGTCGATCCAACATTGTCGGATCAAATGAACCAAGAAGTTATTTTTAGACATTCATATGGAAATAATCTAGAATTTTTTGCAAACGAAACATTAACAATTGATTTCGGTTTACCGTCAGGGCGCGGAATTCAACCAGCATACATGGATCCAACACAACCGAATGTGCAAATGCATGATTTGCTTTCTGCTCAATACACTAATGATCCAAGTATGTTTGGATCATTGGAATATTCTGAAGTTGTTTATCCGAAAGGAGTAAACACAGGTCTGAAAAAAAATCGTGGTCGGACTCAATATGCCGAAACTGTCAACACAATAACCAATGCAGATGGTACTATTTCTGCTTCGTTGTCCAATGGAAGTAACGGAATTGATCGTGGACCGATAGATCGAAGAACATTTTGGAGAAATTCTGCTGCGGATAGGAACAGAAAGAATTCATATGCGATTGCAGTAGGGGTTGGAGCAAGCAATAATGCATTTCAAACTACAATTTTTAATTCTTGCGGAAGACAGGATGGTTATGCAAGAAGCGTATGGTGTTTCGGTGAAGAGCCGCTTGTTTTTGATCCGCCGTTGTCAGTTTCTCCCCAGCGGTATGGCATCAGTTTATCAGCATCTCAAACAACTCCTGGGTATGTTAATTTGAACGATGGTTCGGATTTGGGTGAACTTAATTCTGTTAATATTAATAGGCTTGGATCTTTTATGGGTGGGGTTATTTCATCAAGCGTCGCAAATTATTATACAGGTTATCTCTATAATAATCCTACTGCTTCAGCGATGTATTATTCGCTCCCCCACCAGGGACAAAATCAAGATCATCTTGCAAATCTGTTTCGTGGCAACGGTGGGCTGGACGGTGCCTATGCAGCGTATGCTGATCTAGCAGCATATCCACCGGGAACTTACACGGTAGAGTTGTGTAAAGGAATGAAATGGCGCACAGCGATAGACGCAGGAAAAAATCCTTGGTTTGATTCTTATGAAGAGTACGCCGACGATATAAGGGGTCTTGCAAAATCTTGGACAGTTTTGCCAGAGTTTAGAATTTCCGATCATCTGCCTTATTATGTTAAAACTCGCGGTGGTAACTTCCGTGCTCGAAATGATAAATTCTTATCACTAAATGGAGCAAATATTACGTCGAGTGCTGATACAGAAACAACTATTGGACCTTCCCGTACTGAACTGTCTAACCCAGGTGCGCCCATCCCAGAAGGTGTGAATTTTCTTGATAATGATCCCACAAATTTTAACGACAATTTCTTTACAGAATATTCGTTTTCAGATTTCCAAAAATATTTTGGAAAGTTTACACAAGATCATGATCTTTCAGAAATCACTTTGACATGCAATGCGGTTAAAAAACTATTGCCATATAAAGGTTTTTATCCTGCCGATAGAACCACTCAGTTGGTTAGTCTATTTTCTGGCGCGCTTGGACAATATGTCGGTGGTGGTGCTCTTTCTGGCACAAACCCACCAGTGCCAAATCAAAATTCTGTAAATGTAAGTGATGAATGTTCATCGCAATTGGCATTGCAATCTTTATTGCAGCCGTGGTTTGCCCCAGGAATTTTGTATAATACAATTAAATCTGGAATTGCCGTTGATTGGCCTGTTTTTACGGGTTCGATCGGTATGGGTGCGTTCGGCATAAATACGGAAACGGAAAAGTGGTTCTACGACACAGTTGGGACGACCTTCGGGGGCAACCCTGTAGCCCGTCCATTGTCTGCTGATACAAGATTTCCTTTTAAATCTTTGCTTGATCCACTTGATTCGATGCCTTTTTCACAATCTAATGGTTCTCATAGATTAATTTATATGGCACCATCATATAATCTCATGCACTATGAGCTTGATGTAGGCGAGTGGGACAGCTATAAACCAAAAATTATGCGACAACCATACGCAGAATTTACAAGTCCGCGACCACCAAAATCTGTTTTGAATTTGTATTCTAGTGCTATGCATAATTTTTTGGCAGAGATCCCAAACTTTTTCTTAAAAGGAAAAAGTCTCTCCTCCATTGAATCTCTCCCGCAAAGCAGCATCCACATAGAAAAAGATAAAGTATATGCAATGGATGTTTATATTGAAAAAACAAACACTCCAACCAACGAACTTGTTATGTTGGAGGATTATTATAATGGAAGTGTTTCTGGAACAGCAATTCGTAATACGTTTGGAAGTGATGACACGTTCGATACCATCAATGAATATGCATACGTTCTTAAAAGTCCTATTACGGCATCTTGGAATGGAAAATATTTTGGTCCGCCTTGGGATGTTAATTCTGGAAGCCAGACGAACTGGCTTAATATAAAGTTTGGTGCATCGGCGTGGCAATCAGGTTTTCATCCGGGTGCGGGTGGAGATCCTGCTTATGCTCCTCACACTCCACCGTATTTTTACGGAAAAGCAAAAGTCAGATTAATTTATACTGGGTCTGCCGAAGATGAACAGACCGAGGGCGCTGGTGGTGGTCCAAACTTTAGAAAAATTCTCAACAACGTATCGATGAGTTTCAAATCGACAACCGATGAACGCCGAGATATGTGGAATAGATATGGTCTTTGGAAGTGGTCACAATCGCCCGCTGGTGGTGCTCCCAATTCTTTATCCAGTTCTGCTGCATATGTTAATATGATGGATGTTACAGCATCTCTCGATATTCTGGGTTTGAAGATTGATCAAAAAAGACCCACCGACCCTGGTTTTGATCGCTGGACTATCGCTCCGTTTATGGAAACTCCTGTTTTAGATTTTTCGTCTAGTCAAGTGCCTGAGCGTGGATACGGAAGAGGTATGTGGAGCGGTTATGGTGAAATTCCACGAAACAATAAAGGAATTTATTTCGGTCTTGAGACCGCAGCCGATTTGTTTGTCAGTGCTCCAAACAAATCCGATATTCGCGATATGCGTGATTGGTTCCCGGCGCTCGCCGCAGCCCCCACGGAAGTTCAAGAATCTTCGTTTGAAGAAGAGGCGTTTGGTTCGCTGCCCTTGGCACCTACAATTCCCGAAGGAGCAAACGCACAAAGAAAAAATGTAGGAGAAATTGCAGGAGCTAAGACAATTTCAGAAGCAATTGTTGCAATTCCATTTTGCTTGAATAGATCGGTCGGTGGTGGTGCTTCGACTTTTGCAAAAACAATCCGTACACCTATTATGAATAAATACTTTTTTGCTCTTGGAAAAAATAAAGCAAAATCTAGAAGAATATTTAATGAAACATTAAAAAATATTAACAATACAGGATTAGCAATCCCTGGTCCAAATACAGTAACCGATCCTAAATTAAGGTGGTTGTTTGATTATTATAATACAGAATTGGGAGGTGTGGCTGGCGAGTATAAATTGGGCGAAATTAGTGATACATCAATATCGCGAATGGCGCGACTAATGGATACTTTTATTCTTCCTCCTCAACTTGATTTTAAAAAAGACGCCAATATTGAACCATTTGCAATGTATATATTGGGATTTGATGTCGAGTTAGATCAGCAAGATTTGGCAGATATTTGGCAAGGAGTAATGCCAAAGATTTCAACAACCGCAAAATTGGATGTTTCTTCATTTTCTCATCCGATAAAAATATGGGAGTTTTTTGGAGGCGAAGCAATTCCCGAAGACGTAAGGTGGATGGTTTTTAAAGTGAAGAAGAGAGCCCATATAAATTATTGGAGCACGACACCATCATCTACAGATGATCCCGGCTTTCGTCCAGGTGGTACAAAGACGGGTGGTATAGAGGTCGATCGTGTTGCACCTGGCATTCAAAATTTTGTAAATCCTGTTGGTCTTCCGTATAGTTACAATTGGCCATATGATTATTTTTCATTAGTTGAACTGGCACATATTGGTATTAAAAACAAACTTAAATAAATTTATGGAATTGATATAGCATGAAGTTTTTAAATAAAAAAGAACAAGTTATTGATTTAGAAATTACTCCTTATGGTAAAAGTCTTCTCGCTCGCGGAAGTTTCAAGCCTGAATTTTATGCATTTTATGATGACACAATTTTATATGATTCACAATATGGTGGCGTTGTAGAGCACCAAAACAGTGCATCCGTTCGAATTAAAGAAATGCCACAATTAGAAACACAGGCTTTTTTCTATAGCGCCGAGGAGCAAGTTAGGACCGCAGTAGATTTTCACGGACTTACAGAAGAAGAAAAGCAGACATCTCGTGCATATGGTAAAGAGCCAATGGATATAAATGGAAAGCCATATGTAGCAGATGATGGAGTTACAATTGGAACAATTCCAGATAGAGAATTTCATGGAACATCGATTGGGACTTCTGATTTAAATTCACCCAATGCTGCCGCTTGGAAAATTAATTCTTTGGAAGGAACAATTAGTGGCTCTAATGCATATTGGAATGCTGGTCTTACTGGTTCTGGAGGCGTTCAGCGAATCCCGCAATTGAATATGGATAATATCGTTTACAAGTTTGAAATATCCGATGAGATAGAAACAGAGAATTTTTATGAATTTTCTGGTTCAAGCGGGCTGGCGGGAAGCATTTTAAATGTGTATGAGGATTCCATTGTTTTAGAAATAGAAGAAGACAATACAAATTTGGATTGGGAAAATTTTGAAATAGAAGTTTATGAAGTGGAAACAATTGGATTTCCAAACGCAAATCCAGTAAGATATAAGGATTTTATGAAACCACTGTTTTTCAAAAAACAAGTGCCGAAAGTGCAAAACAATATCCTAGTTGATCCAGAAAAGTTGCAAGAAGAAAATACTGCTCTAGATTCTAGTTATGTTGAGTATTATTTTGACATTCTTGTTGATAAAGAGATTAGTGAATTGTGTGATTTAAAACCAGCAGATAAGGCAAATGGAATATTTTCTTCAAGGATGTTGGAGTGCGAAGATACAAGCAAAAAGAAGGTCGATCTTGATAAACTTTATGACACAATAGAAGAAGATTTTACGGGGAGTTGCGATTAAATGCCGTTTCAAACTGAAGAAGAATTTTTTCAGCCACTCTTGCCGATGCCTGAAATAACAAAGGTGACTTTGGAATATGAAGAGGACAGCACTCCTTTATCAACTTTCGTAAATAATCCACACATTAATGTGGGTATCCAAGGTGAGCAGACCAAAGCCACAGGATATCAGGATGTTGAAAGTTTTACTGGAAGACAACAAGCGCAAATTCTACGGAATAGAAGTAGAAACCTTGTAGTCAAGTATGATCTTGTTATAAAAGAGAGCGACGTTGATAGTCCCTTGTCTGTACTGACGAGTGATTCAATCATTGAAGCGTTGAAGATCAAAGTTTTTATTGTCCAAAATAGTCCGAGCGCTTATACGAACATTGCTGATGGGACAACACTCAAACCCGACCCGGTTGTCTCACGCATTTTTGAAGAAACTTTTGATTATTCGGATTTTCGCTCTGATTTTGTCGGAGCAAATAAAACTAAAAAAGTAATAGAAACAGTAGAAGGGGGTAAGAAAGTTCTTTCTTATTCTCGCTCCTACAAAAAGATATTTTCTAAAAATCCAACCAGTCTTGGAATTGTAGTTTATTCTTATTTTGATCCAGATGAGTTTGTATCCTTACAGAAATCCTCCGTGGTGAGTGCTGCTGTGGATGAGGTCGAGGAGCGCAGCTTACAAAGCCGCCGTGATTCATTATTGATTCTTGATGGTGGACAAATTTCATCAACAAAATTTGTTTTTACAGATTTGAAGGGCAACACTTGGAATGGACCGATTCATAAAGTTCAATCTCTTCAGGAACAAGGATTTAGCGAACTTCTTACCAGCCGCGAACTGAATAACCGGACTTTTCTCAACGGAATCGAACTGGAAGTGATTGATAAAGCACTCAAGCATCGTAACGTCGATGACATTGATGGGGAGTGGTTGGGTCGTGAGATCCTCGAAGATCCGAGATGGGGCGGAAGATCAGTGCCACTAATTTTCCAACGCTTTGGGAAGCCCTTCGATGTTCGGCAGAATTTACAACAATTGCGCGATATTCTGCAATGGAGAGCCGATATCGACATCGATCTGTTGAGAGTAGATATAACTAATCGTAATTACGAATGGATTGCGGGTTCAGGTACATCGACTTTAGAAATTGTTAAATCTGGAATTTGGAAGCCTCTAAACAAAACAATGGTTTCAACTCCAAAAGTTCAAGATTTTAGAGTGCGAGATGAAATTCTTGAAATTCAATATGATTTTACCTCAACAACAAATGACATTTTTGCAAATTTACAAAAAGATTTGAGGGGTGATCGGATTGATATTGCTAGAACAAACAACTATTTTTCAGATATGTTTTTGAGCCGTGATTATTATGATAACTGTCGTTATTTCTTTACTATGAATTGGAAACAAATTTTAATTGATAATTCTTTATTTGGAAAGTTGTTTGATAACGGAGGTGCTTCAGAATTATTGGACCAAAGTGGGTTTAATGAATTTAGAGTTATTCGCAAGCGTTTTGATGGAAGTCCAGAAATAGGCTCCAAATCAAAACCCAAACCATTTGATGAAAATGAAGTTCCCGAAATTGTTGTTTTAACCAAGGACATCCTCGAACTCGAAAACAAACTTCAAAGCGTTCCTGGTAATCCTGTGGATGTGAGCAAAAATGAAAATTCTTTTTCAGAAATGGATGCTGACCGGATTCAATACATTGATAAATTCACAAGGCAGTACGCGCAGGACCGGGCAATAGCGAATTTTACTGGAATTGATGGTGGAATTGCTTCAGTTACAGATGGATATTATTATTATGGAATTGAAATGGATATTTTTGATGGTTCTGTTGAAATAGTGAGAAAAAAGTTGCGTGCGATCTTGAGTCACATTGAGGGACTTAAAATTTATTATGCGGATGCGATTGCAGCAGCGCCGCGTTTAAATGCAGGTGCAAATGAAACACCTCAGTATAGTGCATATGTAGATGTTCCTGGGGAAACCGAATTTGAACCCGGCGAAATAAGACTTGGAATGAACTTCAACACTGCCACAAATCGTTTTTCAAGAAATTTTATTGAAAAATATACAATGTCTCCGCAATACCAGATATTGCTCAGCACTCTTCCTGGCGAGCCTGGCACCTCTCTCCGTAACGCAATTACAAATTATATAGAGATTTTAAAGTTTTTCTCTGGTGGGAACTTATCGGTTCAAGAGATTCGTGGTCTTGAAAGCGCCTTATTGGATTATTTGAATCCAAATTCTGGCACTCCTGATAGTATTGGGGTAGTAATAAAATTAATGGAAACGCTCGCAGAAAAAATAGAAAGTGTTCTCGGCGCTGTGCCACAGCACAAACGCGACATCTCCCCGAGCGCTACTTTATTTACTCAAAAAACAGGCGACCAGACTGTTAGGGATCGTTCTATTAAAATTCAACATGATTTTTCATCATTTTTTAATTCTAATTTACCAAATAAATTAGGATTTGATTTTTTAAATTTGGCTAAATCGGCTGGGAATGGTCT
>Ga0209756_1002458_pt1 | contig 16030 bp, 24 predicted proteins | sample ETNvirenome_6_85_FD_184071 | JGI IMG/M metagenome (GOLD analysis project Ga0209756, IMG submission 184071) | Marine viral communities from the Pacific Ocean - ETNP_6_85 (SPAdes) (version 3) | ecosystem: Environmental > Aquatic > Marine > Oceanic | place: Pacific Ocean | collected 2013-06-19
CCGCAAGACAAGACATGGTTCCCTTGTTTGAGCGGCATCACCGGGACATAGAGGCAGACCTTCTGTACGGTGGCACCCGCGACGAGTGGGAGGAGGCCATTGGTCGCGGTTCTGGAATTGCGCAGGGCAATGTCAGTGCTTGGCTCAAGGAAGTAGAGACGGGCAGGATCATCCAGAAGAAGGAGGGCAGGCGTGTTCGTGGTGCCGCCATGTTTGGTGACATGACGGCAGACATGCCAGAGCTTTCGACGGTATCTGCCGTGGAAGACTTCTTGTTGTCGGTTCGCTCTAAGCAGTACGACGAGGGTGGGAAGCTACTCGATATTCCGGGGTACTTCAATACGGTCAGACCGCTGGTTGATTCGGATGCAGAGGCGTGGAAGATCGTTAGCGCGACAGCCAATGACGCCGCCAAGAAGCTTGGTCTCAGCGACAAGATAGATGGTCGCCAACTGGCCATGTATTTTGGCGACAAGGCCAAAGAGCCCATGTATGGCCTATACGTCCCTCGTGTTGTTCAGGCGTCCATGGAGAGCATCTTCGGCCCAAGCCTGATGGACCGAATTGCAGAAACCCACCCCATTCTGGAGCTTACCCACGAAGCCTTGAGGACGATCAACTCGGCATGGAAGGTGCGAGCTACTGTTGTCAGCATCGCCTTCAGCGCCCGGAACGCCCTTTCCAATTCCATGTCCAACATGCTGGACCTTGGTGTTGGTGGTGCTCTCAACCCAGACACCCAGATCAAGGCGTCCATGCTAACGATGGCTACGCACTGGCAAGAGCAGTACGGGTCTCTTGCCAAGGCTGCCGAGATTCTGAGCATGTCTGTGGACGACATCGTCCCGGCATCACACGTTCTTGGCGATGCGGATATTGCCAAGCTGAAAGCTCGGCACCTTGCTGCTCAGGCAGCATGGCACGGTAGCTACTTGAAGAAGTGGGTGGAGGGTGGTGTAGATCTTGGTGACGGCAAGATCAGAACCGCAGATGAGGCATTGGGTATCCTCAGGGAAAACGGGGTTGTGAGCAGCGCCTTTACTCAGATGAGCGACATCACCGCTATGGAGCGGTCTTGGCTCGATGCCTTTGTCTCTGGCGATGGCCTGTCCAGCAAAGTGCTTCGTGCTGCATCTACCGCTGAGGATGTGGTTCTGGTTGCCCTGCCTGCTGCCATGACCATGGCAGCCACTGGCGGCGTCCCTGTTCTCATTGGTCTGCCTAAGAGGCTTGGTGGCGAGTACGTTGCCAGAATGGTTGAGAACCAGGGCAGGATTACCAACTTCATCGGCAACATGAAGCGGTCTGGCAATATCTCCGTCGCCAGCGATCACGTTCAGCGATTCCTTTTTGATTACGGTGATTTGTCGAGCTTCCAGAAGGGCGTCATGCGTCTGATTGTGCCGTTCTTTACGTGGAATGTGAAGAACATGGCCCTTCAGGCAGAGATGATGCGGAAGTCGCCATCGGCGTACAACATGTTCTTCCGCTTTATGCTGGAGAGTGGTCCACGATATCTGAAGGCCTCTCAAGAAGAGAACCTTGGACACCCAGCAACGAACTTCCGTCCCGGCTCTGAAGGTGAGAGGCAGAAGATTGAGTCCCATCGGCTGAGTCAGATCCGTCTTCCGTTCACATCAGCGCAGGACACCTACGTCAGCGGCTTCGGAACTCCGCAAGAAGCCTTTGCTGAAAAGATCAACATGATCCTCGGCTTTGCTGAGCACGCCAAGTACTCAGCCCTCACCATGTCTGGCCTCAAGAAGGGCGATGCTCGTGATTTGGCTGAGCGGAAGAAGTATGCACGCATTCTGGCCGAGCTTCATGTTGTTGGTCGCATGCTGTACGAGAACCTGTCTGGTCACCACACGTTCTATGATCGCGACATCAGCACGATGACCAACGGGAAGCTAATCTTGGAGTCCACCCTTCCACTGAACCTCATCCCCGTGGTTGGCCCAATGATCTATTCGCGGATGATCGAGATGGCTGGCATCGTGGTCGTCCAGAGCGGTCCATATAATGAGCCAATCGTGATTGCTGATCCGCAGGCAAACTGGTTGTTTGGCTCTGGTCCCTGGATCAGAGGACTGCGTGACGCATCTGCCCTGACTGATGCGTACCACACCAGCCTATCTACAGGCGCATCAGAAAAGCTCGCTATGTACCAAGAGGTTCCAGGGCTTCATAAGGAACTCAAAGAGGTTCCTTTTCACTGGCGACTTATTGATGCTCTTACCTCGATCAGGGTGACCCAGGAGAACCCTGAACTGAACGTTAGACTGAAAAGAAAGAAGATTGAAGACGCGAACATAGAGCAGTTGAAGCGTCGTGGCATTACCAGTGATTTCGGTAGTGCGTTCATCGAAAGGGATTGACCTGCTGCCTTTAGGTAGAAGAAGACGGAGGAAGGGAGATGGCTCTCACCATTGATGAGATCCTTGTTCATACGGACAAGCTTGCGGACATTGGTGATCGAGCCAAGGCCCTTCGAGACGTTGTTCAGAAGGCACGCTCTGATGAGCAGTGGACCCGTGCAGAGCGGCGACGAGTAGCGAAGGCTGCTTTGGAGCTTTCCCGTGAACTGGTTCCGCTGGCAGTAGCCATCGGACTCGATGCCCTGGATTAATCATGAGCGAATCATCAATCCCTTCCATTAAAGTCCCGCCCTGGGCTTTGTTCCTAATTGGCGGTGGCGGCTTGGCTCTTGGCGGTGGCGGTCTGACCGTTGGCGCGAAACAGGCAGACTCAGGAGCCATCGAGGCTCGTGTGGAAGCTCTTGAGGAAGACGCAGAAGTCCTTGAGGCGATGGTGGATCGCATTGCTGACAATCAGCTACTGATCTGCGCTGCTCTCGATGTTGACTGTGAGCGCTGAGGATCTCTCCGCGAGGTATTCGCGGAGGTAGAGCCTTCTCTTCTGAAGTTCAAAGCGCACACCGTTGTGTGCTTGGCCCATTGTTCCGTTGATGAAGTTCAGCTCTGTCCTGACGATTCCTTCGTACAAGATCTGCTTCGCCTGACCTTGTCCAAACCGCTCAGCATCCACAGCCAGCCCCCGAAGGGATGGCTGAATTGCTTCGTCCGACAAAGACAACGCAGAAGCCACATCATCACCAATGATGAGTTCTTCCAGAAAGGAGCGAACGTGCTGCGGGAACCACTCAGGCGAAGACATGCTGACCATCTCCTCCCTCATCTCTGGGTGATGCATGACCACCCAACAGATAGACGCAGTGGCCGGATCCAATCGTACAGGCGTATCGCCCGCTCCATCGAAGGGTGATTCCGGTCTGCCAGAGAGTGCCCTTAGGCGACCCTCTGACACCCCCAGAATGGACGAGGCGGTTCGTATTGCCCCATCCCTGGCAACGCCACGAAACGCGCTCAGGATGCCTTTAAGGTCGCCTGACGCTCGCTCACGACCTTGGGGTGTGTGGTCATGTGAGTCTGAGATGATGCGTATGGCTTCAGGTAGGAACAGGTGAGCCTGCTCCACAAAGGTCTTGAGCCCATCTGGACCATGCTCTCGCCACGTATCGGCGGGGTCGAGTGGCAGGGGTATTCGCAGCACCTCGGCACCGACCGATGCGAGAGACGGTAGGTGCTTGACCATCGCCTTCTGTCCTGGCAGGTCTGGATCTCCAGCGAGGAGCACCGTCTTCGATAGTCTGGTAAGCCTCTTGGCCTGTGCTTCAGTAAGCGCAGTCCCACAGGTCGCCACTACGTTTTGCATGCCTGCCATGTGGAAGGCATGCACGTCAGTGTAGCCCTCTACGACAACTACTCTTCGTGTCTCTCGTATAGCCTTGAGGGCTTGGTCTAAGCCGTAAAGCGTTTTGCCCTTCTGGTAGATCGGGCACTCTGGAGAGTTGACGTATTTCGGTGTCTTTGGAGAGTTGGTAAGGTCTCGACCAGCGAAGGCGATGGGCCTCCCTTGGTCATCATGAATGGGGATAATGAGCCGCCCCCGAAACCGGTCATAGATTCGACCATTCTTCTCGACCAAGACGCCGATGGCTACTGCGTCCTCAAGTGGAACGTAGTTCCGTAGCAGGTGGTTTGTTAGTGCATCCCAGGTGTCTGGGGCGTAGCCAAGCATCCATGCTTGCGCGACCTCTTTGGTGTATCCACGTCTTCGTAGATACGGTGCCGCAGCATCGAGTTGTGATGTGAACCACTGCTGACAAACGCTTGCTACACCGAGAAGGTCTTTCCTTCGAGAGTACCCGCTGTTCTCTACCTCAATGCCTACAAGCTCAGCAGCCGAGGTCACCGCTTCAGGAAACGACACCCCCTTGATTGCCTGCAGGAATTGAAAAACGTCGCCACCCGCTCCGCAACCAAAGCAGTGGTAGATCTTCTTGCCGGGAACGACAAAGAAGCTCGGCGTCTTCTCCTGATGGAAGGGGCAGCACCCCTTCCAGTTTTGACCATGCGGTTTCAGTCCAACGTGTCGCTGAACCACCTCGATCAGGTTCACCTCGGAGCGAACCTGATCAAGCAATTTCCTCTCGTACATTCCACCTACCCATGTCCAGGGGTTCGGTCAGTCTATCTTGTTTTGGTAAAGGCCCATTCAGAAAGCGCGAATGTCAAACCGGTAAGCTTGACTTGTTGGCCCACATCGAACGAAAGGCGACTCGCAGTGATTGATGCCTGAATGGTCGATGATAGAAGCGAACACTCACAACCACCAGTAGCCTCGTGGTACTTGTCGATTGAGTAGGCTACCGCGATGAGGCGGTTCCATGCGTCAATCTTTTTGGTCTCTAGCGACAGCACAAATCCATGAACCCCGTCCAGTTGAGAGATCATTCTGGGGTAGGTCTCATGCTTGTGTTTCTCTTCGCACGAGGCGCCATTGTTTTTGGCGGGGAGCAGGTCAGATGGGATCGTCACGTCAACTCCTGTCGAAGGGTCTCGGCGCACCATAGCGCATCTGCCTCATCACTCGACAGGTCCGCGTCTATCGCTGGCCACTGCTCACTCGCCTTTTGGCACATCGCTTCCTTTGGGGCATTGCCCCTCGATGTTGCTGTGCGCTTGATGGTCGCTACTGGAATGCCTCGGTATGGGATCTTCATCTCTTCGCACAGTGCTGTGATGTTGGAGATGATCCCACCGTACACATGGGCTGCAGTAGTCCCGCGATGTCTACGAACCTCTTCGTAGGCGACCACTACCAACTGAAGCTCCAGCAAGCCTCGCTTCGATTGGATGACGTAGGTATCCAGCAGGTCTTTCATGTAGCGACGGCATCGCACATAGCGCATGCCGCCCCCTTCATGGCGCTTGGGGCTAAGATCCCAGACGCCAGACGCTAGGCGACTGCCGTCCTCGTTCAAGACAGCCCAACCACACGAGGTGCCCGGATCAATACCGATGAATTTCATTTGGTCCATGGACCAGTTGGATTGTTTAGCTTCCAGCTATAAGGAAGCTTCTCCAGGGGCCGACAAAACGACCCACCCATGACCTTCCCCTTCTTGTCCACAATGATCCGCTCAGCCCGGTCTTCGCCCGTTGCGTCGAGGGCATAAGCTTTTGTCCATCGCCCATCCTCGATGAAGATGACGGGCAACACCGTATCGTCTTTTATCATTAGTTGCTCCTGGCAGGAGAGCGGGCCTCCTAAGGCCCGCTCCCTCGGGTTGTCAGTAGGAAGCAGATCCCCAAGGGTCTGCGGCAGGAGCAGCACCACTGTACCCAGCGGTTCCGCCCTGGCCCTGCCCATTGTCGTGGGCCTGTGCCTGTGGTTGTGCCTGCGGTTGCGCTTGTGGTTGCGCCTGCGGTTGCGCTTGTGCCTGCGGTTGGTTGAAGCCACCACCCGTGCTTGCGGGTGCAGTGAAGTTCACGTCAGTCGTGACGTTGAAGCAGGTGGTCTTGTTGAACCATTGCTTCTGGCCATTCTTCTCGTAGGACGAGCGCTCAACCCGACCCTGAAGACTGACCGACTGGCCAACCCGAAGTGCCTTGGCCGACTCAACTCCATTCCGACCAAACACCTCGATGTTGTGCTGGGTCTCGAAGACCCGACCATTGCGGGACTCCCAGGTCTTGAGGCGGAATCCCGCACCCTTTCCGTTGGCGATTGGCGATGGCTGAGTCGTAACGACTCCAGCCAACAGGTGTACATTGATCATGGTTAGTCCTCCTTGGGGACTGCAGTGTGAATGGAGCATAGCTCCTTATAGAAACCGTATGTTTGGGCGTAGGTGAACGCCTCAGGCCAGCAGTTGAACAGGTGCGGGCACCAGTCACATGGGAACGTCAGTCGCGAACGCTTGGCTCCCTTGTACTTGTTCTTGGTGCCTGGGTGACCAGTGTCACGCTTGGGTCCATGTGGCCTATCGAAGTCGTCTGGTCCTTCGCTGAGCAGGACTTGCTGGTATCGACTGATGATCTCCGCTTGGACCTCATCGTTGCGGGGGATCCATGCGCCGATCACGGGGTACAGGTTTGCCCACTGATCCGGGTCGTCCTCGTGCCAGCGCCTGCTCTTTGGCGGTGCGTCTGAGAAGACCATGGCGTCCTTTGCACCAACCGACTTGCCGTATGCAATTAGATACGTCCATCGAACCGGGATGCCTTCTTGTCGCTTGGCCAACTGGTACGCTTGAGATTGGAATGCATAACCGTTGGGCACACCGTTGCTTTCGTAGAATGGAATGCCTTCCTTTCGGAATTTGGAGAATGCATAGTCGGACATCGACTTCACCTCCAGAATGAACGGCTCCAGATGGGGCTCGTCGTCGCCCTTATCCCATACAGGGACCACTCCCTGTCCGTCTGGATGACCTGGGATGGGCACGCCCGCCCAGGGCTTGCCCAGTGCGTCGGATAGGTCTCCCCTCAAGGGAACCTTTACGTGGATGCGTTGCTGGTCCGCACCGGTCGCCTCCAGACTGATCCCATCTACGTCCGCAATGGCCTCCAGCAACGCGGTAACAAGCAACCCCTCGGTTGCATCACCGGTCCCAAAGATGAGGGTGCTGCTGCTTGTCGTCTTGAACCCATCAGGCTCTACGCCGTGGAAGTCGTAAGCAAGCCTGCGAATGCAAGAGCCAGACGCGCTCAACCTCAACGAGGACAGGCCCTTCTTGTGCTCTCCGCGCTTCTCTTTGAGTTGGCGCAGGATGCTGTTTCCGATGTCTGCTGGATCATGATCGACCTTGAACTCGCTACCGTTCTCCAGACGTTCACGGACCAGTGCTGCGATGTCGGGCATCGCAGTCTCTCCAAGTGTTACCCACTTCATTGTTTCTCCAAGTGCAGATGCACTTCGTGTGATTGTGGAAGATGAACTACGTCGCGAACGACGTAGGCTCTCTCGTAGATGATGATGCTCTCCGCACGCCTTGGCAGTACATCGAGCCTGTTGTGACTGTAGGCGGCTATCTCTTCACCGTTCAGGAAGAATCGAACCATCATGACTCGTCATCCAGATAGCGGATGCGGTCTACGAGCACGAAGCTCCCAGACCTTCCACCGGCACCCGCCAACCGACCCTCAATCGTGATGAGCGCTCCCCGCTCAGCGTCCTTCAGTTCGATGGGAGGGGGCGTGTCCTTCGGGAAAGCGGCTTGAGCATCCGCCAGTCGTCCAATACGGGTTCCGTAGACCGCAAAGGGCACGTACTCGCTGCGGTACTCTCGCTTGCCCGGTAGACAGATCACCCCCTGAACCTTCTTCGACTGCCCGGTGTGGTTCTTCTCTTCAGCCCACACGAGGTAGCCCGTCATAATCACTAAGTTTGTGAATTCGCTTCGTGTTCCCATGACTTACTCTCAGAACGGAAGTTTTGAGCACTTGCCCTGTTCGGCACAGAACTCTGTGTTGACACAGTCCAAGGGCTTCCCTTCGCCATCGACTGCTTTGCAGTGAATCTGCCCAGGTCCGTCCACAGACCTGGGCTCAGTCTCGCCCCCATGGCTTTGGACCTCCGTTACGGGGGTCTTTGGCGTGGCTTGTTGGGGTGGGAGACTCGCCAGGAACCTCGTAGGTGGCCTGAGCTTGAGCAGTTCTCCACTTTCCGTAGGCTCCAATCTGGTCGATCAGTTCGCCATTGGAGTACCAATCGGACAGGCGTCTCGATGCGATCTTCAGCGCATCGGGGGAGAGAGCCCTGAGGCTCCTGACGCCGGGTCTCTCCCAGTTCGGGAGTGCCGGTGTGCTTCCGGGTGCGGGGATCGCTGATGCTGCCTCCAGTGCGTCCAGAATCAGCGACTGAGGATCTTGTTGCGGGTGAGCCCACCCCATCTTTGTCCTGACCACCTCTACTCGCGCATGCCTGCGCTTCAGGGGGTCTGCGATGTCTCTCACGAGGTCTTCTACACCCAACAGGTCCGCTTGTAGCTCTCGGATGCTTGGGGCTACACAGTAGCCTCGGATGTTCCTTCTGCGATCGGAGACGTAAACGACCCGGCACTTCGGAACCCCCTTTGGGTAGTTGGGTGAGACATCAACCCATGTGTCCGGCAGGTCGTAGAGATGCCTGCCCATGCCCCACTGGACCGCTGCTCGCTTCATCGCATCAGAGACCGCTGCCTTCCCTTGGTGAAGGTCCGCTTGGTCACCATGCATGGACCGCTGCCCAGCACCGTCCCACTTCCACACCCATTCCTTTCGGATGAGGATGCCAATCCCTACGTGGCATGCAGTGGGGTACACCTGGGTTTGGTTGGACCAGTTGTGGGCACCCACCGCGCTATCCAGTCGTTGTTGAACGCCCCTCAGGGTCAGGTATGCGAGCAGGTATGCTCGCGGCGGCCTGCCATTGTTCGCCGCAGTGGTTCGGTCTACTCTCCATTCAACCTCCTCATCGAGGAACGGTCGAGTCAGTTCTCTGAGAACCCTGGAGAGGTTCTTTCCGTCAATTTCAGTTGTCATTTCGGTTGTCCTATCGCCAGTTAAACTCAGCGATCTTTCGTGTGAATGTGAAGGGGTTTCCAGTTCGGCTGACAGCGGAGCGCTGTGCCTCTACAATTCGGATCTCAGCGTGTCCGCTGCTGACCAAGCGCTTGCATGCTCGGTACACGGTGGCCCTCTTCAGTCCTGTTGCTGACTGAAGTTCATCCAGGGACTGCCAACCAAACGTGCGCAATGCCTCCAGTACGAGGACTGCCGCCACAGGGGGCGGACCCGGCTGCCCCTTGCGAACCAGGGGTCGATCCGCTGAGGCGATCTTCCGCTTGAGGGCGGCTCTCGCCCTTCTGTGTCCCTTACGGATCGTCGCTCTTTGCTCGTCGGTTAGCGCCTCGTCGGCTGCCTCCCCAAAAAGGTCACTCCACGCACCCATCACTCACCTCCCTTCGCCAGCCTGCGTATTCTCACGGTGCCTCCGATGACCTCGGCTACCTCGAAGGCTTGCGTGTAAGCCGCCCAGTTGGCGGCGCGGTGTCGGCGTCCAGGGAGCAAGGTCTGGTGGTAGCTCTCGCGGCCATCCTCCTCGACCACCAACACCTCGTGCGCCTCGTCGAATGTGACAGCGTCCATCGCTTGGTTTCTTGCTCGTCTCATCACTCCTCTCCCTCCTCAGCACCATCGCGCCAGCGCACATGGTGCACGTCTTCTTTAGGCGGGGTGTAGATGTCCATCAGGATGTACTCGACGCCTTCGGTCTCGGCCCACTCGGTCGCCTCTTCCTGGGAGTCGAATGGCCCGACCGCTTCGAGACCATCCCCGATATTGCCGGTCAGCAGGATGTATCGGATCCCCGTGGTGTTCATGCCATCACCTCAGCGAGGGCTTGAGCGAGGGCAAGCCGGTCGCCGTCGGTGATCTCACCGATGGCGCAACGCTGCATCCAGAACTGGAACTGTTTGATGATCGCTGTTCTCCGAGCCACCTCAGACGGTCGCCACGCCTCCGGTCTTCCTAGGAGTTTCTCTCTCCCGCGCAGCCACGTCATCGCCGCGTAGGCGAAGCCCAGGTCGTCGTCAAGGTCCACTCGGATCTCCTCCAGCGGCATCTCGCGGTTCGTCGAACGATCTTCGTCGAAGCGGACGCCAGCCCCGTAGGCTTCGCGAGGCGTTCCACGACGCCCCAGGATCGAGGGAGGTCTGGCCGTCATGGTGTAGCACGCGAGACCCCGACCAAGGGTCTGAACGGAATCGCGAACTACCTCGATGACCGGAACGCCTCGGGCAAGGGGGATGGAGGGAAGCCACTTCACCCAGCAGTGGGGCGAGATGTTGTCAGCCCATTTCTCACTGTTCATCACTCCTCCCCCTCTACCTGCCAGACTTCCCAGTCCCGGTAGTGCTGCAATCGACCAGATGCGGAGGGTGAGGAGTCGTAGTCAATCGACTCCACATCCAGCACAATGCCGTCCACCCCACGGATGACCTCAGGCTGGAACTGAAACACGGTAGGTGTGCGCGAACTGAACAGGTCGCTTGTTTCTGCGAGCTTATCGGCGGCTTCTTGCCAGTGATCCGCCTCAACCTCATAGGTAGCGTAAACGATGTGCCGTGCGGTAACTCTGAATTTCATTTGTCCTCCCCAACGGTTGTTGGGTTGTTGGTTTGCCCCAGGAGACTGGGATACCCAAAGCATTAGTCACAGCATGTAACGGTGTCAACTGTTTTATTAGTCTGACACCACCCGTCCAGTCCACGGAGTCATGCTCCATCCGCTATCCATGGGGTCTCGGACCAGTCCGGTAGAAAGCCTGACATAGAGTTCAACCGACCTTACTCCCCCCTCCCGCGCGCCAAGATTAAGGAACTCTATTGGTTGGAAGAGTTCTGCCAACTCGTCCTCTTCATAGTGACCCTGACCCATCTTGGCGGGAGGGTGGTAGGCAAACTCTCGGTAGACTCCAGACGCCAGACCAGCATCCATCAGCAACTTCTCGGTGTTTCGGAAGTCGGTTCCTTTCGGGATCGACTTCCTACCCCTGGTTCTGCCCCGCTGTTCTACGTCCTTATTGAACTGGGCTAGAATCACCAAAGCTATGTCCTCCTCTTTCGCCACGTTCCGTAGTTCATCAGACAGCGCATCCCATCCGGCAGTCATGTTGCTGTTGGGATCCTTGGACTTCGTCTTGATGAGTTGAAAGTAGTCGAGGTACACAACCCTGCAGCCATGCATTCGGGACATGCGCCGGATTGCGCTGCATACGCTGGCAGAATCACGAACGGAGTCATCCAAGTAGATCGGGATACGACCAAGCTCGCTTAGTGCGTCGTTGAATCGATCGGCCTCATCCGGGCTTGCATCACGCTTGAGCATTCGCTTCCACGGAACTCCAGACCATGTACTAGCCAAGCGATACAACAGCTTACGCCCAGGCATCTCGATAGTAATGATGCCCTGAGGTACGGAGCTACCATACCTGTCGCTTGCACCGCGCAATGCACTTGCCAGAGCAAAGGATGTCTTGCCCATCTTGGGCCTGCCACCAAGCACCGTGGTGTAGCCGATTGGCCAGCCGATGTAGACCTTGTCCATCGAGGGGAAGCCGGTTGGGACGTACTCGTCGCTGATGTCTCCTGCAGCGATCTTTGCAGCACGCTCTCTTGCCTCCTGCGCGAAGTCCGAGATGTGTCGAACGCTTGTGATCCTGCTTGGGCCAGTCGTTACACGCATGACCGCTTGCTCGTGGTCTGCCAGCACCTGATGAACGTCTTCCTGACCGATGCGCTGTTGCGTCCGCTCCAGAATCTCTTGCAGATGCCGTGCTCGTGCTGCGTCAGAGATGATCGCTGCATGGCTGGACAGCTGTGTGTCCAGGCATGCCCTGTCAGCCAAAGACTCCAGATAGTCTGCACCTCCGTAAACTCGGCCCAACTCGTGTGGGTTTCGGGATTCCAGTAGAGCCATGATCGAGACTGCCTTGCCCTCGCGCTGACAGGCGCAGACCCAAGCCCACAGGTTGGAGTGCTGAGCAGACCCCCATGAACCGGAGTCAAGGATCTCCTCTACCAGGGGCAGCGTGCTTCCCTCCTTGAGGAGCAGGTTCCCTAGAACCGCTCGCTCTACGGTGACTGGATGAAGTGAAGTTCCCATTGATCTCCTAGAAGTTACCCCCTTCCCTTGAGGGAAGGGGTAACTAGTTAGAACTCTTAGTTTTCTCCTAGAAGAACACCTAGAGTTCTAGTCTAGAAGAAAGGGGGTCGAAGATTGACACTCCGTTGCACCGGAGTCAACCATGGACTACATCACAGTCGTCAGGGTGTCAAGGTGACAGGGTAGATTGATGCAGTCAGAAGAAAGACCGATCGACCGAGAACGCAGAGACAAGCAGAAGATTGCGCGAGTGGAGTCCACCAAGGAATACCGATCTGGACGAGTCTCGTGGCATCAGTCTGGAAAGATCATCGGGTGGTGGCGCTACTTCCCCCACGGAAAGCTAAAGCGGTTGCCAATCTATCTGGCGGGAGCCATTCAGGTGGGCACGTCACGTCGCCTTTGCGGGGTGTGTACCAAGAAGCGGTGGATCTTCCTCGGTGAAGGGGGGCGTCTGTGGATGGCGTCAACAACAGGTTCTGGCCGCAGGCTGGCTGCGCCTGCAGCCTCTCCGCACGGGCTGTCTGAGGGCGGGAAGCGGCAGTGGGCAGACAACATTATCGCGATGATGGAGGACGCTCTTGTTCCGCGAATTGAGGCAACGGCAGCCCACGCCACAGCACGTCGCTATCAGCGACAGGTTGAGATTTTGGTTGCTGGTCGAGTAGAGGAAGCAAAGTCACTGCACGTCGTCCGATCCGCAAGCATGTTTGCCCTCGGTGCTTGCGAGCACTGGCGACACTGGCACCTGACGAAGCCGCGTCACCCCACGCTGCACCACTCGCTTCTCGTTTCGCTCGTGCTTGTCTTAGACGACGACATGGCTGCCGAGCTGATTCAATTAGGATCTTTGTGCGAGTTTAGGGTTCCAATCATCTCACGTAGCGCAGCGATGACGATCTATCAGGAGGCAAAGCGCCTACTCGCTACGTGCTCCCCTGCATGGTACGCGCAAGGCTGGCTGACTGACTGGAAGCACATCGGCTCGATCGATCGCATGTTTCGCACGGAATACATACGCCTGCTATCACGTAGCGCGCAAATAGACGTAGATCTAGGCACGGCAGCTGGGCTCATGTACGAGATTCCGAGAGGCTCTAACCAAGAAACCAACGAAGAAGACTAAACCCGCCTAGATGGCGGATCGAGACGACTTATAGCACCTGCGTGTTATTAATTAAAGGACGGTCAACCGACTGTCAGAAACCAAGAAACCAAGGAGGCCAACCAATGGCTGGAAGACTTTCAGAGATGCAAGTGGCATGGGGTCACTCGCAACTAAAGCCGCACACGAGTGCGATGGTCGCGGAATACATCGAGCTGTTTACTGCCACATCAGCCGGGGCTGGTAAGCACATCCGCGAATTGACAATGGCTGGATGGAAGCAGGACAACCCCATCCATAGCGAACAAGCAGCATGTGCATGGGCTGCGCTTGCGCTTGTTGGCAAGCGCAACATCATCACGACCAACCAAGCGAAGCTCAACAAGGCTGTTGAGTCAGGTATCAGGTGGGTGAACGCTGGCTTGACGCTTTCACCTGCGAAGGAGGCTGCCCGCTTCTTCAAGCGTGGCTGGATGGGGATGTGCGAGTACGCTTGTCCAGCCTGCATTGTGGGCTGCGTAGGCAAAGGCGGGCAGGGCAGGATGCCTACCCACAAGGTGGTCCGGTCTGGCCGGACCATCGCTCTTGCTTACGATTATGAGCGATTTGCAACGCTCACGGCTCGTGAGATCAGGAACCTGGGTCAAGACGCTGACTACCGTGGACTGAGCCTTGGGTTCAGGACGAACATAGCGAGCGATTTGCCCTGGCTCGCTGGCGATTTGCGTCGTCGTGTCTGCCCTGAACCCAACGTGAGGTTCTACGACTACACGAAAGACCCTGACGCCATGTACCTTGACGATGGGGTTGCTCGTGCGCTGTCCCGTACTGGCGATGGAGACACATTCGTTGTCTCAGCTGCACTACACGACGGGCTTCCAGTCGCAGTCGTATTTGATGTGAAGAAGCATGAGCTTCCCACGCATTGGCATGGGGCTGTCGTCATCGATGGCGATCTGCATGACCTTTGGTTCTTGCAGCTGGCCAGGAACGCAAAGACTGTCGTTGGGCTGAGCCTCAAGGGAACCCGTCACGAGAGGGCGGTCTCAAGGGCTCGCGGATTCGCTGTTGACCCAAGTTCAGGGCATGCAGCGTATGCAGGAAACCACACAAAATGAAACCCACAAACGGAGAGAAACACATGAGAAGCAACAAGATTCTGGAGAAGATTCGCAAGCTGATGTCGCTTGCAGAGGGGAGTGAGGGCAACGAGGCTGAGGTTGCTGCTCGCATGGCTGACAAGCTGATGCGAGCGCACGCGGTTTCGCTTGCAGACCTGAGAGAAGCAGATCTGCTGGAGGCAGATCCCGTATGTGATCACGAGATGAGGATCGGTCGTTCTGCCTGGATGGCCAACCTCGCATGGGCACTGGCAACCCATTGCAACGTCACTGCCGTGCGGGGCAGGAGATGGCGCACGGTCATCGTCAAGGGAAATGGTTACTGGACAAAGCCCCACCTGCCTGAGCGTGCGAACCGTACTTGGGTTCCAGGGAAACAAGAAGATCTCAGGATCGTCACCGTGATGTGTGGGTACGGACACAAGAGTGACCTTGAGGTCTGGGAGTACCTCTACACGGTAGCCGAGCGGGAGGTTCATCGCCTTGCCAAGGCTTACCGGAAGCAGTGGGGATTCTTCGGGCCCAGCCGCACGGAAATGACCATGTTTCGAGAGGGCTGTGTCAGCGGTCTGGCGCAGAAGCTCGGTGAACAACGCGAGGAAGCCAAGTCTTCGCAGCCCCAGACGACAGCGCTGGCGGTTCAGTCACGCATGGACCGGGCTCAGGCTGAGTGCGCGAGGCAGAACCCGAAGCTGGGGACATTCAGGGGAGGGGTTGGCTCTTCCAGTGCTGGCGTGAGGGCTGGTCGAGACATCTCACTCAGGGCTGGAGTGACTGGAAGCAACACAAGCAGCACCAAGCTGCTGGGAGGTGAGTGATGCCTGAACGATTGGTCGAAGTGATGGGATCTACACGCGAGGCTCAACGCAAAGTGCGGATAGCAACGGGCGCGATGTGCCGATGCCGTAAGTGCTACTGCTGCGAGGAGTGGTTGAAAGCAATCGCCAAGCAACGCGCTGAGTACATGGCCCGACGGGCCCGCAACACCTTGTCGCAAGGAGAAGAGTGATGAGCGATCCCGGCTGGGCCTGTGCGAACGCCATCCTCAATGAGGCTGGCCCTGTTCGCTCGGTTGGGGGGGAGCCTCGTGATGAATGGTCGATCAGGTGTCCGTTTTGCACGAAGGACACGGCAGTGGTTGAACGGGTTGAGGTGACGGACAGCGCCTTGAACCTTCACTGCAAACACGCATCGTGTGGGTCTGCTTGGTTGCATTCCTACAAACATAAATCCGCAGCCGTGGTTCGGCTGCCTGACTGGATGTACGAAAATGAGTAGGTTGAAAATTGTTCCGAGAGATACGCCCCGACCGTGCAAGAAGCTGTGTGCTTCTTGCCCTTTCAGGAAGGACAGCCTGAAAGGGATGCTCGGTGAATACGCCAGCCCAGGCGAGTTCATCGACATGCACTATCGGAGCGAGGTTGTGAACCCGTGTCATGAGACGATCAATTACGACGACCCCGAATGGAGGGGGAAGTTCTCGGTCGGCAAGATGGGCCGCAAGTGCAGAGGGCAAGCCGTGTTCTTTGCGAACAGCCTCAAGCTGCCACGAGGAGGTGGCGTTTTGGTTGTTGAGAAAGATCGAGAGGCTGTCTTCAGCTGGCCACATGAGTTCATCAAGCACCATGGGGGTGAATGATGATCTGCATCACTGACAAGAACCTCATGGACAAGCTGGTCGAGATCGAGGGTGAGAGCTATCGAAGACACCAGCCCAAGTACGGGTACAACGCCCAGTCGTTCATCGACGCATGGAACACATTCCAAGTGTGGCTCGCGAACGACGGTGA
>Ga0209756_1002460_pt1 | contig 16016 bp, 19 predicted proteins | sample ETNvirenome_6_85_FD_184071 | JGI IMG/M metagenome (GOLD analysis project Ga0209756, IMG submission 184071) | Marine viral communities from the Pacific Ocean - ETNP_6_85 (SPAdes) (version 3) | ecosystem: Environmental > Aquatic > Marine > Oceanic | place: Pacific Ocean | collected 2013-06-19
AGGCGCATAGTGTCGAAACCGTTTTAGAAACTATTGAGGAAATGTTGGGAACAAATGAAAACTCTATGCTTTTTGTTTGGGATTCTGTTGCGCAAACTCCGTGCGAGACTGATATTGCGGGAGACTTCAACCCACAGTCCTCAATGGCCGTGAAGCCTAGAATTTTATCAAAAGGCGTACAAAAACTAACACAACCTATCGCAAACACACAATCTACCCTTCTGGTACTAAACCAATTAAAAACTAACATTACCAGCAATGTTGCAGAAGCGATGACTACACCATGGTTCACGCCAGGCGGAAAATCTTTGCCGTATACATATTCATTAAGAATGTGGTTAACATCTAGAAAAGCTAAGGCTTCCTTTGTTACTGATGAAAACGGCTTTAGAATCGGCTCTGAGGTCAAGGTTACTTTGAAAAAGAGCAGGTTTGGCACTCAAGGCCGGCAATGCACGTTTAAAATCTTGTGGGGGTCTGAGGACGCCTGTATCCAAGATGAGGAAAGCTGGTTCGAGGCAATTAAGGTCTCTGATTCATTGCAAAATGCCGGAGCTTGGTATAGCTTAGTTTATGAAGACGGCACAATCGAGAAATTTCAAGCTTCAGGATGGGCCGACAAGCTTAAAAGTGAGAAGTTCCGGTCAAGAGTCTTGCAACTCATGGACGAGGAAATTATTATGAGGTTCGAGTCGAAGACAGGAAGCGCCGGCGATTTTTATGATATTGACTCTGAGGATCCGCAATTGACCTAGTTCCGCATGTTCCTATATTATACAAGGGAATATGAAGAACCACAAACTAAGAACGAACATCAAAGGTCGACCAATAAGAGTTTCGAAAAAGATTGGCAGGCTGTTTGGTGCAGCTAAAAACATCGCGCATGAAAGTCCGTACGGAAAAATTAGACACGGAGCACTTCTTGTAAAAGGCGGGTCCGTTCGAAACTCTTCTTGTAACAAAGAAAATTATAGTTCTTTTGGCAAGAGGTTTCGTAGCCCCGCTCGTGGCCACGCAACTGTTCATGCTGAGCTTGGTGCTATCCTCGGCCTGCCTAGAAGCGTCACTACCGGCGCGGATGTTTATGTGTGCCGGATCAATAGGGAAGGAGAGTTCCGTAACAGCAAGCCATGTGCCATGTGCCATGCAGCGCTGCAGCACGTTGGAGTTAAAAGGGTTTATTACACAACGAATAATAATACAATTGAAATGTATAAACTTTGAACTATTTATTAAGCGGAGGAAATTTAATGAATTCTCTTAAAACTCTTGTTTGCGAGTATTTCAACGACACGCTTTATGAAGCAGAAGTAGTGATGAGATCATCTCGTGACCAAAAGCTAACAATTGTAACCGATAATTTACGAGGAGTCTGTGGTATAACCGTTTGTACGGTTGTCGGCCCAGCAAAGCCGATATCCCAGGAAGTTGAGAAGACTTACTTAAAGGTTAAGTTTTTTGTCCTGGAACCCACAGTGGAAAAGCACATTGAAAAAATGAGCATTGATGCAAGAAAAATTGACGGTGTTTTTTCTTTTATTCCATATAAAGTAAAGAAAGTCGTTAGCAGAATCTATAGAAATAATTAAGAGAGGATAAATTGAATTCAAGTAAGAGGGTGCTGATCATCGATCAGCTTAACCTGTTTTTTCGCAACTATATTGTAAACCCAAGCTTGTCTACTGACGGCGCCCCCATCGGAGGCCTGCGCGGCTGTATACAAAGTATACAAAAACTGGTCAGAGAATCTAAACCTGACATGATTGTGATTTGCTGGGACGGTGAGGGCGGATCCGCAAAGAGAAAACTTATAAAAAAGGATTATAAAGCCGGTCGAAAGCCAATCCGTCTAAACCGCGCAATCCGCAACATGTCATCGCAAGAAGAAATGGAAAACAAAGTTTGGCAACAGTCGCGACTGATTGAGTATTATAACCAGATCCCTGTTGTCCAATTTATGTTCAAAGGCACAGAAGCCGATGATATTATTGCATATGTTGCTAAACACAAGCTCCTAGAAGATTATGACAAGATAATTTTGTCAAGTGACAAGGACTTCTTCCAGCTTCTTGACGATAAAACCGTCTTGTACCGCCCCGTCCAAAAAGAGGTCTTGAATAAAAACAGCATCTTGGAGAAGTTTGGCATTCATCCCACAAATTTTGCCATGGCACGTGCTATGGTAGGAGATAAATCGGACAACATCAATGGCATACAGGGCGTTGGCTTAAAAACGGTCTCCCGCAGGTTTCCTTTCCTCAAAGAAGAAAAAAATAAAACTTTTTCTGATATCCTAGACCACTGTAAAAATGAGTTGTCTGATAAAGAAGTCAAGGCGTACAGAAACGTTTTAGAAAACGAGGACTTACTGCGCGAGAACTATCAAATGATGCAACTTTATGCACCTATTTTAACAATCGATGCTAAGCGCCTAGTTAACGATACCCTGCAAGACCCAGACCAGTCTTTTAACAAAACAGAGCTAATTAAGATGATGGTAAAGGACGGATTTGGTGAAATCAACTTCATTGATTTATTTCGCCATTTAAACAAGATTTCTCTAGACAATAGGTAAAATATTCTTAATATTATAAGAGAAGGATAAAAATGGAAACTAATATTAATTTTTCAAAATACGGAAAGCAATTCCAGGAATCGTTGGCTCAAATGATCATGGAGGACCGCCCCTTTGCCGACCAGATCGAAGAAGTGCTGGACGCGTCTTTTTTTGAACTAAAGTATCTTCGTGTGTTTGTGACAAAGCTTTTTAGCTACCGCAAGAAGTACAATGTTCACCCAACTGACAAAATTCTGGCGGCCGTGCTGAGGACTGAACTGGAAACACACAGCGATGTCCTGCAAAAGCAGGTAAGAGATTATTTCGCGAGAATCTGTATTAGCAGGATTCAAGACGAAAAGTATATTAAAGAGACTGCTCTTGATTTTTGTAAGAAACAAAAATTAAAAGAAGCACTAATGAGATCTGTGGACTTAATCGAAAGTTCTTCATATGACCAAGTGCGTACAGTAATCGACAATGCTTTAAATCTGGGCACGGATAACGACTTTGGTCATGATTTTATTAAAGACTTTGAGATAAGATATGAGATAAAAACTAGAAGCCCAATCACCACCGGTTGGGATAAGGTCGACCAGATAATGAAGAAGGGCCTCGGCTCCGGAGAACTTGGAGTCGTCATTGCACCAACTGGCGCCGGTAAATCAATGGCTCTGGCTCACCTTGGGTCAAACGCTGTAAAAGCAGGCAAAAATGTCGTGCATTACACCCTGGAGCTTTCGGATTCTGTGACCGGCCAAAGGTATGATAGTTGCCTAAGCTCTGTTCCTCTATCAACACTTTTTGCTAGGAAAGAGGAGGTGCTAGAAAGTATTAGCGATTTGGAAGGTAGTCTAATTATAAAAGAGTACCCCACTAAGACGGCCAGCACTAATACAATTAGAGCACACTTAGAGAGACTAAGGAAAAGAAATCAGAAAGTTGATATGATCATAGTAGATTACGCCGACTTGTTGAGGCCCTCGACGCACTTTAAAGAAAAGAGAGATGAGCTGGGTTCTATTTACGAAGACCTCCGAGCTATTGCTCAAGAGAACAAGTGCCCTCTCTGGACTGCCTCACAGACCAACAGAACGGGCTTAAACGCGGAGGTAGTTACAATGGAATCAATCTCAGAAGCCTTTAATAAATGCTTTGTTGCGGATTTTATTTGTTCTATTTCCAGAACTATTAAAGATAAGAATGCAAACACTGCGAGGCTTTTTATCGCAAAAAACAGAAATGGTCCCGACGGACTGGTATTCCCGATGTTTATTGATACCAGCGCCGTACAATTGAAAGTATTAAAAGAAGCCGAAGCTCCTAAGATTACACCGCAAATGAATCCAGGTGACCTCGCTTCGGCTCTAAGAGAGAAGTATAAGCAGCATAGACAAAACAACAAGGAGTAGACGCATGGACATAGCTAATAAGATTTTATCAGACATCACGGTTCACATGAAGTACGCCAGATACCTGCCAGAAAAAAAGAGAAGAGAGACCTGGGAAGAACTAGTTACACGAAACAAGAAGATGCATATCAAGAAGTATCCAGATCTGCGGGGGGAGATCGAGGCGTCTTATAAATATGTCTATGAAAAAAAAGTATTACCCAGTATGCGATCGATGCAATTCGGTGGGAAGCCAATTGAAGTGGCACCTAACAGGATTTATAATTGTGCCTACATGCCTATTGATCATGTTGCTGCTTTTAGTGAGTGCATGTTTCTCCTGCTTGGTGGAACGGGCGTGGGATTTTCTGTCCAAGGACACCACGTAGAAAAGTTGCCTGAAATTCGAAAGCCCAATTCGAAACGGGCACGACGTTATCTGATCGGAGATTCCATCGAGGGATGGTCGGATGCAGTCAAGGTTCTGGTGCAATCTTACTTTAAGGGCAGCTCAAGAATAAAATTTGATTTTTCTGATATCCGTGCGAAAGGAAGCAGACTAGTTACTAGCGGGGGCAAAGCTCCCGGTCCGCAGCCTTTGAAAGAGTGCCTCTTAAAGGTTGAAGGTGTTCTTTATGAAAAAGAGGATGGCGATAAACTTGAGCCTATCGAAGTTCACGACATTATTTGTTATATTGCTGATGCTGTTCTTGCCGGGGGCATTCGTCGGGCTGCTCTTATATCGCTTTTTTCGGCCAACGATAAAGAGATGTTGGCCGCAAAAACAGGAAACTGGTGGGAGACCAATCCACAGCGAGGAAGAGCAAACAATTCTGTTGTCTTGATGAGGCACAGAATCACTAAAGAGTTCTTTCAAGAGATCTGGGATAGAGTAAGAGAGAGCGGCTCTGGAGAGCCAGGCTTTTATTTTACTAATGATAAAGATTGGGGCACTAACCCGTGTTGTGAAATCGCTTTGCGACCATACCAATTTTGTAATCTGGCAGAGGTTAATGTTTCAGACGTGGAGAGCCAAGAGGAGTACGAGTCACGAGCGATGGCCGCGTCTTTTATCGCAACCTTGCAGGCTGGGTACACTGACTTTCATTATTTAAGGGATATCTGGAGAAAAACAACAGAGAGAGACGCCCTGATTGGTGTTTCCATGACCGGAATCGCGTCCGGACGAGTGTTGTCTCTAGACATGAAGTCTGCTGCGAAAGCAGTCAAAGAAGAAAACAAAAGAGTGGCAGGGCTGATTGGCATCAAACAGGCATCCAGAACAACTTGCGTTAAGCCAGCGGGGACAACTTCACTAACTTTGGGTACCAGTTCTGGCGTACATGCTTGGCATAACGACTACTATATTCGACGTTTGCGAGTTGGAAAAAACGAGTCAATATTTCTATATCTCTACATAAATCACCCAGAATTGGTAGAGGACGAATATTTCAGGCCGCACGATACAGCTGTCATCGGTGTGCCACAAAAGGCTCCTGATGGAGCAATCACAAGACAAGAGAGCGCGCTCCAATTGTTAAAGAGAGTAAAGTCTGTCACAGACCAGTGGATTAAATATGGCCACAAGTCTGGCCAGAACACACATAACGTTTCTGCAACAATTTCAATAAGAGAAGGTGAGTGGACTGACGCTGGCGAGTGGATGTGGGAAAATCGCTCTTGTTATAACGGGCTCAGTGTTCTGCCCGCCGACGGTGGTACCTACAAGCAGGCACCATTTGAAGACTGCTCCCCGGAGAAATATCAGGTTTTGATGCAGTCGCTAGAAGACATCGACCTAACAAAAGTTGTCGAGCTGGATGATGACACTAATCTGTCTGGAGAGCTAGCTTGTTCGGGCGGATCATGTGAGATCGTTTAAGGTCTTGACAAGAGCCGCCACGTTACTATAGTATATTACGATCACAGGAGGAAAAAGTGAGCGATCAAACTAAAGAAGAATTCGTTGTTGATTTTATCAAGGCGTTTAAAGCTATCGAAGATGAGATGGAGCCTTTCAAGGAACACAAAAGAGATTTAAGAAAGAACTATGTTCAAAATGGCTGGTTGACTAACGACGAGCTGCGCCAAGCCGTCCGCGCATACAGAATGCTCGCCAATGACGATGACATCGACCAGTTCACAGATTACTTTGAGAAGATCCAAAAGGGCATCACGGGGGCATAAATGTTGTATCCTATGAACAGATACCTTCTGGTCGACCCGATTAAGGAAGAAAAGAAAGATTCTGGTATCTTGGTGCCAGAAGATTACAAGGAAGAGCAATCAGCGTACGCACTCGTTAAGTTGTTGAAAACAAACACCAACTCGATTCTTACAGAAGGATCGAAGTTGGTTGTTCCCGCACATGTTGTCGAGGAGATTGAGCTTTTCGGAGAAAAGCATCATGTGATGTTAGAAAATCATGTAATAGGCTTTTTTGAGGACTAGTTAGTCTCATTGAGAGGTAAAAAAATGCGCAATATTAGCACCATTCTCTTCGTGATCTCTTTGCTCGCCGCCCCGGTTTATAGTTTTGATAAGCCAGTGAACACAGAATCTACCACAGAGACAGATTATACAGAATTGATTAATTTAACAGGGCCGACAGCTCAAAGCGATTACGTGAAAGTTGCTTCCGCTGGCCCATCGTACGTTGAGCTTAAGCACTACGCGCTCACCGACTGCAAGAACAACCGCGAGCCTTCGGAGGAAATCGTCGACACCTTGATTAACGTTGAGAAGGTCTACGGCCCACCACCAGAAATGCGAGGCATGATTTTAGCTGCAGCATGCATGGAATCAGGGTTTAAGCCTTTCGCGAAGGGCGATAGAAAGTTTAGCAAAAGTAAAAAGAAGCCAATGGCCATCGGCGTATTACAGCAATGGCCATATTATGAAAAGGCTTACGGCACCAACCGCAGAGACCCTAGGTCTGCGGGGATGAGCTGGATGGCACATATCGTGAGACAAATACCGAAGATTAAAAAACAATGTCGTTATAAAAAAGAAGACCGTGTTTGGTTAGCAGCTTGGGTTACCGGCATTCGATATAAGAAAAAAGGCGGCCGCTGCAAAGAGCGCCCCAAGCATTATCGTCTATTGAGAAAATGGCATAGACAAATTGAGAGAGATAGGAAGCTTGAAGAAGAGTGCAGAGAACACGAAACATGTGGGTGTTGATTTTCGATGGGCGAACATTGTTATAGGCGCAGATACTGACGCCGTAGAGTTTGCTCATGAGAACAATTTCTATTTGTTAAAAAACAGGATACCGCATCACCACTCGTACGAAGGCACAGAGGACGTCTGGGCCGAAAAAAGCTACGAACTTTATAACAAGGGTCTGTGCCCTTTCACTGATAAGATTGAAACCATAAGAGTTGATCCAGAAACAAAAACGGTCAAGGTTATAACCAACTACCGCCGGTACGTCGTCAAATATCAAAACCTTCATGTCTTTGACACAGAAAACGTTACCGGAGTTACAATGAATCGCGCCCTCGAACATTACCGCGTCGTTGATTGGTTTGACTGCAAGGGGTTGTATGACCTAACCTGCCGGCAGATCACCACCGACGACGATTTTATTAATAAACTTGTCTTTTTTAAGACGCGCAGGATCGATGGCGACCAAAAGTACTTGGATCTACTATGTGAGTCTTTTTTAACAGAGGATCAGTTAAAAGATTTCAATTATAGTGATACCGTGGCTAGGTTCAAAGTAAAAGATATACTACGGAAACATCTAAAGAAAAAAGTAAAGATGAAGCTTTGGAAAAGAGAAGTTTATCCAGTTTATAAATGTCTTCAAAAAAACACATAGCCGGCATAATTCCAGTGTCAGGAATCGTAACAGACTTTAAGATGCCATGGCATGACAGTCTGATGCCAATCGCGCCAAATTATCTTGCTGTCGAGCGCGCCGTCGCAGAGTGCGCGTACGCTGGTTGTGACAGTATATGGATTGTGTGCAACGATAGCGTGTCGCCTCTAATAAGATATCAAGTTGGAGAAAAGGTACAAGATCCAGTCTATGCTTATCGCCACTTTGAATTTGATAAAGGCGCCGTTAAAAAGCCGATACGCATATACTATGTGCCTCTCGCAATCAAAGATATAAACAAGCGAGACAATTTGGCTTGGTCAGCTATTTTTGGAGCCCAATCGGCCAACAAGGTCTTGGGCTCTTTGAGCAGGCAACTGAAACCTCATAGGTTTTATATTTGCTGGCCGTACGGCTATAGTGACCCCAGGTCGATGAGAGAATACAGAAAAACAATTATTGAAAAAGATGTTGCCTTGTTCCACATTGACAAAACCGTCAAAGAAAACAAATATTTATCGTTTACAATTACGGAGCCTCAAATTAAAAAGCTAGTTGAAGAGTCAGTAACTACGTCTTCCGGCTTGTGGAACGAGGACAGGAAGAAAAGGCTTTCTCTTGACGAACGATATAGTTATAAGAGTTATGATTTGAAAAAAGTGTTTAGTGGTTTGGATTTTTCAAACTACGAAAAGATAGAAGTTGAGGATTACTTTGCCCTAGATTGCTGGACAAACTATCGCGACTTCTTGGCAAAAGATCTAAAAATAACAAAACCAAAAATATTGAAATATTCCGAATGGAATGAAATAGGAGTTGATGATGATTAATATATTTACGAAACACCCAAAAGATAATGACCATGACGGATACTTTTCCCATCTTAGGTTTGCTTTTTCAATAGGAGCTAGACTATTGGTCGCGTCGGCATTTTTTCTGGTGCATTCGTTTTTACCTTTTATTCCTGTGCCAAAGTTCTTAAATTTAGAGAGGACGACACAGTTCCTGATTATAAAGAACCACGGAACACTGTAGTTTACTAACAAGAACTAATCCTTATATTATTAAGGAACAGGAAAAAACTCTATGGAAAGAACACAAACTAAAATTCCGTTTGTAGGTCTGCACGCGCACAGCGTGGCTGGCTCTGTATTCGACGGCTTCGGGTATCCCCAAGATCATATGGACTTCGCTTATCAAAATGGGATGAGCGCGTTAGCTTTGACAGACCATGGCAACATGAATGGTCTATCATATCAAGTATTGCATGCTAAAAAAATGGCAGAAAAAGGACAAGAGTTCAAGCCCATTTTTGGGGTTGAGGGGTACTTTGTTCCTTCTGTCCGAGAATGGAAAGAAGAGTACGAAAAAGTTAAAGCCAACAAGAAGCAAGCGCGCAAGGTCATTAACGATACCGATAAGGTCTCTACCGAGGACGAGGGCGCGTCCAAACAAAGCTCCAAAAACAAGATCAACGCGCGTAGGCATATCGTCATCGTCGCAATGAATCAGACGGGCCTAAATAACATTTATAAAATTATTTCAGACTCTCATCAAGGAGACAACTTTTATCGATACCCTCGCTTGGATTACGACATGCTTGAAAAGTACGGAGAGGGGCTTGTTGTTTCCTCTGCTTGCCTAGGCGGTGTATATGCTGGAGACTACTGGGATAACTGTATTTATGAAGATTATCTCAATGAGAAGGGAGACACGAAGCAGAAGAAGATTGGAGAAGACGAAGAGGCGATTTTAAACGCCATGCGTAAGACGACGAAAGAGATGATCCGTGTTGTGGGCGACCGATGGTTCGGAGAGCTTCAATGGAACAACATTCCAGAACAGCACAGGCTAAATAAATACGTGATTCAGATGCACGAGGAATTTGGCATCGAATTAATCTCTACTGCTGACAGCCATTACCCCACGCCGGAAGCCTGGCGCGACAGGGAACTTTATAAGCGCTTAGGCTGGCTCGGCAAGAGCAAGGTTCCTGATTGGCTGAAATCTGAGCTACCGGCCAGCGTTGAAGAAATTGGTTATGAACTATATCCGAAAAACGGAGATCAGATGTGGGAGTCATACAAGAAATACTCCGCAGAATGCGATGTAAAGTATGACGATGACCTGGTATATGATTCACTAGTAAAAACACACTGGATCGCCAACCACCTTGTCGAGGACTTTATGCCAGATGACACAGTACGACTGCCTGGTTTCGTTGTACCTGATGGTGTCACAGCAGAGCAAACCTTGATCAAAGAAAGTATCGCAGGCCTTCGCAAGATGAAGCTGGAAGATAGTGAATATGTCGACAGGCTCAAACACGAGCTTAAGGTCATCAACGACAGAGGTTTCAGCAAATACTTCTTAACCATGAAAGCGATCGCAGATGTTGCCAACGAGAACATGCTCTCCGGCCCGGGCCGCGGCTCGGCGGCTGGATCTCTGGTGGCTTATGTTCTTGGCATCACACAGGTCGACCCAATCAAGTATGGCCTATTGTTCAGCAGATTCTTGCGCTCAGATGCCAAAGACTATCCAGATATTGATTACGATGTTAGTGACGCATTCGGCCTCAAAGAGATCTTGGCCGAGAAGTGGGGCGAGACCACAGTTGTGCCTATTTCAAATTTTAATACTCTGCAGCTCAGATCGCTGATCAAAGACATTGGTAAACATTATGACGTGCCATATCCGGAGGTCAACGCGGTGACTAGTCGCATGGTTAAAGAGGCTATGCCAAAGGCGAAAGCCAAACACGGTATCAAGGCCGGCGTGTACGCGCCAACTTTTGAAGAAGTGATGGAGTACTCGGAGACACTCGATAAATTTTTGAGAAAGTATCCCCACATCAAGACGCACGTCGAAGCCTTGGTCGGTCAGGTCCGATCAACGAGTCGACATGCCGGCGGTGTTGTTATCGGTGAAGACCTCGACAAGCACATGCCCTTAATCTGTTCAGGAGGGGTGGTGCAAACTCCCTGGTCTGAAGGAATGAACGTTCGGCACCTAGAGCCACTAGGATTCATCAAGTTTGATTTGCTTGGCTTGTCAACCTTGGCAATGATTCAATCCGCAGTCCGTCATATTTTAAGGAGGCATCACGGAGTTGAAAACCCGACTTTCAGTGATATCAAAGAATATTATGACACCAAGCTACACCCTGACGCGATCGATCTAAATGACCAAGAGGTTTACAAGAACATCTTTCATAAGGGCAAGTTCGTAGGGGTGTTCCAGTTTACAAATGCTGGTGCTCAAAGACTAGCTCGCCGGTCGAAGCCTAACGATATTATTGACATATCAGCAATTACTTCTATTTACCGACCAGGCCCGTTAAGCGCCGGCGTCGACAAATCTTATGTCAAGGCCAAGAAAGATCTGAAGAACGTAAACTATCTTAACGATATTGTTGAGGAAGTGACAAAGGAAACAGCAGGCTTCCTTATTTTTCAGGAACAGATTGCACTCTTGGCACACAAGCTCGGCAAGAACGTTACCCTGGAAGAAGGAAACAAGCTTCGCAAACTATTAACAAAGAAAGGAACAGACAAAGGTGTTGAGGAAAAAGAAGATATCAGACAGAGATTTGTTGAAGGCTGTCTTGATAAGTCAATCGATAGAGAGACGGCCGATTCGTTATGGAGAAACTTCGAATACTTTAGCGGATATGGGTTTAATAAGTCTCATGCTGTTGCCTATAGTATCCTTTCTTATCAGTGTGCTTGGCTTCTGAACTATTACCCAGAATGCTGGACAGCTGCCTTCCTTGACAAGGAGCCTGAGTCTCGAAAAGAGGCCGCTATTAGCTTGGCTCAAAAACACGGCTTTAAGATCGAGAACATCAATGTCAATACGTCAACTGCACAGTGGGAAATTGCTGAAGACGGCAAGACACTAATCCAGCCGTTTAGTTCGATCAAAGGTTTGGGAGACAAGGCCATCGAACAAATTATGAATAACAGACCCTTCAATGCAGTTGAGGATTTACTTTTCAATGAAGAGGTCGTATATTCTAAATTGAACAAAAAGGCTTTAAACGCGCTGTGCTTGTCAGGCGCACTGGACACTCTCTGCGATGAGAGATTCAATGGCTGCAAACATTTTTGGATGTCATGCATTAATGATAGGCCAAAGAACATTAAAAAGTTAGAGGAAAACATCAAAGAGTACTCAAGCGAAGTCGACTTTACTGTCGAGGACAAAATTGAAAACGTTTCTAATATCACAGGGATGTTCCCATTCGATTTAGTCATGACAAAAGATATTAAAGAATCGATAAAGAGACATAGGGTACCCGCCGTAGGTTCTTGGGACAAGAACCTTGGCGTGGCGTGGTTCATCCCCAGAGAAATTATTGCTAAAAGAACAAAACTAGGAAAGTTATACTGGATACTCAAAGTTGTCGACGATACTTCTACAACAACCAGTATTAAATGCTGGGGTATTAAAGACGATGACAGGATCCACCTAAATCGTCCGTACGCCGCCAAGCTGGACCACAGCGAAGATTGGGGATTTAGCACTAGATCGATCCGCCACACATTTAAACTGCTAGGATAAACAATGGGAAGCCTAAAAAGAAAACTAGAAAGAAAGCAACAGAAGAAAGACAAGAAGCTAGAAAAAGAAATGTCCAAGAAGATGATGATGTTTGATAAACTTGAAGATCATTGTGCTGCATGTGAAAAGCCTTTTGACAAGAAATCGAAAGAACATGTATCAACTTGGAATGTTGTTGTGAGAGAAAAAGAAGATGTAGTTCGACTTTACTGCCCCGAATGCTGGGGCAAAGCAAATAAATTAATAGAGGAGATTCAAAATGATCTTAGAGATAAAAGTGAGAGAGGGGGCGAAAGCTCCGAACAGAGCGAATCCGAGTGACGCTGGTCTAGATGTGTTCTATTGCCCGACCGATCCGAACGTAAGCGCGATATCGGTCATGCCGGGCGAGAACCAACTCCTTCCAACCGGATTGAAGTTTGGCGTACCACATGGCTATATGCTGCAGGTTTGTAACCGCTCCAGCATGGGCGCGAAGAGATCGCTTGTTGTCGGCGCGCATATTGTCGATAGTGGATATGATGGGGAGGTGTTTATCGACCTTCATAACATTGGCACTGAGGAACAATTTGTTGGGTCTGGCGACAAGATCGCACAATTGATTCTTGTGCCGGTCGTACACTTCAGGACTGTTCAAGTTGAGGGCGGATTGTATGACGAGTCGATAACCATGTCTGGCCGCGGCGCCGACGCCCTAGGCTCAACCGACAAGCCGAAGATCACAAGCACCGCACAGATGGACATGGCAGATAAAGTTGGCAAAGTGTGTTCAAATGGATGGTTGCCTAATGGATTTTAAAAAGGAATAATTATGTTAAAAGAAACTCGCAGTTTAGAGTTAAAAGAGGCCATTACGTTTGATGACGTATTGTTAGCGCCGCAACTTAGTGATATTACAAGTAGAACAGAAGTTGATTTAAGCACGTTTATCTACACTTCAAGTACAGATGTCACGTACGCTAAGTTCGATCTGCCGATAATTTCTAGTCCCATGGACACAGTTACGGAAGAGAAAATGGCGACGTGCATGTCAAAAGCTGGAGGCTTGGGCATCATACACCGTTACAATACAATCCAAGCACAATGCGAGATGATTGGCAAGGTGCAAGGTGCAAAAGCTGCAGCGATTGGTATGACGGGCGACTATAGAGAGAGAGCCGCTGCTCTTTTTGAAGCCGGGGCACGCATACTTTGTATCGACGTCGCTCACGGCCACCACACCATGATGGAACGGTGCCTAGGCGAATTAAAGAGCATGCTCAATAATAGTGTCTACATTATAGCTGGCAACGTCGCGACAGCAGAAGGGTACAGCGATCTCGCCGATTGGGGAGCAGACTGCGTTCGAGTCGGAATCGGCGGCGGAAGTATTTGCAGTACCAGGCTAGTCTCTGGTCATGGTGTGCCCACGTTACAAAGTGTAATAGAATGTTACCACGAGAACAGGGCTGCTGACATTATAGCAGACGGGGGTATTAAGACGTCAGGAGACATGGTAAAAGCCTTCGCCGCTGGCGCAGACTTTGTAATGATCGGTTCGCTGCTAGCAGGCACCTCGGCAACGCCAGGTGAAGTGTTCCATGGTAGCGAGGGCAAGAGCTACAAAGTTTACAGGGGCATGGCTTCTAGTGCTGCACAAAAAGACTGGAGAGGCAAATCTTCATCTCCGGAAGGCATTTCAACAACAGTGCCGTATAAAGGCTCCACAGAAGACATTTTGGCAGATCTTAAGGGGGGCATCCAATCCGGGTGCTCTTATAGCGGCGCCTTCAATCTTGGTCTTCTCAGGGCCAACTGTGAATTTATCCGCCAGACCTCGGCTGGCCAAAACGAAAGCTACACACATATTTTAAGGTAACAATGAAAGACCCAACGATACCACCGACAGAAACAAGAAAGAAATTTATGTTTTATGACACCGAAGAAAACCAAACAAAATTGAAGATTAGGTGCCAGTTTGATGGGCTGTCGCAGTCACAGTTTTTTAGAATAATGCTGGAGGGGTATATTAACGACGATGAGAACGTCTTGCGATACGTTAAGGACTGCAAAGAAAAATATGATATTCAGGGACAACAAAAAAGAAACAAAATCGACTCTATTATGAAAAAGAAGAAAGAGGCAGAGAGCAAATTTGCTTTGAAAATTGATGAAATAGAGAACATATTTGATATGATTGAATCGGAGACCAATATATGATGAAATGTTTAGAGACTTGTGAGAAACTAAAGGTTTCTTGTCCAATAAAAGAATGCCGGTATTGGATAAATTTTGAAGAAGATAGAAACTGTACATTTCAGAGCATAAGAGGCAATAATTCAATGACTTTGCGGGAAATAGCAGACCGTTTAGGCATCAGTTATGTACGAGTAAAACAAATACAAGACAAAACACTTAAAAAAATTGGTCATTTATTAAAATAATAATCTATTTAATGTGTATGCCATTTATGCATTTTAGGAGAAAAACATGAAAAAGCAGCTTTTAAACGAATCAGAAATCCGCAGAATGATGAAATTTGCGAACATCGGCACCCTAACAAACGACCACCTTGCTCGCTTAGACGAGGTTGCTGAGACCACCCCCCTCGAAGAGGAGGAGCTTGAGGAAGGCATGCGCGAAGAAGGCGCGCCCGCCGATGATGTAGCCGATGTGGCAGACATGGGCGCCGAGTTGGACGACGAGGACATGGGTGACGAGCCCGAAGCTGACGGAGAAATGGAACTTTCTCAAGAAGAGGCCGACGTCCTAATCGCTCTCGGCCAACGGCTTGAAGGTGCGGGAGGCGAAGAGGGTCTGGACATGGATGCTGAAATGGAAGCAGACGTGGGCGCAGATCTGGACATGGAAATGGCGTCCGATGAAGAAGAGCTTGAGGAAGAGCTTGTCAACGAAGTGTTGAGCCGCGTCGCTCGTAGACTAAAGACCTTAAAGTAAGTTTAAAAAATGTTTTATCGAAAAAAGACAGGCGCAAGCCTGTCTTTTTTTTTACCATAGGAGTTAAAATTGGAATTTAATAGTGCATTTATTATGTTTTTCTGCGGCGTGCTAGCTCACGCCTTGGGCATAAGAATATTTTCTTTGTGGAGCAAAAGAATGGTATATAAAACAACATATATAAGTTCTTTGGCAATCTTAAAAATGTCAGAGGCCTTCGCAAAAGATGTCATGATCGCCTCCGGGCTAGAGAAAGAAGAAGACATAGAGGCTACTTTCCAAATTTGGAGAACTGTCGCCCTCAATTCTCTGAACACAGTGCTGCCGGATTTGGCATGGAGATCAAACTGTGTGCATGATTGGAACGAGGCAATGCAGACCATCAACAAATTGCAAAACAAAAGGAGCGATAGAAATGAAGTTTAATAAAGAGGCGCTTCCGGAAGAAACAGACGGCGCAGATGACGCCGTTCTATTGAGCGCACTGATGTCAGAGACTAGTCGACCAGAACTAAGAATGACTGGTATTTACGGCGACGTTACCGAAGATAGATGTTCAGAGGCCGTATACGGTTTGATGGCGCTGCACCTGACAGGAACAGAGAAAATGCCGGCGGACCCTGAAGACGAAAATTCAGAGATCATTGAAACTTATCAACCCATTGATTTTGTTATCTCGTCCCATGGAGGCTTAGCTGCTGACATGTTTTCGGTTTACGATGTTATACGAGATCTGCGG
>Ga0209756_1002462_pt1 | contig 16004 bp, 24 predicted proteins | sample ETNvirenome_6_85_FD_184071 | JGI IMG/M metagenome (GOLD analysis project Ga0209756, IMG submission 184071) | Marine viral communities from the Pacific Ocean - ETNP_6_85 (SPAdes) (version 3) | ecosystem: Environmental > Aquatic > Marine > Oceanic | place: Pacific Ocean | collected 2013-06-19
GAGGTGGTGTCCGGGCTCTGTAAACCTCACGTAGTCAAGTACAGCGCCGCGGGCGCCGCGGCGGGCCTTCTGCTCGGATGGTTTGTGTTCAGGCGGTGACGTTCAAGCAGTCCCGAGACCTACACCGGCGAGCGCTCGAGCGGGCGAGGGATGGCGGCGCGTGGACCGCTTCTGACCTCGCCGAGCTCGAGCGACACGGCCCGGACAACTTCGACACCGTGCGCGGCTATGGCGATTGGCTACGCGGCGCGGTCGCGCGCCTCGAGGGCTCGGAGGCGGACGCGCGCCAGGCCGGAGAGACGACGAGGACCGCGAAGAAGAAGCGGAAGGCGCGAGCGAAGAAGAAGAAGAAGCCGGCGCCGAAGATGAGCGCGAAGGGCGCGAAGGCGCTCGAGATTCTGGACAAGTACGCTGGCGCCTACTCGCACCGACACCGGCGCGGCGCCACATCCCTGAACACGACAGGCGGAGGCGGGACCGGGGCCGGGATCACGCCGTGGATCGGTCTGGCGTGTTGGAGCGAGGTGACCGCGTGGCGCGAGCTACGCAAGGCAATCGCGCTCGGATACCTGGCGCCGATGGCAGGCACCGACAAGGATCCGAAGCGCGCCACGTACGTCAGAACCCGGAAGGCGATCCCGGAAGCGTGCGCGCCTCGAGCTCCGCGCGCGCCGGCGGCGCCGCGCCTCGAGTGCTACGGGGAATGCGGGCGGTGGAGGGCGGAGAAGGGCACGCCCGGAACCCTGGCGATCGGGCCGGCGGTCCCGGTCTACGACGACGAGGGGCGGGAGTATCCCGCGCGCCTCGAGCTACGAGAGCTCAGCGCGGCGAAGCCGAGCCACGAGCCGCGCAGCTTCTCCGCGACGCCTGGCTATCCGCAGGAGCTCCAAGCGAGGGCGCGAGCCGGGAAGGCCGCGCGGCTACAGGTGGCGACCCTCGCCGGTGGCCTCGAGCCGCTTCGGATGGTCGCGCCGAGCTCCAACGCGACAGACGGGCCGCCGGTGGTGTGGGGCCAATGGATCACGAGTGGCAACGGACGCGCGATGGCGCTCGCCAGGTGGCAGAGCAACGACGAGAAGCGCGGCGAATACCGCGTGGCAGTCGGGCGCCGCTGGCGCTCGCGAGCGCTCGCAAGGGTGCTCGAGGGCGCACGGGGTCCGCTGATCGTCGTGCGCGCGCTGGTCGGAGCCACGAAGGCCCAGGCGGTGGCGCTCGCCGGAGCAAGCCAGGGCACGCAATCCGCCGGACTGAACGAGGCCGAGCGGGCGGCGAGCCGGGCGCGCTCGAGCGGGACGGCATCGCCGCTCGAGCTCGGCGCGTTCCGGTGGACAGAAGAGGTGACCCCGATCACCTTCGGACGCTTCAAGCGGGCGAACCGGGAGTGGTGGGCGGCCGCGGTCCAGCTCGTATCGCCGGCAAAGAGGACGAGTCTCGAGGATCCCGAGCTCGGCGCGCGCCACGTGCGCGATCTGCTCGCCGGCGGTCTCCCGGCGGGCGCGCTCGACATCACCACCAAGAACGCATGGGCCGCCGAGGCGCTGGCGGGCTCACTGCCCGGGATCTGGACCACCGAGAGCGAGATAGGCGCGGGGCGAGTCTTCGCGCGCTGGTCGCTGCTCGAACACCTGAAAGGCGCCGCGCGCTGGTACTTGAAGGCCGGGCGCAAGTCGATCCAGGCGCTGTCGGTCGACGTCGACGCGGAAGACCGTCAGCTAGACATCATCCCCGAGGCGGAGGCGGCGCTACATGGCGCCGATCCGCTGTCGGTGGCGCTGGCCGTGCTGCTCATCCGGGCGGGGCGCCGGGTGTCGCCGGAGCGGGCCGCCGCGGGCTACATGGCGCGGTATGTCGAAGCGGCGCAGGGGTTCGACCCGCGGACGGAAGACCTCTTCGGTTCGCCGAGCGAGGGGGATCCGGCGGCCGAGCTGGCCGACATCGTGCGGTTCAAGTTCAAGCGCAGGCCGAACCCGGAGGGGTGCTGCGCGGGAGCAAGGACGCCGCGGTGGGTAGAGCTCGGCCGTGAAGTGAGTTTCGAGCTCGAGGACGGACGAACGGTGGTCATGGACCAAGAGTGGCGCCTGGCGACGCAACCCGCGATGCGCTCCCTATTCCTGGTCCGGGTCGGCCCGCGCGCCGAGCTCGCCGACGCCATCACCGACGCGAGCGCGCGAGCGGTCGAGGGGTGGACGTGGGGGGAGCAGCCCGGAGAAGCCTACGCGGCGGAGCGTCCAGACGGGGCGAGGGTAGCCACGATCGGCAGAATCTCAGCGGTCCTATACCGCGGCAGATTGGCGGGCGGAGGGATCCGGCGGTGGCGCCATAGGTTCAAATCGAGATTGCCCCGGTTGACAGAGTTGTCAGACGGATTGACCATTGACCGCGGACGACCGGCCAGCCGGTACCGCGTGACGAAGCGGGGGATCGTAGGTTGAAGGGTTACATCATCAACCCGGTGTCCCGAAGCGGCGGAGGATCGAACGTGAAGCGGAAGCGGAAGAAAAACGGCCAGTTCGTGAAGAGCAAGCGGCGCAAGGCACCGGCGAAGCGTCGCCGCGCCAACCCGAAGCGACGACGGGCCGCGCCGAAGCGGCGCCGCCGAGCTCCGGCGCGTCGCCGGTCCTACTCCTACCGCCGCCGCCGCGCGCCGCGCCGGAAGAAGAACCCGGTCGGAGACGTCATGATCGCGCTGCTGGTCGCCGGCGGGGCCGCCGCGGTCGCCGCGGTCGCCAACCGGCTGATCCTCGAGAAGCCGAACGAAGAAGCGCGCAAGGCCGGGAAGGCGGAGGCCGAGTGGCCGATCCCCGCCGGCCTAGAGTCCGGCGGAGGCCGCGCCGCGGTCAACGTCGGTCTGGGCGTGGCGCTCGCGCTCGCGCTCGACAAGCTCGGCAAGGGTGCGGTGAAGCGCATCGCCCCGGCGGTCGGCGCTGGCTTCGCCGCGTACGGCGTCGCCTACTACGTGCACGCGCTGATGCTCGAGGCGGAGAAGAAGAAGGCCGCCGCGCCGACGCTGCCGCCCGCGCAGGGTCTCGTACAGGTGGGCGGACTCGTCGCGCAGTCGCGCGCGCTCGGCACCGGTCACGGCGGAAACGCGATGCAGGCCGCATACCCCATGTACGCGTACGCCTCCTAGCTAGGCGACGCAGAGAGAACAACCACGGGGAGACCGCACAGCGGCACCCGAACCGGAAGAGGTGAATCGTGCCCGATCCTTCGCTGGTCCAAACCGGACCCCTGACGCGCATCCCGCGGGTGCAGCGTCTTTCGTCGAACTTCCTGTTCGACACCCAGCGGTTCACCGCGGCCGAGACCTCGACCGCGCAGGCCTTCGAGCTCTACGCGAACCCGATCGGCCAGACCGGAAACGGCTTCACGCCGAAGACCGAGGCCGAGACCAACATGACGCGCGAACGCGCGTTGCCGAACAACAACAGTTTCGAGGTCCACCAGGTGGGCGTCGTGATCGCGCCCGTGCTGGACATAGCCGCGGCCGCCGCGCCGACAATCGATGACGTGAACGCGATCCTTCGCAATATCGCGATGCGCTTCACGTCGGGTGAGCTCCAGCGGCGATACGGTCCCGCGCTGCTCTGGCCCGGCGGCGCCGGCGTCAGCGGCGCGTTCCAGTCGGAGGCCGCGGGTATTTCTGACCAGGGTTGGGCGCTGAACGGCGTTCCGGCCGCCGGCGCGCGCGTCACGCTGCACGAACCGATCATCCTGAAGCCCGGCCAGACCTTCGGGTGGACGCTGAACCTGGTTCGCGGCTTCACGCAGATCAACACCGGCGCGTACTACGACTTCATCCACCTGATGTGGGGCAACGAGTTGTCCACGGTGGTAGACGGCTGATCCTTCGCCTCGAGCTCGGCGCGACTGGCGCCGAGCTCGGCGCGCGCAACCAATGACGACGGCGCACGCGCCGGACGAGGCATGGGAACACCGTGGCGAAGCACCCCAGATATTCGACCTTCGAGGCGCTGACGATCGCCGCGGGCGCGACGCGTACCGCGTCGCACACGTTCGGCATCACCGGCGACGTCATCGGGATCACCGTCCGGGGCCAGGACGACACTACGCCGTCGATGAACCTCGACATGGTGCGGATTCAGATCGTCCGGTCCGACAACACGGCGATCATGAACATTCCAACCATCGCGTCGTGCTTCGCCGGAGACGGCACGCACCCGTACACGTCCATCCCGGACGTGGCCGGCGAATTCCGCGTGGCGGAGAACACGACCGTCACGATCCAGATCATCAATGACAACGCGGTGATCATCCTCGACCGGGTACACGTGACGTTCATCATCGCCAACGAGCTCCCGAGCATCGCGTAGGGGGGCCGGGCGTGGCCGAGCACATCGAACGGGACGACACCGGGCGAGCGATCACCAAGTCGATCTACGTGGACGGGCGCCGCACGGTTCCGGTTGGCGGCGGAGAGATTCTGTCCGGGACCGTCGAAGGGCTCGAGACGCTTTGCCTAGAGGCTGACGCCGGGGGCGCGTGCACGTTCACGGTGGTGAGCGGCTCGGGCGCGACCTGGCCGGGCGGGACGCTCACCCTAGCCGGGGCCGGCTCCGGGCTCATCTGTATTCCCGTCGCGTCCGCCGAGTTTCGGATCGTCTTCGCCGCGGCGCTGGCGACCGTCGAGGGATGGTGCCGAGTCTACATCCGGCGCGGCGGCGCGACGTAGTGCCCGATCCTGTCCCGAAAGTGGTCTGCGACGCTCCGGCCTACTGCGCACCCACTCCGGGTACGTGGGGAGTCGGGCGTATCGGACACGGGGTGGGCGTCGCCGCGCTCGGCGGGGCCGCCGCGCTCGCCGCCCTCCAGTACAGCAAGGGTCGATCGCTCGGCGTGCCCGGCAACGTGGCGACGGCGCTGGGCGTGCTCGCGTTGACGCTGGTCGGCTCGAGGTACCTACAACAGCATTCGCGCGCCGGTGTTCCGTAAGGTGTGGCGACTGCTCGCCGCGGCTGCCGCAGCGGTCACGGCCGCATCGGTGGCGAAGCGGCGCCGAGCTCGAGCGGGGCCGCCGGCGCCGCCGGCCTACACAGTGACCCCGGGCCAGGAGTACGGGCCGAGGTGGCGCAACAGGCGGCCGCCGGGTCTGCCGCGAGACGCGGCGCTTTGCGGCGCCGAAGGCTCGGCGCTACCCGAGGCCGCTCGCCTCGCGAGAGAGGCCGGGCTCGGCGAGCAGTTCGCCGGCGTCGTGCTGAACCTGGCGAAGCGGGAGAGCCACGGAGGGCGCTACGGCTGCCCGGCCGACACCTTCGACTCGCGCTGTAGCCGCAACAGCCGGAACAGGTGCGCGGAGCTCTGTACGTGCGTCCAGGGTGACGGCGAGAGAAACCCCGCGGACAATCTGATCACCGCGTGGGGTCCGTTCAACTTCAACCGCGACGCCTGGCGCTCCGCCGGGGTCGACTCATTCGGGATCGCTCCGGTGGCGCAGAGCTCCGGAGGCGTGCCCATCGGCGACGCCTTCCCGTGGAACGCATCGCCGCACGAGCAGGTGGCGATCCCGGTAGCGATCTACCGCCAGGCGTGGGGTCGGGTGCGCGGGCGGCGAGGGTCGACGCGAGACGCCGCGCGCGCGGTGCGGCTCTGGCACAAGAACCCGACGCTCTATCTGCGCTACGTACAGGACGGGCCGCGCAAGGGCTGGCGCCAGGCGTGGGAAGACGTCCCGGATGCCCCCCGCCGCACCATCGATCGCCACCTTCGGAGCGTCGCCGGGCTTACGTGATAGGCTGAGTTCGGGACTACACGGGCGGTGCCGATCATGGAGTGGGCAGACGTAGACTGGCGGATTGTGGTCGAGGCGGTTTGCGCGCTCGCCGCGTGGCTGCTGGGCAACAAGCACGGCAAGAAGAAGCGAAGCGACGAGGACGGTTGACTGTATCCCCGGCGGGAATATAGGCTGACGTCGCGGGATGGAACCCGCTTCGGAGCGAGACGACGAAACACGCACATCCCCTCCCGGCGCGCGCTCCGACCTCGCGAGAGGTGCGTTCCGGTTTCCAACCCGTGCCGTTCCGGGTGGGGCAGAGCGGCGACCAAAGGAGGTGCGTGTGCAGAGCTCAGAGACATTGACGCGAGCGCTTCGGGCGCGGTTCGACCTCGCCGGCGAGGCGTACGACCGCGGCGACACCGTCCGCGGTGACAGGCTGACGCGCCAGGCGTACCGGAAGTGGAACAAGCGGACCGGCGTGGCCCGGCGGTCGCTGCTGGCGCTGGTCGCCGAAGCGAAGGCGATGTGCGCCTACATGCTGCCGCCGGTGGGCGGACAGTGAGCGCGCGGCGGTGGCTGCTCGGCGCGGCGGTGGCCGCGCTGCTGTTCGCCTGCGACGACAGCGAGCCGGGGCCATGCGAGACGCGGACGGAGTGCCACCACGTCAGAGACGGGATCGTCCCGTTCGCCGAGTGCGACGCCGCGACGGCGCCGAGCTCGACCACGCGAACCGATCCGCGGTCGATGGACGGGCGCACCTACTCTGAGACGTGGACCGACTACACGGCGGTCGAGGTGTGCAGGTGAGCGGATTCGGCCAGACCGCGACCGGGCCGACGCTGGCGGATAGGCGCCTTGCGATCTGCCGGACGTGCCCGAATTTCAGGCCGCGCACGGCGAGGTGCGGGCTCTGCGGGTGTTTCATGCAGATCAAGGCCCGGCTCAGGGGATCGAAGTGCCCGGCGGGGAAGTGGTGAGAGCCTAGAACGAGCGACGCCCGCGCCTCCGGTGGATGGAGACGCGGGCGGAAGGGGTGCGCCGAAGGTAGACACCGGACGGCGCCGACGCAACTGGAAGGGGTTCCAATGGAAGACAGCAGGCAACGACTAGCGCCGCGGGGAGACGTGCGCGCGGCGCTCGATCGGATATCCGCCGACCTCGAGGCGAGCGAGCGTCCGGCGCCGGCGAGGTGGATGCCGCGGGCGACACGCGGGCGGCCGATCCTCTGCGACGACGATCCGATGCGCGCGATCCGAGCGCTCCGACGCTGGGGCGATCCCGCCGAGCTCGAGGGGCGGCCGTGTCCCGTGGTCGGTGGCGCGTGTGCGGCGCCGGCGTGCGTGTTCTGGTTGCTCGAGGGCAACACGGAGGGCCAGGCGCGCGGGCTGTGTCTACACCTGGCGGCGCTCGCCGCGCAGACAGAGAAGGGGGCGGCGTGAGGCTGTTCAGGTTGAGGCGACTATTCGAAGGGTCCGGGATGACGGTAGACCGCTCCCAGGACATCGACACCGGAGAGCGCGGGATCTTCATCCAGATCGAGGGCGGGGAGGGGTGGCGGTCACTCGAGCTCACAGACGCGCAGGCGCGGCGCCTGGCGTCCGGGTTCGAGATTCTTCGGCGCCCGGGGCGGCGGCGCGGGCGACGCGCCAGGCTCGCGGCCGAGGTGCGGCGGGCGGAGGGCCGGCGGCGTGGTTGACGCATCGGTGATGGTGTCGGAGGACTGCGCGCACCTGAACAAGAGGATCGCGGAGCTCCGGGGCGGCCCGGCGAAGCCGGGGGGCGCGTGTAGTAACACGCCCCCCGCAAAATACAGCGAGCCACCGAAACCAAAGGCCCGCGCGGTGATCCCGCCGCGGGAAGCGATCCGCGCGAGCCGGGCGGGGTGGCACTACTTGACCACCGAGGACCGAGACCAGGCGGAGGCGCCGGCGAGCATCGCCGCGATCGGCTCTTTCCCGGTCGCCGAGACCTCGGGGGCGCTGTCGCGCGAGCTCGCCGTAGCCGAGGCGGAGGCCGCGCGCATCGTTCGGGAGACGTGGGAGCGGACCGGCGTGGCGCCGGAAGCTCAGACCACGGCGGACGTCATCAAGCGAGTGCGAGACGAGGCGGAGATCGGGAGGTGGAGGGCGAATCCGAGCGGGCCGAAGCCGCGCCAAAATAGCGACGTGAACGTGTGCGCCGCCGGCGTGGATACGTTGTGGCTGACGCTCTATGCGGAGGGCGGGATCCGCGCCGATGTGGTGGAGCGGCTGCAAGGGCTCCGGGAGCTCGAGGGAGACGATCGACCGTGGGTTATGTCCGGGGCGAACAGGTGGCAAGTCGAAGCGTTCGGGCGCAAGCCGTGCTGGCGGTACGTCTTGACCGGCCCGGGCTCAACCGTCCGGGTGCGGGCCGGCGCGGCGCCCGGACAGCCGGTGGCAATGGCGGAGGTGCGGGCGGCGTGGCTCTGGCGGGACGGTGCTTCGGCGGTTGTCGCCGAGCTCCGCGCGCTACTCGAGCGGTGGTCAACCGGCAAGGTGCGCGCCGAGGTGTCGCGCCTCGATCTGGCGGTCGACTGGCAAGGGTGGCAGCCGAGGGGCGGCGAAATGGCGGAGGGCCTATTCGTCACGCAGGCGCGGAAGATCGTGGTTCACCGGCAGAGCGAGACGACCGGGCGAACGTCGAAGCGGGCGCGCGGTGAGAAGACGATGACGCACGCCGTCACATCGGAGCATTGGTGCGGGCGGGTGTTCACCGGGTGGAGCTTCGGAACCGGCAACGTCTCGGCGCGCGTGTACAGAAAGGACATCGAGATCAAGAAGAGTCGGAAACCGTGGATGCGCGGGGTTTGGGCCGACGCGCCCGGGTACAGAGACGGGGCGCCGGTCTGGCGCCTCGAGTACCAGCTGCGCGGGCAGGGTCTCCGGGTGTGGCTGATGGCGTGGGGCCGCGGCGCGAAGATAGGGCGCACCTGGCGCGAGCTCGGGTCCGGGCTAGACACGCTCTGGGGGAGGCTCGCCGGGCGGACGCGCTTCGGGGAGCGTCCGGCGGGCTGGCTCACGATGCGGCGCGACAACGGAGACGAGAACCGATGCCGGAGGCCTCTACACGCGGCGTGGGAGGCGATCGCGGACGTCCGGTGGGACGGGCGGCGCCAGGTGGCGCGCGCGCCGACGCACCGAAGGAGAGACCCGCCAGGCTGGGTAAGAGACCTGCGACGGGAGACCGAGGAACGCGGGCGCCAGGCGCAAGCGGTCGAGGTGCGCGGGGAGCTCGTGATCACGCGGGGCGGAGAGCTCGAGGCGGCGCCGCTGGTCGACGTCCACGCGGTGGCGAGAGAGATGGGGAGGATTCGCGCGAACGTCAGACAGGCGGCGGACAAGCCACCGATCCACGGGTCGGGCGTCCGGGCGCGCCCCGGCGTCGGCGAGTCCTACCGGGACTTTCTATTCCGGGTCCAGCAACAGAACCCGGCGGCCTACCTCGAGGGCGCAGCGGCGAAGGCGGACGCGCTAGCCGCGCAAGTGGTCGGAACGCTCACGGCATACACCGCGGCACTCGACGGCGCCGGCAACAGGCCGGACGCCTGCGACGATGACGAGGCCGCGGCGCGGGTAGAAAACGCGCTGCGGGTGGCGGTCGAGCGGACGCAATCGCCGCTCGCCGAGAGGCTGGCAACGGCACGCGATCGGCTCGTGCACCGGCAGGCGTGGGACACCGCGCTAGCTCGGCTCGCCGGATGAGCCGATGGACGGACACGCTAGCAGGGTGCGACGCCGCGGCGCGCATCGCGAGCAGGAACCTACCGAGCCACTACCGGCTACACGTGGCGCTGATGCGACTCGCCGAGCTCGCGGAGTCGCCGGTGGTGAGGAAGAGAGCGAGAAACAGGCTCCGCGGCGGAGCTCGGAACGGGGGCACGTGGTGAAGAAGCTTGGAGCCGAGATACGACAGGCCAGGACCGCGCGCGGCATGAAGCAAGCCGAGGCCGCGGCCACAGCGGGGCTCGTACAGTCGACGGTGAGTAAAATCGAGTCAGGCGCAAACGCATCCGTCTCCGCGCTCGCGCGGCTGGTGGTCGCCGTCGCAGAAGATGACCAGGCCGCGGCGCGAATGTTCGCCGGGCTGGTGAAGCGGGAGCGCCGCGCGGCCCGCCTTCGCGCCCGCTCCTACCGGATCAACCGGGAGCTCTACCTGGCGAACCCACTCACACCAAAGGAGGCGGACGATGACGGGCGAACCTGACGCGGAGCGGACGGCGGACGCGCTAGCGAGACACATGGGCGTGATCGCCGAGGCGCTGGGGACCGTCGAGGACGTCACAGAACTAGCGGACGGGATCGAGGTGCACACGCTGGGGCCGGTGGTGCTGGTCGTCGCGCGAGACGACCGCAACGGGGCGCTGGTCGAAGCGATGGACACAGAAGAGGCACGGACGTTCGCGGGGCTGCTACTTTCAGCAATCCAACAGGCGACGGATAACGGCACATGATGACGCGAGAAGAGAAGGGCCGCCGACGGCGGAAGCGTCGCGCCGAACTCGAGCGACAGCGGGCGCGGGTCCGGCGCATGAGAGAGACGAGCGCGCGCCTCGGCCGGCTCGAGCTGCCAGAAGACCGGGAGCGGAACGCCGCCGCATCGATCATGCTCGGCGCGACGCTCGGCGCAGCACTCGCGCTCACGCTCGGAGCGCTCGCCAGGGCGGCGAAGGATCCCCAGGGGATCCCCGGAGCTCCGAAGGATCCCCAGGGGATCCCCCGAGGCGGAAATGTGCCCCCAGGGAACACGCCCGAGTCGGACGCCCCCCCAGGGGGCGGGCACCAGGCGGGGGCCGTCGAGGTGCTGGACGCTGACGGGGTGCTCGTGCGCGTCGTCGCGGACGGCTTCGAGGTGGTACCGTGACGGCGGCGGAGCTCATGCGAGCGGGGCCGGTCCGGTACCGTGCGCACTTTGCGACGGGGCGCGTAACGTTCTGCGACTCCGCGCCGACGCTGCTACAGCGCGCGGCGCTCCGCGCACACCTGGCGAGCTATGGCACGCTCCGCCGGGAGGGGCGAGGCCGCGCCGAGCTCGAGGCCGAATTCGCTGGGCTGACGCGGGCAGACCTCGAGAGAATCGAGGCTGACGGAATCGCGCCCGGGCAAATGGAGCTCGGCGCCACGCTCTAGGACACGCTTCGGGCGCCCACTACTTCATCTGCGAGGGGCGGTCCGTGTCCGGTTGACTCCCGGAACGACTCGCGAGAGAAGTGGGGGACAACCAACCCGCACCACGAGAAGAACCGATGGACGAACCGCAGACGGACGCGCCGGAGCCGGCCACGGTCGTGACCCCCCCATTATGGCGAGAGTTCAGGGACGATGAGCCGGACGCGCCGGTGGGTCTCGCGGCCGTCTACATCGACGGGGTGAAGCGAGCGAGCCAAGTGCCCGGGCAAGAGCTCACCGGCGACGCGCTCGAGGCGCAATTCGCCGAGCTCGCCACGGACGACACACACCACGTTGAGATCCACTTTTTCCGAGCGAAAGGCCACGGGCGCGGCCTACTCGGGAAGGTGAAGTACGAGACCGGACACGCCGAGCTCGAGGTAGAGCCGGCGCCGGAGCCGGCGGCGGAGGCCGCGTGGCAAACGTGGGGAGCGGACGGAACGCCGGCGGGCAACTCCGAGTGGCTGACCAGGCACGCGGAGCCGGTGAGCGCGGCGAGCTCGCTACGGGGCTGCGCGGGCTGCGCTCGACTCCACGACGCAAACGCCGCTCTGACTCGCCGGCTGATCGAGCTCGCAGGAACATCCACGCGCTCAGCGCTCGAGACGGCAAACCACCGAATAGCGGACGCGAGGACGGCGGAGGATATGCGGGAGCGGGCGCACGCTCGGTTTCTCGAGCGCCAGGACGCACTACAGGCCAGGGCTCAGGATGCGGTCATGGGGCAGGCGCGCGAGACCTGGCGCCGAGGCGACGCGGACAACAGCGCGGCGGAACGTATGCTAGCGCTGGTGATGGACCGGGAGACCGGAGAGAAGCGCGGCGGGGTGTCGGCGCTAGAGTCGATGCTACAAGCGAGGATGGCGGAGAAGATGGAGGCGGGGATCGATGACCTGTTTAACGGCGGAGGGGGCGCGGGCGCCGCGGCGATCATCGACAAGTTAGCGCCGGTGCTCGGGCCGATCCTGATGGCGAAGGTGGGCAAGATGGACCCCGCGACCGTCGCCAAGATTATGCAGACCATGAACCAGCAGCCGCCGCCCGGTTGACCCCCGTCCGGCGGCGCCGCACCATTGCGGGGTGCCTCAACCCATCGCCGTAGCGCGGACGTGGACAACGGACGCGGACCGACACCGAGACCTCGTAGCGCTCGCACGGACGCGCGGCGCGTGGCCCTCGATGCGACACACAGCGCTCGAGGTGACCAGAGGGCGCGCGGACATGGCGCACGCGATCGGCGAATGGGTCCAGGCGCACATTCGATACGTGCGCGAGCGCGGCGAACAACTCGAGGCGCCCGAATACACGCTCCGAATGAGGGCGGCGGACTGCGACGGTAAGGCGATCCTCGTCGCGGCGCTGCTCGAGTCGATAGACGTCCCGTGGCGATTCGCCTACTGGACACGCGGCACGGACGCGCACATCAACACGCAAGCGAAGACCGGCGAAGGCTGGGTCAACCTCGAGACCACCGAGCCGCACCCGATGGGGTGGACGCCGGGGGCCGCGTGGCAGTACCACACACGAGACAACCAGGAGGCGGGATCCATGTTCAGGCTCGCAAAGCAACCCGGCGGCGCCGGGGCGGACATCCAACCAGGCGCGGAGAAGTGGTGGCAGTTCTCGCAGCCGGAGCAGTCTCCGGGCGGCGTCTACTGCTACAACCCTGCGAACGGCCAGTTCCGGGACACGCCAGACGGCATCTGCGGGTGCGGCGAGCTCGTGACCAAGGGCACGATCAAGCCGAGGCCGGAGCAGATCGAGCAGGCCGCGCGAGCGTGCGCCGAGCTCCAGGCGAGCGCGCCGCCGCCGCACCAGGTGGGCGACACGCCCGACCGCAACCCGGACGCGGACTCGCTGACGTGCGACGCCTGCGACCTGGCGGGCTGCGCGGAGTGCTTCACGTGTGCGCCGAAGACGTCGATCTGGATCTACGTGGCGATCATCGCGGCGGGGCTCGGAGTCGGATACCTGGCGGCGCGGAAGTAGCGTGTCCGGCTTCGGCGACGATAGCCCCCCGAGCGCGAACAGCTACGCGGCCGACATAGAGGCGGCGCTCTCCGAGCGTGGTCCGACCGAATGGCCGTGCCGAAGGTCCGGGAACTACATCGAGTGCGACGACTCCGTGAAATACGGAAGCGATGCGCCGGATTTCCTGGTCGATCTGGCGTTCGCGGACGCGAAAGTCAAGACGGACGCGATCGGGCTAATCCCGGGCGTGGGCTGGGTGTGGAACCAGCTCATGGACTGGGTGTGGTCGAAGGGCGAGGCGTCGCGGAAGCGGCGACTGCGAGAAATGAACCGGCGGGCGCGCTCGTACGCGCAAAGCGCAATGCAGCGCGTGTTCTACCTCAAAATCGAGGACGCGGTACGGGCGCTCGGATACGGGCCGCTACTGGACTTCCTCGGCTCGCGTGAATGGCTCGAGTGGGACGCCGACATCAGGCGGCCGAGGTACGTCAGAAGCGACGGATTCGGCCGACCTCCACCGACACCGTCCGAGAAGCGCGCGCAGCTACGGGAGACGCAGAGGGCGTTCGGCGGCGACCAGATCGAGCGGTGGACGCACGGACCACAGGGGATCGCCTTCGTGGAGTCAGAGGGACCGCCGAGCGCGCGCCGTCTCATCGGCGGGGAGGGCTGGGCAGCGCTGACTCGATTCATGGCGGGCACCAACCGGCGGGGCGGGACAGACCGAGACCAGAAGACCGGCGCGTGGGATCTGACAGAGCTCGAGGCCGCGATCCCGCCGGCGCTGCTCATAGATCGGCGGTTCGCGGTCTGCGATCCACATTCGACCGAGGACGAAGAGTACCGGTGCCGCTTCCGTCTCGCGTGGTCCATCGTCGCGATTGCGGCACTGATGGGCCGGCGGGGAATGCCGCCGCACCTTGAGCGGGGTATGGTCTCCCTGGAGAACGCATACGCCGCCGAGCTCCGATACCTCAGACAGCGCGGCGTGATGCCGAGGGAAAGGGTCCGATTCGTGGTCAACGTCAGCAACCAGGTGCAGCGCCCATGCCCGGCGGAGCCGGCCGCGGTCGCCGCGTACTACTTCCAGCAGCACGGGAGCGAGCAGAGCAGGCGCCAGTGGTGCACGCAGACCAACAGTCAGATGCGCGACCAGGCGATCGCCGCGGGCGTCGAGGTGTCAAACCGGATCGACGGCAAATATGGGCCGAAGTGCGGGACCATCCCGGCGGCGGTGGCGGCACTGTTCGCGCAGCGCGGGAACGGAGTACTCGGCCGCGACACCTGGTGCACGATGTCGTTCGCCACGCGAGCCGCATGGCTCGCGCAGGCCGGGATCATCGCCGACCCGTTCACGGGGCAGCCGCTCCGGCCGGCGCAAGGCTACAGCGCCGGCGCAGCGGGACCAGGCGGCGCCGACGCACCCGATCCGAACGCGAAGAAGAGCAACACGCCGCTACTCGTCGGAGGCGCCGCCGCGGCGCTGCTCGGCGCGTGGTTCATCACCCGGAAGAAGTAGGAGGCGCCCATGATGGGTCTCGCAAGCGCAGGCGCGGGGATCGTCGCATCCCGCCAGCCGCTCAAGCTCGGCGCGATGGGCGGGCCGCTGTCAGCAGCGCAGGCCGCCGAGGCGGGCGCGTACAACGCGCGCCGCCACAACTGCTATCGCTGGAACCTCCGAGCGGACCAGGGCGCGTATGCGCGCTACGAGGATCCCGACCTGGCGCAGCTGATCGCGCTCGGACAACAGCAGGCCGGCGCGGGAGTCGACGGGAAGCTAGGGCCGCGCAGCGCATCGGCGTTCGCCGCAGCGATCCCCGGAGCGATGAACGCCGGCGTCTCCTCGCCGCTGACGGCGATCTACGAGGCGATCCGGCTGCCGGTGGGCAACTACCCGGCGAGCGCGGGACCGCCCGGAGACGGGAGCGGGTGCGCGGGCGGAGGCGGCGGCGGAGGCGGCGAAGTCGTACCGCCGGATCCGGACCCACGGCCGGATCCGGATCCGGATCCGGCGCCGGATCCGGTGACGAAGGACGACGGGCTGCCGTGGCCGCTGATCATCGGGCTAGCCGCGGGCGCGGGCGTCCTGTGGTGGCTGAGCCGCAACAAGTAGCGCCAGGTGGCTGAAGACGGAGATACGAGACTCGGCCGCATCTGGCCGGCCGACCGGCCGCTGCCGGCGTGCGTCGGGACGGACGAGATCGTGGGTATGTCGCTATCCAGGCTGGACGGCGAGATATACGCGCGCTTCGACTACCGCGCCGGAGCTCCGCCGGGCGATGAGGGACTGTGGCTGGTTCGGCTGACAGGGCCGGACCCGTACGAGCCGAGGTCGTATGCGTGCATCCTGCCGCCGATCGGCTTTCAGGGGTCGTGCGACGTCAACCGACACCCGAACGCGGGATGGGCCGGACTCCAAACGGCGCCGCGCCTCGAGGCGCGACAAGAGTGGGTCGACTGCAAAGGTTGGAGCCAGGCTCTAGCGTCCCTGCGAGCTCGGCGCCGCGCGACCATCGACAAGATCGAGATAGACGAGAGAAACGCCGCGTGGGGCCGCGCGATGGTGGAGGCGGACCGCGCCGAGCTCCGGGCGCTGGCGCGCACGGCGGGCGCGCACATGAATAAGTTCGTAGCGGAGGCGACGGACGCCGCCATTGCTCGAGCGAAGCCGTACACGTGGTGGATACTCGCAGGCGCGGTGCTCGTAGGCGTGACATGGTGGGGGGTGACCCGTGAGTATGACTGACCTGGCCGTCGCCGCGCTCGAGCAGCAATACCGGGGAGCGGTGGAGGACCACGGCGGGGCGCTCCGTCGCTTCGGCTACAACGCGGTAATGAGCGCAGCGGCAAGCGCCGGCGTTGGACCAGGCGCCAAAGATGCCGCGGCACTGCCCGGCGGGTGGGTCGGGACCTTCGTGAACCCGCCCGCCGACCAGGTGATCGCCGGAGCGACGGAGGCCGCCGAAGAGGTGGTGTCCGGGCTCTGCAAACCTCACGTAGTCAAGTACAGCGCCGCGGGCGCCGCGGCGGGCCTTCTGCTCGGATGGTTTGTGTTCAGGCGGTGACGTTCAAGCAGTCCCGAGACCTACACCGGCGAGCGCTCGAGCGGGCGA
>Ga0209756_1002465_pt1 | contig 15992 bp, 16 predicted proteins | sample ETNvirenome_6_85_FD_184071 | JGI IMG/M metagenome (GOLD analysis project Ga0209756, IMG submission 184071) | Marine viral communities from the Pacific Ocean - ETNP_6_85 (SPAdes) (version 3) | ecosystem: Environmental > Aquatic > Marine > Oceanic | place: Pacific Ocean | collected 2013-06-19
AGCGCCCCTCAAGGGCCATGTCTCGCAGCTCTGCGATGGACGTGTATGCTGTCGGGTTGTCGTCGTCACCAAGGGCGACGTTCAGGGAGACTTGTGAGATCGCCTGGATGTGCTGCTTGAGCGATCCGATCGTGGAGTCAAAAGAGCACCGAGATAGGCGAGCCTCCCACGCCACCAGAGGGGCGAGAGCTCCTTTTGCGCGCGATGGGGGCGCAGATGCGGGTCCTAGGGTGGGATAGGCTACGAAGCCGCTCCCCGTGCGCTCTGGTGGCCCGCACCACCTGACCACCCGCTCGCCCCCGGTCGGGTCTCGGAAGAACGCCTCGATGAGGTACACGATCCGCAGGTGCGGTTTCGTCCAGTCGATGGCCTTCTGGATCGCCATCATCTCACCTGTTCGACGGTCAGCTCACCCGAGATATAGTCCGAAGAGCCGCGCCCCGAGTAGGTCCCCTGACCGTAGGAAGTGACCGCGCCCCAGAGCAGGAAGCCCAGATCCGCCTCGTCCTCGGCGTCGTAGGTCCCGTCCACAATCTCGTCCCAGCGGAGCGCCCAGACGAGCCCCGTGGCGGCGCCCTCGCGGACCACGCGCTGGACGGTGTCGCGGTAGTCGGCAGCGTCCCATGCGTTGAAGTTCAGCGGGGCGACCCAGCGGGTCAAGCTCTGGGCCGGGTAGTAGGTCCGCACCCCGAGCGGTGACGTGGGGTCCTTCAGGCCGTGACCGGCCAGCTCTGTGATCTGCCGCGTCGTGCTGCTGTACTTCTTCAGGGCCTTGATAATCCCCACCGCGTGGAACGGCTCCTCATCGAAGAAGCGCCAGGAGAACGCCCAGTATTGGTAGCTCATCGCGGCGCCTGCGGTGTCGTAGGCTACCTGCAAACGATTCTCACTCTCGGCCGGCTGGTCGGTGAACGTGAGCTTCTTGGCCGCGCTGGCCTCCCAGTGGGATCGCAGGGTGGTACTCAGGGGCGAGGCGTTCCCGTAGAATTTCGCGGACGAGTAGTTGGCATCGTTGATGCTCGCCGCCGTCCCCGCGTCGAGGATGCAGGCCGCCGCGTCCACGGTCTTCGCGCTGCCCAGATCGAAGGTGATCCACAGCTCAGTCCCGTGCCGCTTCTCAGGTGCGGTATGGCTCGCGGCGCTCGACGTGTCGGCCGGGTTGAGTTCCCACCCGAGCCACTGGCGCCAGTTATCCCCAGACGCGCCGCCGTGGGTGCCGCTAGACCAGAGGATGGAGAACGGTCCCGACGCGCTGATCGTGAACTTCACGGTTGCCGGGTTGTAGGTCACCGTATAAGTCCGCGTCGTTGCTGCCGGGATGTTCATCCAGGTCGTGAGCGTTGACGCGACTAGATACGCGTCGCCGGCCACCGGGGGGAGCGCCACGCTCACCTCACCGCCGCCCTCGTCGATGTCGATGAAGCTGGCGCCGATGCTCCAGTAGCCTGGATCGGGTGCCTGCCAGACCAGGCGCGGGCGGTCATCCAGCGCGTTCGTGTAGGGGGACGCCTCTGCGGAGACCGAAGAGGTCGGCAGGTTCGTGCTCGTGTCCTTGTGGGAGAGCCGGTCTTGGCAGAAGAAGGCGGTCAGAGGCATCAGTATCGGACCCTTTCCTGGTAGCTCAGCCCGCGCTCGCTGGAGCGTACCAGATGATCGTCGACCGTCCGCCCGAGGACCTGGCCGTCAAGTTCAAGCGTGGTGTGAACCTGGACCGCCTGACCTCCTCCGCTCCGCTGGTCAAGCATGCGGCTGATCGCCCGGGTGCCGACGGGGTCCAGGATCATCTCGTCTCGCCTCATCAGGATCGTCGCCTCGTTGGCCCCCTGAATCGCTCCAGGCGGGAGGCCCGCGTGGGCCATGCCTGTGACCGTAGTCCCGACGATGGTGGCGATCTGGGCGGCACCGATGGCCCCCGCGCTGATCATCGCGGGAATGTTGCCAGGGGGCGGGAGGGCGTTGGCGATGGCGATGGCCTCACTGGTCTTGACGATGGCAACCCCGAGGCTTGCCGCCTGGGTTATCAAGAACAGCGCCTTGGCTGCTCGCTGGGCCTCCTCGTTGTTCTCGTCTGCGAGGGATGTGATCATCGAGCCGATCTGAGCCGCCACGGTCCCGACCGTCATCAGGACATCGACAGCAGCCTGGGTCTGCGCGGCCTGGTACGCCTTCAGCTTCTCGGCCTCTTCCGCCCTGCGCTGGTCGTCCTTGCGGATCTCCTCGTCCCGAATCCGCTGCATCTCGTCTGCCCTGGCCCGCTCCAGCTCGATCATCTTAGCGTCGTGCTCAGCCTTGAACTGGGCCTCCAGCTGGTCGGCCAAATCACCCGCCAGCAGCCCCTTCGCTTTTAGCTCAGCGATCAGATCGTTCCGTTGCTTCAGACTATCCTTCAGGAGGGTTTCCTTGGTCTTCAGGCTCTCCCCATAGGCGTGGGCGTCCGCTAGTAGGGCTTCCTTCTGCTTCTTCAGGTCGGCCAGCGGGTCAACCGTGGCGGCTGCTCGTGACTTCCTCGCGGCCTTCTCCTTCGCGTCGTAGATCGCGTTCAGGGCGTCCAGCTGGGCAGCCAGGGCATCCATGGCTGCCTGCTGGCGCTTCTTGTCAACGATGTTCTCGATGAACACTGCTTTGGGCTCGACCCCCTCAAGCCGAGCCTTCTTCGCCGCCGCCTGCGTGGCGTAGTGGTCGATCCTCCTGCCGCTGGTCTCGGCGGCCTTCATCTCGCGCTCGAAGTTGGCAATCACCGCCTCCTGGGCCGCTGCGCGCTGGTCGTGTAGGGATAGCTGGGACGCCTGGAACCTTTCGATCTGAGTGGTGACCTTCTTGTAGCTGTCAGCGATGGCGTCAATGCTTGCCGGGAGATCGCCCCCGCCCGGGGTGAGGTCTTCCGCAGGGATGCTTGCTGCCTTCCTCGCCTCCTCCATGGCGGTCTCGAACGTGTCGTTGAACTCGGCGGTTTCCTTGTTTATCTTCTCGAACGCCTCGGTGATGTTGCCGATCCTGGCGGCGGCGTCCTTCATCCCCTCGACAGGATCCCAGCCCTCTCCGAGAAGGGGGTGCGCGCCGATTGTGAGGTCCCCGAGAATCATATAGACCTCGAATAGCTTCCTCAGCTCCCCGGTAATCCTGACCACAGACAGGAAGAACGGCTCGAACGACTGAGCGAGGTTGATCCCGACCTGTCCGATCTCGCCATCATCGCTCATGTCTGTGACGATGTTGGCAAAGCCGTTCGACACCCCGGTCAACATTGGGATCAACGGCTCAAGGGCCTCGGTCTTCATCGCCTCCCAGGCTTTGTTTGACCGCAAGATCGCGTCCTGTAGATCCTCAGAATTCCGCACGGCCTCGTCAGATGCGACATGAAATCGAGAGATGTCCTTGATCGCGGACTCAAGCGTGGCCTTGTCCCCCATCCCAACGACCAGGTCTTTCCACGCTCTACCGAAGAGCAGCGCGCCGACCTGGGCCTTTTCCGCCTGAGTTCCCATGCGGCCCATTCCGTCCGCGATGGCGAGCATCCGCTCCCGAAGGGGCATCCGCGCCACCTTGCCGGCCTCAAGCCCGAGGGCCTTAAACGCGTCGGTGTAGGTCTTGGTCCCGCGCATCGCCTCGCCGGTGCTCTGGTTGAGCTTCTGCATCGACTTGATGCTCTGCTCTGAGGCGATCCCTGCAAGCTCGAAGGCCCCGACCATCTCCTGCAAGGACTCGGCAGAGACGCCGCCGATTGCCTTCGCCTTCTTCCCGATCTCATCGAGTCGCTCGGCAAGGGCCAGCGTTGCGCGGATGGTCCCAACGAACGCCTCCTTGGCCGCGAGCATCCCAGCGGCGGCGGCAGCGGTCCCCAGCACGACAGGGTTAAGCGCGGCGCCCAGGCTCGCCACGCTCGCGCGCGCTCGGCCCATCCCCTGGCCCATCCCCTGCGCGGCCCGGCCCGTCGCCTTAAGCCCCCGCTGAACCGTTGCGGCCCCGGCCAGCTTCATCCGAATCATGAGGGCGTTGGTCTCGGCCATGTCACTTGCTCCTGCTGCGCGCTCGGCGCATTGCTTCTTCTTCGTGGTAGGCCTGGATCATATCCTGCTCACCGTCCAGGACGGCGAACGCATCGACCAGCCGGGCCTCTTGCTCTTCGACGGAGCCGGGAGAGGGCATCCCCCCGAGCTGACGCCACGCGCTCCACAGGCGCAGAATGCGCCACTCCCCGGGCTTGACGTGGGTGTTGGGGCAAGAGTCGGCCCGGGAGCGTTCAGGATGGACGCCTGCGGGCCTCTGGCGGGGATACTTGACGGGGGACCTCCACGGCTTCCCCTCGCCACGGCAGCGCGTGCCCTGGCAGGACCCCCAGAGCTTGCAGCCGTTCCAGTCGTCGCCCCACAGATCGCGCTGCTCGGGGGACGGGTCGGGGTGGGCCGAGTACTGGAGACCTACTCGGAGTCTTTTCCCTGGCTCTGAGTCACCGTCCCTTCGGACAAGATCTCGGTGAAGATCTCCTCGCGCAGCCCCTCGTTGTCGAGGATGAACGCCAAGGCGTCTTCGAGTGAGATCGCCTTCCCGTCGGTGGTCAGGTTCTCGACGGCCAAGACCAGGTCCTCCAGGAGTTCGTCCCGGAAGCATTGCAGCCCCTTCGTCCAGTCTCCCAGGGTGTCCAGGTAGCCCTCTTCTGAGAGCTTGTCCGCGTCGATGTTGGGGGCCTGCAATGCAAGCTCCCGCCAGCGGGCCATCCACCCGACGCTCGGAGGGGCGAAGACGACCACGCAGGGCTCGTCCTCTTCCTGATTCCCGCCCCAGGCGGGCGTATACCTGCGGCGTTTCCATTTGCTGACTTCCATTGGGGGCGCTCCCTCTGGTTGGTTGTTGTTGCTATCCGAAGATGATGATGATCTCGTCAGCTCCGCTGCTGGTGCCTTCACACAGTCCGGTGATGTCCAGGGAGACCTCTTCGGCCCCACGGTCCAGGCTGACATCCTCGGCGCGGAGCCGGGGAGCGACCCATCCGAAGATCGAGCCGACCTTCTGGCCCGAGACGCAGGCCACCGAGAGCTGCTGCGAGCCAGACCCGGCGACGGCGGTGCTTCCGAATGCCTGCATTGCCGCAAGCATCGAGGAAGACTTGAGGGTCCACCCGCTCAGGGTTGCTCGGACCTCGCGCTGGGACATCACATAGCCGCCCGCCTTAAACGAGTCACCTTGGATGTCGTCCCTGGTCGTGACGCCGAAGGAGCAGTCAAGCGTGGTGGCGTTCGCCTGTAGCTCGGTCGCCGTGGTTCCGCCGTACTCAGCGAAGACGATCTGACCAGAGGTGGCCGGGACCGGGGCTCCCGCATAAGTGCCAGTCGGCCGGAAGGGGACCATCGTGGTGCTGTCAGGCCAGGTGCTGCCGGGGTCGGGGTAGCCCGACACGGCGCCTCGCGTGATCGTCCAGGTCGTCCCGGATATCCCAGTCACCTTGACCGCCTCGTTCGCGGTGCTCCCGTCGTCCAAGAGCCAATAGGTGTTCAGCAGGTCGCCCGAGCTGGCAAGCGCGTTGTCAACGGTGACCGAAGTGGCCGAGGTCGCCAGCGTCCCATTGATGCCTGTGGCGAAGAGCCGATCATGCTCTCGACCAGAGCCCGAGATACTCACCCGCGCCGCGTCCTCGCCGCCCATCGTGAAGCTGTACGAGCTGGGCATCCAGGAGGCGACCCGGTCGGCGCTGTTGTTGTTGCAGAGCCACAGGGTGAGGGCAGACTCGGAGGTGTCCCGCGTGTCGGAGGGCTTGTATGCGATTGCGCCCTGAACCTTGGACGTGTCCGCCGGGGCGAAAGTCAACGGGGGCTCGATCACGAGAGCCGGCCCGCCCGCGTCTACTGTGACGATCCGGCGCGCTTCGTACAGCTCCGAGGTGGCCGAGGTCTCCACGAGCACGCCGCCGCCCACCTTGAACCCCGACACGCTGGTAACGTCGAGCCGCACCTTGGTGGAGCCGCCTCCGTTGATAGTCGTGGCCGCGCCACTCAGGTCCATCTCGGACCATCCGCCCGAGACGAGGAGATCTGCTCCGATGTCGGGGACTGTCGTGATCGTCCCGCTCGGCATCACATAGGCCTCAAGCGAGCCCTCGGCGGTGCGCTTGCCCTCGATGCCAGGGACTGCGGTGGCTGTCCCGAACTTGTCCTCACGGGGGGCGGTGGGGATCGTTCCTCCGGCGCTCCCGGTGATCACGCGAAGCGCATCGACGGCCTCGGGGTAGGACTCTCCAGCGGTGTCCGACACCTTGAAGGCCGATTGGGTGGCAGCGAAGGCAACGAGATCGCGCCCAATATCAACTTTCGGTCCAGATGCCATCTCAATACTCCTCTGAGGTCACGACCTCGACGGTGGTTAGTAGCGCGACGTTGGGCACCGACAGGCCCGGATCTGCTCCGACCTGTTGACTTGTCACCGTCGCCCGTATGATGCCGCTCGCGTTAGCCAGAGTCCAGCCTTGACCGCCCGCGCTCGTTCTGCGTTGGAATATCGTCTTGATGGCGTCCCCGTATCGCCACCCGGCGGTCAGCACGTCCACCTCATTGCCGGCGATGTCTTGATCCAACACCACCAGACCCAGGTCGAAGGTCACCCGGTAGAAGCGGGAGTTGGGCTCCATCTCCCCGCTGGTGCTATTGACCACGATGGACATATACGGGAAGGCGTTGGCCTGCTCGGCCCGGTGATACCACGCCTCGAAGGTGGCGACGTCGGGAAGCTCGGCGGTTGTGATGCTCAGGTCCGTCCGCATCGCGGGCAAGGTCACGGCGTTGAGCCCGTAGGTCCCGTCGGTCAGCAGGGCGTTGACCGCATCCACGGCGCGCTCGGTGAAGGTCGCCATCTACTTCGTCTTCCCGCCCAGGCGCATCACGCCCCGGCGCATCTTGCGCCAGTCGTAGCGGTCTGCGAAGAGCTTGTCCGCGTGGGCATCCTTGCGGGCCTTGACTATGTAGACCTGGAAGATCTGAGCGATGGCCGAGCCGAGGGGGATCTTCGCTCCGATGTGCCCGACCTGGTTGAGCGCGGGAGTGTGGACCGTGGGATCAAACCTGACAGGGGGGCGCTTTGGCATGAAGCCCTCACCGAGGCTGTGCGCCCTGGCGTAGACGGCTGTCTTGGTCCCTGGGCGCACGCCAACCACCAGACTGTCCCGGGTGATCTTGGCGATTCCGTCTGTACCCGAGCCGCCATGAATCAGGGCTGATCGGAGCGCCCCGCGCAGCACCAGAATCTGGCGACCCGGGTAGTGCTTGCTCTTCCAAGCTTTGTATTTCTTGGAGAGCTTCTCGAACTTCTTTCCCGTCGAGCGGCCAGACGTGCGGAAGTGCCGTTTCTCGTGCTTGTGGAATAGCTCGACTACGTCCTTGAACGCAGGCCCCCAGTTGTCGACCTTGCTGGCCCACCGAGAGAATCCCATCTGGATGTCGCGGGCGTCTGGCTCCATCTCCAGGACGAAGCCCGCAGCCCCGCGCCCGCCCAGGCGCCCACGGGCTGAAGACATCCCCGGGGAGAGGCTGAGCCCGGCCACGGTTACAGGTCCGAGCCGTCAGGGAAGATCGGAGTCGCCGCGTAGGGCACGTCAGGGCCGCCGGGGGTCGCGTCCCACTCGGGATTCTTCGCCCTGGTCCAGTGCGACCCCATGCGGCTATCGGCCCCACCCTTGTCCTCCGACCCACCGTTGTCGATGAGCATCTGTCGGATGTCTGGCAGGCTCCCCAGCATCGTCTCGCCCATCTTGATCAGGGCGGGCGCGGTGCTCTCGGCGTTGACCCCGATGGAGCCCTTCGCCATCAGCACCTGACCTGAGGCCAGGAACATCTCGGCGCGCTGAGCCCAGCCTGCGGCCACGCTGGACGCGGTCACCGTGCTGCTGAGTCCATTGGAGAGGAGGGCCGCTTGGACCTGGTCGTAGGCCCGCGCCCAAATCACATTCGCTTGGGTGACGGTGGGCGTGGTGGAACTGGTCAGCGTCCCGAGCTGAGGAGCCATCGAGGTCGCCGTGGCAAGGTCTGCGTTGTAGGCCACGGGGCTCCCCTATCCTTCGGCCTTGTCCTCGGCCTTCTTCTTCGCTTTGGACTTGCCCTTGGGCGCGGCCTTGGCTGCGCCTCGGGCGATGAGCTTGGCCCCGCTGTAGTCGGTCGCCTCGAAGGCGTCACCGGGCGAGATCTTGACGCCATCGACAGACAGGGGACAGCAGGCGACCAGCTTCATCACTCAGCCCCCTCGGCCTTCGCCTTCTTCTTCGGCGCGGCCTTCTTCTTGGCGGGGGCCTTGACCTTCTCAACGACGCCGACGGCCATCATAGCCTCGGCCTCGGCGGACGAAAGCTCCAGGACGGCGCCCGCGCAATGCGAGACGCCCCCCTGGATGACCTTCTGGCCTGCGCAGACGCAGACCTTCATTAGGACACTGCCGTGCTGAAGAGATAGCCGGCGCTGGCGTTGGTGACCACGCGGGCCTCCAGCCAGCTGACCAGCATGATCTCGGACCGGGGCTCCTCGCGGAACCGCTCCACCCGGCCAGCCTGTCGGCCAGCCATCGTGAAGCAGGCGCCGACGCCGTGCGGGGTGAGTGCTCGGGGGGCGTCGACCTTGTGATAAAACAGGGCGAACTTGCCCCACAGATTCGCCATGGACTTCGTCGCGCCCTCGACTGCCGAATTGCCGACAGCAGAGCCCACGATGACTTCCTTGATCCCCAGCGCGCTAGCAACCGCAGCCTCGTCGAGGTGCGTCTTGCCGGCAATCACGTTCTTGTAGAAGTCGGTGAGGGCTGCGTTCTTGCGCAGGGCCTCCCAGACCTTGGCGCCCACCAGAAGCGAGACTTCCGAGCGGGGCACGCCCGTGTTCTGGCGGATGGACTCGCACGCGGTATCGGCCTGATCGATGGGCGACGATGACGAATTGTCCCACTCAGTGCCGCCCGAGAGTGCTGCCGTATAACCGCTGAACGTCGAGGTCGAGAAGAGCAGGGCCGCGAAGTCCCGCTCACGCTCGATCATGGCGGCGTTCCACGCGATCTCAGTAGCAGCCTGGCGCAGGTCCAGAGCGTCCGAACCGGCGAACTCCCGGTCCGTGTCGTCGACCGTACTTTCGATTCCGTACTCGGCCAAAGTGTACAAAGAACTCTGACTCACGTCCGTCGTGATCCGCCGGAAGTCGGCCCCACTGGTACGCAGCAAACCATAGCCGGGAGAGGCGTAGGACATCCCCGGATCTACGGTGTAGTAGGTGCCCCGAGGGTGGTTGACAACGCTTTGGGGCAGGCATCTGTCGGCCACGAACATGTTCGGGCGATTCTTGAGGAGGAGAGTCCAACGGGAAAGGATCCGGTCGACTCCGAGATTTGCGCGATTTGCCATGGGTCAGAATCTCCAGACTATGCGGTGTAGGTGTGGGGGAGCATGGCGACCGAGAAGATGACTCCGTCACCCGACGCCGCCTCCAGAGCGATGCCAACGCAAAAGTCAGCGGCGGTGGTCGTCGCGACGCCCTTCCCATCGCTCTCGGTGCAGACGGCAGCCCCAGCCGAGATAGCGGCCCCGGCTTCAAGCTTGGCGATTCCGCCCATCTGGACTGAGACAGGGTCACCAGAGGCAGCGCCCACCTCATCGGTCAGGATGCCGATAGGGCGCTGGGCCGGGAGCGAGGCGTTGGCGCATCGAGTTACGGTGTCAGCGGCGGATACATAGACGAGCCGATAGGGGGTCGCGCTGTAGTCGGCAGCCGAGATGAGGGTCGCGACGATTCCGGGGATTGCAGATGCCATTGTCTAGTTCTCCTCAACATAGAGGGTGGAGCCGTTCGCCTGGGCAGCGAGCTGCCAAGCCTCGACCTCGGACTTGCCCTCGCTCATGAACCGATCCATCAGCGCCACGAAGGCGTCAACGGCGTCGGTGGTGGCGGCTTCGGCGGGTGCCTGCTCGGAGGAGTCACGACCCACGGGGACGCGGCCTTCGGTGAACAGGCGGTGAGTGTCGTCCTCGCCCAGGGTCTCCAGGACCTTCCAAAACTGATCGCGCTCGGTCGGCGCGATGCGTCCGATGGAGCACGCCGCGTCGAGGGTGCGCGTCTTCTCGCGGTCCTCAAGGAGCACGTTCCGGGTCCGCAGGGACTCGACCTCTTGGGTGGCAGTTTCGAGAGTTTCAGTCAGGACGGCCACCTTGGCGGCGTCCTCCTGAAGGCGTCGGACCTCGGCCAGAAGCTTGGGAGCCTCGGTCGGGAGCCCGGTGGCCTCGGCCAGCTGGACGAGAAGGTCAGACATTCTGGGGTTCTCCTTGCGTTCCGGCCCCGCCTCAGACAGGTAGATCCGGTTGGTCATCGATTCACTTGCGGCGAGCGTACCAGACGCGGCGGGTGCCTGCATACCCGGAATGAAAGGAGCGTTGGTCAAAGTCGCCCCGACCAGCGCCCAGCCACCCAGCGGCGAGCCCGTGAGCTTGCTCATCGCTGATCTCGGGGGCACCAGCTCCGCGCTGATTGCGCTGAACTCTCCCGCGTCGACGCGGCCAGCGCCCTCGCCGGTCCAGCTGAACAGACCCCAGAGGCTCAAGCCCCCGTGGTCGTTGGGCCTGACCTCGACCCGTTGGATCCGAGCTGCCGCCCTGGTCGCCTCGGGGGTCCGGTCGCCCATCGCCTGCGCGTGGTTGTAGCCCACCGGAGCGCCATCACTGAACCACTGCTCACCCATGACCTGGTCATAGGTCCGGGCCATCGAGTAGATATCGTCCTCGGTCAGCTCGACCTTGCGCGGGTTGGGGCCGGTGTTGCCGTAGAACTTCCCAGACCGCACGACCTCAACCCAGCTCTGGGGGCCGTCGGCCAGGAGATAAGGGGCGCCCACGTAGACCTCGGCCAGACTGCGGCCCCCGCCGTGAGGGCCGTGCTTGCCGGGGTTGTTCTTGATGCCGTCCTCGTCCTCGTCCTTCTCGGCCATGTCCTCGGACTCGGCGCGCAGCATCTTGCGGCCCTTCGCCTGGGCCTCCGCGATGATCGCGGCGGGGAGCTTCGCCTTGGGCGCCTGGGCGATGGCGTTGCGGAGGTGCGGGAGGTCAACCTTGCCCGCTGCGTCTCGGACGGGGAAGTAGCGCAGGCTCCGAGGCTTGGTCTTGCCGCCCTCCTTCTCACCTCCCGGGGCGATGTACAGGAAGGCCGAGTCCGGCAGGTCGTTGATATAGGCGCCCGTCCATTCGGCCAGGCTCATTTGGTCGGTCATTGTCTAGCCCCCTAAGTGCTTGAAATCATTCAGGATTTTAGAAATATCAGGATACAGTTGCATTGGTCCCCACCCAGGCAGTCCGGGTCCGGGGTCGCCCAGGAATCGATCTCCTCCATCGAGAACGGAGCCCCGTCCTTGCCGAGGCAGACCTGGCAGGTAGTCGACTCCAGCATCGCGGAGCGGATCCCGCCCTCGACACCCTCGGCCCTGGCCTCTTGCATGCGGCCCAGCCCGAAGATCGTGTTCGTGTCCCGCTGGGCTGCCACCAGGTCAGCGCCGGGAGAGAGCGAGGTCACCGCCCCGGCCACCGTGGCGGCAATGGCCTCGGCAGGCAAGACGCCACCGATGGCGGCAGACTGTACAGCGGTGATGCTCGCGGTCTTCACCCGGTCACCGGCAGCCAGGGCCGAGGTCCGGGCCACGTTCTCCACGGCGTCTTCGGGGATGATGTCGTCCGCCACCGACTCGCCTGGGGCGTCGGGCTTGCCGGCCTTGACTTTGCGGGCCTTCTTCGGGCGGGCCAGGAGCAGGCGCGGGTCGTCACTCAGGCTCATGATGTAGCGCAGCCCCGTCAGCTTCTGGCCGGTCCAGGAGAAGGCGCACTGAGACAGCACGGCCACGGCCTCGGGGGACTCGACCTCGATCCCGTCTCGGGTCGTCTCGAAGTCGCCCTCCTCGATGGCCTGGGCAAGCTCGGGCTGTGCCACCATCCGGTCGATCTCTTCCCTGACTGAGCCCTGGCCCGCCCGGTAGGCTCGCCGCAGCTCGACGCGGAACGCCTCGCCCAGCTTGCCGAGGTCGGGCACGTCCACCGAGCGCATCGCCAGCAGGTCGCCGGCGCGCGCCATCCGCTCGGCGTACTTCGGGGCCATCGCCTCGCGCCAGTCTTGAGCGGCCTGGGCCATCGCCTGCTTCACGCCCTGCATTGGGGCCAGGGTCTCATCGAAGCGCACCACCTTCTCGAAGTCCCGCAGTTCTCGACCGTTGACGGCTCGCCGGCCAGGAAGCTCGGCCAGCTTCTCCATCGCCTCGCCCTCTTCTTCGATCTTGTCGGCCTGGTCGTCGGTGACCTCTGCGACCTTGGGCGCGGCCTTGGGTGCGGGCTCCTCGGTGATCTCCTTGTCCTCTTCGACGTCGATGATCTCGGTGGGCTCCCGATTCTTGAGCCGGTATTCCATCTCCTCCTTGGACTCGTGCTCGGGCATCTCGGGCAAGCCCAGCGCAGCGCGGACGGCCTCCTCGATCCCACGGTCAGGAAGCAATGCACCCGCCTCGGCGGCGGTCTTGATTGCAGAGACGAGGGCCGCAGGATCCCCGATTGAGATGCTGCCAGGCGTCAGCTTGGGGAAGCCCTCGGAGCGGTCATAGTTCCAGCCGCACAGGCGCTGAATGATGGAGCTTGACCCGTGGCTCATGACCTTGCCGATCATGTCGGCGGCTGATTGCAATGCCATCGTGAAAAAATCTTGCTGCCCCTGGATCAAGGCAAACGATCCAACCTTGCCGTCGCCGGTTGTGATGAACGGGGTGAGGGCTGCGCGGGCCATGTCCGCACCCGCCGCCCTCCGGGCCTCGCGGATATCGGCCCCCTTCATTGGGAAGTCGGCAAACTTCAGCGTGTAGCCGGGGGGAAGGCTTGCCCATGCACGGGCACCCGTTCGCAGCTCTCGTAGGATTTCGTTGACGGTGGTCGAGTCGCCAGCCCTGGCCGTCGGCTGGACCTCGACGTAGGGGATCCCAAAGGCCCCCCGCTCATAGCCGGTCGCCTCCAACTTCAGGTACAGCCGGCGGGCCTTCCAGCCCCCGTAACAGGGCCGCAGGATGGACGTCCCCTCGGGGCTGTCCCCGTCCGGGTCCCAGACGAAGTGCAGCAACTTCTCGGGCGGGAAGCTCGCGCCCATGTCGGCCAGGGGGGTCGACTGTCCCAGCTCTGGATCGCCGATATAGCTGCTCTGAGTGGCGCCCCACTGGCCGTCAGGGTATCGGCTCCACTGGTAGACCGTGCGGGGCAGCATGGGCGACAGCTGGTCGAGCCTGACCTGCTTGGAGTCACGGTCGAAGCGGGCGACGATCTCGAAGAGCGAGAAGCCGCGCCAGACAGCGGAGACCGCCTGCTCAACGAACTGATAGAACCCGCCCCTGACATACTCGAAGAGGTTGGCCCGGATGAACTCGGCCTCCTCAAGGGCTCGCCGGTCATCGCCGCCGGGCTCGATCTTCCAGTGGCTGCGGACTATGGGCAGGCACCATGCCAAGGTGATGGCTTTAATAACGGGGTCTTCCGCCCTCATGGTGTCTACCAGGCCCACCTGGTCCTGGAATCCACGCCAGACATCAGGGGTCAGCTTCGGGTTGGCGTCCATGTCCACGAGGCCCGACGTGGGATATGTCCCGACCGAGGACATCCTCCGGCCCATCATCGCCGCGCTGGCCTTCTTGGGGATGTTCCCCACGCCTGGCAGGGAGAAGTCCGCGAGGGCCTCCATGCCGTCAGGGAACACGCGGAGCGCGCGGCCCTCGGCCTCTGCCGCCTCGGCCTGGTGGCGGGTGACGTAGATCGGGCCGAGCTTCGCCCACTGGTCAGGGGTCGGGGTGTCCAACTAAAAGTCCTCCATCGAGAATCCGCCCCCACCATACCGGAGGGCCGGGCGCGACACATCCATCTCGTTCATCGCTGCGATGTCTGGCTGCTCCATCACGCCGTGGCGTCCTATCACGTAGTAGCGCAGGGCGTCGGGGAAGTGGTCATCCTCTCCGGTCTTGCGCGGAGTGTTGCCCGTGCCCCTCTCGGGGTATCGATAGGACATGAGCGAGCCGTGGATCCCAAGCACCCCCGCCGGATACCGGCTCGTCCTGGCGGCCTCGGTCAGGTGCCGAGCGACGAAGAGGTGACGCGCCCCGGTGTGATCTTGGAACCTGGCCCGCGTGGCCTCGACCCCGTTGGGGATGTGGCGCTCGATGGGGTTGAGGCTGTAGAGCATGTCACCCGACAGCACGCCCGCAGCCTTGAGGGTGTCCGTGTAGATGGCGGTGGAGCTGAGCCCGGTCATGGCGTTCCGCGCCCGGCCCGCCGGGTCGGAGTAGCAGTCAAGCATGGTCAGGCCGTAGGACTTCAGCAGCTCAGCGCACTGGTTCGCGTGGACCTGCTCCAGGGTGTCACTGACGCAGACCTCCTCGACCACCACCTCACCGAGGCCCTCGACGTCTTGGATCACCATGAAGGCGGGACGCCTGCCGCCGAAGTCGAGCGCGCCGTAGGTCGGGCGCCCTGGCTCGGGGAGCACGTCGACCACGCTGGCCCCGCTCGGCTCGTAGGTCCAATAGACCACGCCAGACAGCACGACGAAGTCCCCTTCCAGGTAGGCGCGGGCCAGCTTGTCGGAGAGGTGCAGGCTCTCGATGTAGCCCGGGGGGAGGTATGGATTGTCCGCTGTCCTGGCCCGAATCATCACTCGGTTTGGTGCGGGCTTGCCGAACTCCTCGAACATCCAGCCCATGCTCGGCACCCCGGCCACCGAGCGACGAAGGTGGGCCGAGCGGTTGTCTCGGATGCGGGAGTTGAAGATCCGCCACGCCTCATGACGGACCAGGCGCGGCTCGTCCATGCACCCCCAAGCGAAGGTCGCGCCCTCCAGCGATGCGGGGACCTCGGCAGAGCCGAAGACCCACTCGGCCCCGTTCCACATCGTCATCACCCGGTCACGGCTCGACCAGTCGCGGACCAGAGGCCCCAGGCAGTCGGACGCCTTGGCCGAGCCCGTGGGCCAGCGGGTCGCCTCGGGGAAGAAGTCCACGATGGCCCGGTATAGCGTGCGCCTCTGGAGCGGGAAGGTGGGCGACACCAGGACGCCAGCGAGCCCAGGGTTCAGGACCGTGTTGCGCAGGGCCTCAGCGATCAACCACGAGGTCTTGCCCGAGCCCCAGCCGCCGGCCAGCAGCACGGTATCTTCGGGCGCCTCGTGCGCTTCGATCTGAGCCCCGAAGGGCTCGTAATCAATCTGAAGGGTGCGCATCGTCCCAGGGTAGCAGAATCTTTTTTCGTATTTCTTCGATGTGCCCCTTGACCCTTTCCGTGTAACTGCTAATCTACAGACAGTTGAGGGCAATCAAGCCAACCGGAGCCGAGACAATGCTGCGAACTGCAATTAACACAAGAGCCCTCAAAGCCTCCATCAAGCGCGCCGGCATTGACTGTCGCATGGTCCGAGTTGGCACCGGCAAACACATCACGCTTGGACTCTTCGGCGCGGACGCCAGCTCGGTCGCCAACGTCCTCATCTCGCGAGGCTTCTTCCGAACCCCGATGAGCGGAACGGGTCGTAATCATTTGGACATGATCACGCTTGACCGCTAGCCCACCCCCAACCGACCTGGCCCCCGCAAGGGGGCTTGTGTCGTTCTAGGCCCTCGCGTGCTCGGCCCCGCAGCCGACGCAGTCGACCGTCGCGGTGTCCGCGTTGAACCTCAGGTCATCCTCGCCGCACTCGGCGCACCCCATGGGCTCGCCAGGCTCCCCGCAGTCAGGGCAGGCCAGCGGCCCAGCGTAGACGGCAGGGCAGGCGATGCAGGCCCGGGGCGTGCTGTCGTCAGAATCTTTTTTCGTATTTCTCGTTTCCATGCTTGATCTCTCCGTTCAGCGTGATACGATTAAGACAGTTGAGGGGCAATGAAGCCCAGCCGGAGCTAAGAACATGACCAACCTGACCGACATCACGAACCTGACCGACGCCGCCCTCGATGCCCTCCTCGGGATTGACGCCGAAGCCGCCGCCGAG
>Ga0209756_1002467_pt1 | contig 15979 bp, 12 predicted proteins | sample ETNvirenome_6_85_FD_184071 | JGI IMG/M metagenome (GOLD analysis project Ga0209756, IMG submission 184071) | Marine viral communities from the Pacific Ocean - ETNP_6_85 (SPAdes) (version 3) | ecosystem: Environmental > Aquatic > Marine > Oceanic | place: Pacific Ocean | collected 2013-06-19
CACCCTCTGTGTCAATTCGATGTACAAAGAAACAGATAGGTATGCAATAACACAGCTACGGAAGAACAGTACTTTGACCAAAGAAGAGATACCACAAGCCTTAGTGGATGCTAAAAAGGCGCAACTTAAACTTAGGAGAGCTACACTATGAAGAACGTAAATGAGTTGAGAGACAACCTATCAGAAACTTTTGAAGGGTTACGTACAGGTACAGTAGATGTAAAAGCTGCAAAGGAGTTGGCTAATTTAGCAGGGAAGATGATTAATTCTGCTAAGGTGCAACTGGAGTACCATGCTATGCGTAAGGAGAAGAAGCAGAAGATAACTTTCCTGCACTCTACGGACAAGTAGTTAATGGACATAATCACCCTTGATTTTGAAACTTATTACGACAAGGACTACTCCCTACGTAAGATGACTACTGAGGCGTACATACGTGACCCTCGTTTTGAAGTCATTGGGGTGAGTATACAGGTAAACAATGAGGAGCCTGAGTGGGCCAGTGGTTCACATAAGGCTATCAAGAAATACCTAGATAGATTTGATTGGGCTAACAGTACGGCACTGGCGCATAACAATATGTTTGATGGTGCCATACTTAGCTGGATATTTGACATACACCCCAAGGTACTCGCGTGTACTTTATGTATAGCTAGGGCGGTTCATGGGGTAGAAGTAGGGGCTTCCCTAGCTGCTCTAGCTAAGAGGTATGAGATAGGAGAGAAAGGCACAGAGGTAGTAGACGCAATGGGTAAACGTCGCAAGGACTTTGCGCCCGATGAACTGAGTGCCTATGGTGACTACTGTATAAACGATGTTGAGTTGTGCTTACAGTTGTTTCAGATCATGGCCTCTGGTGTTATTGGACAAAGTAGTTTTCCTAAACATGAGTTAGACCTGATAGACCTGACCCTGCGTATGTTCACTGAACCTACCCTTGACCTAGATGTAACACTACTGGAAGAACATCTGGAGAATGTCAAGGATAATAAGGAAGCACTGTTGGCGAAGGTCAACTGCACAAAAAAGGAGTTAATGAGTGGTATCAAGTTTGCTGAACTGCTTACTGATCTAGGGGTATACCCGCCAATAAAGACCAGTCCCACTACAGGCAAAGAGGTGTTCGCCTTTGCTAAGACAGACAAAGAATTTATGGCATTGCAGGAGCATGAGGATGACAGGGTACAGGCTCTCGTAGCCGCACGGCTAGGTACTAAAAGTACTTTAGAGGAAACCCGCACAGAGCGGTTCATAGGTATAGCCAAGCGGGGTCTGCTGCCTGTTCCGGTGCGGTACTATGCAGCCCACACAGGTCGTTGGGGTGGGGACGACAAGATAAACCTACAGAATTTACCTAATAGGGGACAGAACGGTAAGGTACTTAAGAGAAGCATCATACCCCCCGCTGGACACGTAATCATTGACGGTGACTCCTCGCAGATAGAAGCCAGAGTGCTGGCATGGATAGCAGGGGAGGAAGGTTTGGTAGAAGCCTTTGCTAATGGTGATGACGTATACAAGACAATGGCTGGTAAGATATACCAAAAAGCCCACACCAAGGTTACTAAGCTGCAAAGGTTTGTAGGCAAATCCACGATACTCGGTAGTGGCTACGGTATGGGCGCGGTGCGCTTTCAAGACCAACTACGTTCGCTTGGCACAAAGATAACACTCAGCGAGGCAAGACGTATCATACGTGTGTATCGTAGTACCTATAGATTCATCCCAGAGTTTTGGGACACTTGCGGGGTAGCCCTCCATTACTTACACAATGGTAACGCTACTGCCATAGGTAGGGATGGGTTAATAGAAGTAGTGCCGAAGGAGGAGGGGTTGTTACTGCCTTCTGGTCTGATACTTAGGTACAGTGGTTTAGCTGTAGAGAAAACACCAGAAGGACAAGAGTTTTTCTATCTCACCCGTAGAGGCAATACAAAGATATATGGTGGGAAAGTAGTAGAGAATCTGTGTCAGGCACTTGCACGGATTATCGTAGGTGAACAGATGATACTGATAGCTAAAGAATATAAGCCAGTCCTTACTGTGCATGACTCGATAGCTGTGTGTACCAGAGAACACGACTCACATAATGCAGTTGAGTACGTAGCAGAGTGCCTACGACATGTACCAGAGTGGGCAAAGGGCTTACCGCTGGGTTGCGAGGTGGGAGTTGGAGAATCATATGGAGCTTGTGAATGAGTAAACCAGCCACAACAGCAGCACCTTGGTCGTACAGTAAGCTACATTCTTTTGAGACTTGCTCTAAACAGTTTCACCACGTCAAGGTACTAGCCCAGTATCCTGAGAGGGAAACAGATGCGATGCGGTATGGCACCGAGCTACACAAAGCTGCCGAGCTATACGTGCGGGATAACGTACCGCTCCCTGTCGAGTTCACATTCATGCGGCGTACCCTCGATGCACTGAAGCGTAGGGGAGACATGAGGTTGTGTGAGTACCGTATGGGACTTACAGCAGAGTTGGAACCTTGTGGATTCTTTAGTAACAACGTTTGGTGGCGCGGTGTGGTTGACCTCCTTATTCTGGACTCAGACAAAGGCTACGCCCGCGTGGTGGACTATAAGTCAGGTAACGATAAGTACGCAGACAAAGGTCAACTAGAACTGATGGCTCTGGCAGTCTTTAAGCACTTCCCTGTGGTCACTACCATTGATGCCGCCCTGCTGTTTGCTGTGAAGAATAGGTTTATAAAGGACAGGTACACCCTGAATGACGTGCCTAAGCTGTGGAAGAAGTGGATAGGCAAGTTTGGGCAAATGGACAGTGCATATGATAACGACGTGTGGAATCCTGTACCAAGTGGGCTATGCCATAGGCACTGCCCTGTATTAGAATGTAGTCATAACGGGAGAAATTAGGAGTATTAGGTATGCCATATGTAAACAAGAAACGACCTTATAAGCATGAGTGGGAGATGCAGAAGAAGCGGAATGAGAAGAAGGCTCGTGCTACCCGCGCTAGGGCTAGGCGCAAGCTAGACAGGGAAGGAGTTGACCGCAAGGACAAGGACATAAGCCACAAGAAAGCCTTGAGTAAAGGTGGCACTAATAAGGATGGGTACACATTGAAAGACCCTAGTGTGAACCGGAGCAATAACTACAAAAAGAAAGGGCCACAGAAAAAGAAACGTAAGAGTAAGAAGAAGAAGAAATGAGTATTATCAAAGCTATAGCCACGGAAGCAGAAGCCTCAGAAGTAATACGTGGGCTTGCACTGGAGGCCGAGTGGGTATACGAAGAGCAGTATAAGTTGCCCAATGGTAAGAAGATTGATTTCCTAGTATCCGTAGAGGGTGAGGGCGAACTACTGCAATTTGGTATTGAGTGTAAACCCCAACTACATACCGCATATGAGCGTGGGACTAACGTCACCAAACTAGCATCTTATTTTGAGCAGTGCGCGGCTTACGCTAGGGAATTAAACCTGCCAGTATTTTTAGGCCCATATGTTATAGAAGGAGCATGGACACCTTCTGGGGGTATTAGGTTAGACTCTATGGACGCATTCAATCTGTTTGCAGGGCGGGTAAACGTAGGTACATTAGCCTGTTCGACCTATCCACCCTACCACCACTACGATTTTTGGGCGTTAGTGCTTAGGGGTAAACGTATGTGGCGTAGTGAAGGACACAAGGCAGGATATAACACTGATGTAGCTACTATGGTTACATCCCAAGGGGCTAAGAAAGAACGGGAATCTATCCTAGTACCACTAAGTTAAACAGGAGAACGAGTTGCAGATAGTCAAGGACAGGGCAGTATTGCTCAAGCTACGCGACCCCGAAAGAGTCACGGAGGTTATACCCAAGAGCAAGCAAATGGCTGCTAATGAGGTATTAGTTAAGTGGGGGCTGGATGAGGCGCAGGTACTCAAGAATCTAGGTATAGTAATTCCTTCTCCTATCTTAGCTACCTACGATTGGCCTGGTAGACATAGACCATTTCACCACCAGAAAGAAACCTCTGCCTTTATGACCCTGAACAAACGTTGTTTTTGCTTCAATGAGCAGGGTACAGGTAAGACAGCCAGTGCTATATGGGCTTCTGATTACCTGATGAACATAGGGAAGATCAAGAGAGTACTTATAGTATGTCCCCTGTCTATCATGGACAGCGCGTGGCGAGCAGACCTATTCAAGTTTGCCATGCACCGTACCGTGGATATTGCCTACAACAAGAAGGCAGATAAGCGTAGGGAGATACTGAAGGGTGACGCTGAGTACACAATCATTAACTACGATGGGATAGCCATAGTAAAGGAAGAGCTGGGAGCTGCTAACTACGACCTGATTATCATAGACGAGGGGACACACTACAAGAACCCCACGACAGATCGCTGGAAAGCCCTGTACAGTTTTATCAAACCGAACACATGGCTATGGCTGATGACAGGTACACCCGCTGCCCAAAGTCCAGTAGACGCCTACGGGCTAGCTAAACTAATCAACCCAATAGCTGTACCCAAGTTCGCTGGGTCATTCAGGGACATGGTGATGTACAAGGTGACACGCTTCAAGTGGGTACCTAAACCAAACGCTACCGATACTGTACACAGAGTACTTCAGCCAGCTATATGCTTCGCCAAGGACGAGTGCCTAGACCTACCTGATATGGTGTACGTGACCCGTGATGTGGAAATGACAGCCCAACAGAAGAGGTACTATAAGAAGTTAAGAGAGACTATGGTACTAGAGGCTGCCGGTCAACAGGTAACAGCAGTCAACGCTGCGGTGAATATGAGCAAGCTACTACAGGTATCCTGTGGCGCTGTATATACCGACAAAGGGGACACGCTGGAGTTTGACATAAAGCACCGCTACAAGGTGCTGAAAGAAGTCATAGACGAGTCCAGTAAGAAGGTGCTTATCTTTGCACCATTCAAGAACGTTATCGACATATTGACCAACAAGCTGCGGGGGGATGGGATAACTGCCGAGGTCATACGTGGGGATGTAACCGCTGGCAAACGTACAGAAATATTTGATAAGTTCCAGACACAGGATGATCCACAGGTGCTAGTCATACAGCCCAAATCTGCCGCTCACGGGGTAACACTGACAGCAGCTAGCACCGTGGTATGGTGGGGGCCAACAAGCTCCCTAGAGACTTACCTGCAAGCGAACGCTAGGGTGCATAGGGCAGGGCAGGATCACAAATGTACGGTAATACAGCTACAAAGTTCTGCTGTAGAGAAACATGTTTACACAATGTTAGATAAGAAAATAGATGTTCACTCACGAATACTAGATTTATACAAAGAATTGCTTGACTAGCTAACAACTCATCAGTATAGTGGTTAGTCCACAAACCCATTGGAGAACGGGATGTCACAAGACCTAAATAAACTCGTCGGTACGTACAAGAAAATACGGGACAGACGTGCTGATGTAAAGAAAGCCTTTTCTGAAGAAGATAATGCCCTCAAGGAGCAACTGGACGTTATCAGTGCTGCCTTGTTAGCCCATTGTGACGAGACTGGGCAGGAGGGAGGCAAGACTGTCGAGGGTACGTTTACTCGGTCTGTCAAAACTAATTACTGGGTGAATGATTGGGAAGAGATGCACAAGTTTGTCATGGAGCACAACGTGCCTGAACTTCTGGAGAAGCGGATCGCCCAACGTAACATGAAAAAATTCCTTGAGGATAACCCCGAGAGTCATCCCGCAGGATTACAAGTAGATTCTAAATACACTATTGCCGTGAGGAAAGCGTGATGCCAGACCCAAAAGATTTTACAGCCACCATAGACGAACTAGCAAAAGAGTTTTCTATATCCACATCCACAGCCCGTGCGTGGTTACGTAAGGGACACATACCAAGGAGTACTTATCTCAAAGCTGGTACTACCTATAGGTTCAACCTGAAGATGATAACTGCTGTACTGTTAGGGGAGGGGGAGACAGAAGAAAGCCCCTTTGAGCCGCTTGATGCAAAGCTGTTAGACGTGGATGGTGATGTGTGAGAAAACTAAACATACCAGACAGTGAGGAAGTGCTGGCGGTTATAGTAAATTCTTCTGGTATCAGTCGTGCCTATTGGGGTGGTGAGTATGACCCTGATAACCCGCAGGCACCTACATGTTGGTCGCCAGATGGGGGGCAACCTTCACCAAACGTACCAGAAGCAAACATACAGTCCCGTAGGTGTATGAACTGTAAGCAGAATATACGAGGTGCCAGTGGTAGGGCATGCAGATTTTCCCAGAAGCTGGCCGTTGTTCTGGAAGATGATTTAGAGGAAGTACACCAGCTACATGTACCTGCCAGTTCGATATTTGGGAAAAACTTTGAGAAGCCCTTTCACGGGTTGCAGGAATATGCAAAACTACTGGTGAAGCACAAGACCACATCCGTTGCGTTATACACTCGTATAGTTTCTAACTGCGACGGTGACTTTCCTGTAATATTGTTCGCCCCCCAGCGACCACTGGAGGAAGATGAAATTGACATAGTGAAAAGAGTTATCGGTAACGATGATGCCCTTGAAGCTATTGATACCGACGCCTATACAGGCGACACAAATAGTGAATCTCCATTCGAGGTAGAAGAAGGATTCACACAAGACGCACAACTGGAGAACTAAGTTATGGCTACCGATAATAAATTGGTATTGAAAGGTGTAAAGCTAGTCTATCCTCGACTGAACCGAACCTACAGGTTTGACGATGACGAGAACAAGACTGTCCCGTGTAAACCTACAGACGATGGTGCTGCATACGAGACACGTTTCTCGTTTAGTGAGCATGAGGCCAAGGCACTGTACAAAAAGATGAAACCCTTCTGGCTGGAGAACAAGAAAGCCACTTGGCCTGAGAAGTTAGAGCTTCCGTTTGACGCGGAAGAAGACGCAGATGGTAACGAGATATATGTGGGGCGAACCCAACTGAAGGGTGCCTACGATGGAGAAGCTACACAGCCCCCACGTATCTTTGATGCCAACAACGTGCTTATCGGCAAGGAAGACTTTGTACTTACCGGAGGTAGCACTGTTAATTTAGGGGTAACTATGGTTGCCTTTAAGATGCCTACTGCCTACGGTGTTAGCCTACGTATCAATGCTGTACAGGTTATCAAGCTGGCACCTATGACTATCACTTCTCCGTTCGATGTTGAAGAAGGCTACGACCAGAACGCTGACGATAATGGTGAGGGTAGTCCCTTTGGCGAAGATGCTGACGATGATGCAGAAGATGATATGCCCGCACCTAAACCTAAGAGGAAGGCCGCTGCCGAGAAGAAAGCCCCAGCTAAAAAGAAAGAGGAGGAAGCTGCCGCTGAAGAGGAAGACGACGAACCTGTAGTAACTACTAAGGGTAAGAAGAAAGCTGCCGCTGCGTCTGGTGGGTTGGACAGCGTTATTGATGCGTGGGATGACGATTAATCAATAATTCAATGGGGGTCTAGGAGGCACTGAAGTAACTCGCCTTAACCTAATGTCTCTGTGATCCCCACCTTCCCACAGATCGTAATGAGTAACAACAATGGACGTAGAACAACTGCTGGAGCAGATATTAGGTGACGATGGGCACTACTGTTTGTTGGCCTATCATCTTGAAACAGAACGTATAATACAGAACCATTACAACACCATACCACTGCTAGTCGAGAATGCTAACAGGCTAGATAAGAAGGGGTATGATACTTACTTTGCGGTATCCACCTTTAAGACTGATGAGTCCAGAGAAGCGGAGAACTCAAAACAAGTCAGGTCATTTTTCCTAGATATAGATTGTGGTGATGGTAAAAAGAAAGACTACCCTACACAAGAAGAAGCAATTAAAGCCCTGCGGCAATTCTGTAAGAAGCTGAAGTTACCTAAACCATTTATGGTTAACTCAGGACGTGGTGTACACGTCTACTGGCCTTTGGAAGAACCCGTGCCCTCCGAGGAGTGGCTACCTATAGCAGAACATTTTAAGGGGATGCTTAGGGCGCATGGGCTATCTGTAGACCATTCAGTACCCGCTGATAGAGCACAAGTGTTACGTGTTATGGGTACGCACAACCACAAGCCCGACTGTGGGAAAGTGGTAACTCCTTTTGGTAGCTCAGATATAACCCCTGTAAACCTCGACGACTTCATAGCTGCCATAGGCGCAGACAACCTGCCTCCTCCTGTGAAACATATAGAAGGTGCTGGTGCGGTAATGCAAGCCCTGTTGGGCAACAAAAAGAATAACTTCAAGGACATACTTACCAAAACAAGCGAAGGTAAGGGGTGTGAACAACTTGAATACCTGATAGTGAATCAGGAAGAAGTTAGTGAACCTCTATGGAGAGCAGGATTATCCATAGCCAAATTCTGTGAGGACGGGGAGAAAGCTGCCCACCTCATATCTAACAAACACCCTGACTATAACGAGGATGAAACCACAAAGAAGTTTGAGCAAATCAAGGGGCCATACCTATGTGAATCATTCAACGAGTTCAACGCAGGGATATGTGAAAACTGCCCCAACTTTGGTGACATAAAATCCCCCGTATCACTGGGTAGCTCATACGAAAGAGCAGATGGTGACGAAACGCTATTCGCAGATGACACCGAATACACAATACCTGAGTACCCTGCACCATATTTTAGAGGCGTAGGTGGGGGTATCTATATGGAGACGGTAGATAAGAAGGGAGAGCCTCTTGAAAAACATGTCTACCATAACGACTTATATGTAATGAAGCGTGTGCATGATCCTGAGTTCGGAGAAAGCATAGTCATGCGTTTGCACTTGCCCAAGGATGGGGTACGGGAGTTCACTGTACCTCTTAAAACTGTCACCTCTCAGGAGGAATTCAGGAAAATATTATCCGAACAGGGTGTGGCAGTGCCCAGAGTAGGAGATTTAGTGGGGTATGCCATGTCATGGATAAATAAGCTACAGTCAGAAGTAGTAGCCGAAAATGCACACAAACAGTTCGGTTGGACTAACGATAAGATGGACGAGTTCGTTTTAGGAGATAAGGTAATCTACGGGGATAGGATAGAGGCTAACGCTCCTGCTGCACAGACAGTACAGTATTTCCCCTACTTCAAACCCAAGGGCACACTGGAGCAGTGGAAGAATAACGTAAACTTCTGGAATAGAGAGGGACTAGAGCTATACCAGTTCGTGCTTGGCACAGGATTCGGCTCCATACTAATGCCTCTAGCTAATGTGAGCGGGGTGACTATGCACCTACATAGTGGTGGCTCGGGAGTAGCTAAGTCAGCGGCTATGTTTTCAGCGCTTGGCTTGTGGGGCAACCCTGATTCTTTGGTACTGCAATTCAAAGACTCGGATGCAAGTAGCATGAACCGCGCAGAGGTGTACCGCAATATACCTTTCGGGGTAGACGAGATAACTAACATAGAGCCGAAAGCTGCATCTGATCAAGTGTATGGAGTTTCTACTGGGCACCAAAAAAACCGCATGTCTGCTAACAGTAACCAAGAGAGGTACAGGGGCGAGTCGTGGAACTTAATATCTCTCACAACGGCTAACCGTAGTATCGTAGAGATTATAAGCATGGATAAGGAGGCACCTAAAGCAGAAGCCCAGCGGATACTGGAATGTTTTGTGCCTGATGTGTCCCATATGTTTTCCTCTAAAAAAGAAACCGATATTTTTGAGAACGACATTAAAGAATGTTACGGACATGCTGGCCCTGTGTTTGTGCAGTGGGTGATAAACAACGTGGACGAAGTACGCAGGATATGTTTGGAAGTGCAGGAGAAGGTGGACACTATAGGGGAGCTAAAGCAACCTAATAGGTTCTGGTCTGCTGGCGTAACATACACCATAGCAGGGCTAATCATAGCAAGACGGATTGGCCTGATTAACTACAGCATCAAGGCTATATTTGAATGGGTTATGGATGTACTCTTACCACAGAATAAGATAAGTAGTAGCAGCTTGGAGGCATCGATATACGATGTAATGGCTAGATTCCTACACGACAATTATGGGTTCACTATTTCAACAGCTAGCACATACGATGGTAGGAAGAACAACGACGAAGGCATAGAGAGACTTGTTATACCTGATGAGGTCGCACGGGGTAAACTATATGTACGATACGAGAAGGATACTAACAAGTTCTTTATTGTACCTAAGATACTCAAGCTGTGGTGTGGTAAGAAACACATCAACTTCAGAGACCTAGAGCGACAACTTAAGGAGCACTGTAAATGCAAGCGCGGTAAGATGCGACTCAGTAAGGGTACAGCCCTGAAGCTACCCCCTGCGGATGTGTTTGTTATGGAGTTCCCCGAAGGCACAATGGATGAAGTGGTAGATGGCAATAAAGACAACGAGGATACTGACGACCTCTGACCTGAGTCCCGATGGGGTGCGTATTATAGTGCCGTGGAAGGATATGAAGGTGCAGTCCTCTATATTCGTGCCATGCCTTAATACTAGGCTAGCTGAAACGCAGGTACGCTGGGTATTCTCTCAGTTGAAGTGGCAGTACGTAGCACAAGTACGTATAGAAGACAAGAAAATGGGTTTACGTGTATGGCGAACTATGTGATACAATCCGCCTGACAGCTAGGGCTACTCACCTTAGTCGTTCTCCTAGAGGGGCTCCTTGTGTATGGCAGGGAGTCCCTTTTTAATCCCAGTCATAATCTGCTAACAGCTTCTCAAACAACGGACTAAACGCTACCCCGTTCTGCATCTTCGCAGATATTTTTGTGTGTGCGTCTACTGACCGCTGTATCTCCGTAGCAGAAAGTGCGGCCTTCCTATGCTTGCCATTGAACTCCAGAATCTCATCGTAGGCATCCCCTATTAACTCCGAATCCCTAGTACGCAAAGCTACATAGTATTTTTTCCGTAGGTCAGAACGTATGGCATTTAGTTCTGCGTCTATCCTATGCTTCGCCATGTTCTTCTCTTGGCGGTACGTGTACTCCGTAGGGGCGAATCCAAACAGTTGTGTCGCCAGTTCCCCCGTGGTTACATCGTTGTATATAGGATCACGCCTACGAGTGTAGTACCCACCTTCTTTCTGTAGCCTGCCTCCCGGCATTGCCTTGTAGATATTAGCAAGTGCAGGAGGTAGCATAGACTCCACCCCCCGTTGAGTATTACCCTCAGAAAAATCAGCATAAGAACGGAAGAACCGTTTAGCTGTACTGAAGAACGGGCCTCCTAGCTGAAATCCTATGAATTCTTCAGGAGAAGGTTTGTGGTTATACCTATTGTCTTGGAGTAATAGCTGTGAGAGTCGTATCCTACTAGCCACGTCCATCCCCATCATGGCTGTGATTGGGCCTTTATACCACCCCTCCTCTATCTGTTTCCGTACGTAGGTATCCCAGTCCTCATCGTCATCGTACCGGAAGAACATATCTGCAATTAGCTTAACTGCACCATACACAGGTACACCCTGCACTCCTGCCATCAGTAAGCTACTTAAGTGCCACCCTATTATCTGTTTGATACCTTCTTTACGTAGCCGTTTGGACTCAGGGTCGTTACCCTTAAACGAATGTTCAATAGACTGGATACCTGCCTTAAGCATGGTAAGGTTCATACGTAACCCGAAACTCTTATACATCAATGCTACCCGTCCCAACTTCTTCTGGGTCAGACGCGGTGCGGTTTCGAGAAAGGCTCCACCATTGGCTTCCTGCACATCGAATATAGCTTGGTGTGCAGCCTCCACCTGCATAGCTTGTAGTTCCTTTGCGGATATATCTGTTCGATCCCCCTTCAGGGCGTCTAGCTTAAGGTTGTATGCCATTACAGCGGTAGTCTGCCTGTTAAACCGTTCCGCAGTGTTAAACATATGTGCAGAGGCAGCGGTGAACGCATGTATAACCCTAGAGGCAGGCCCGCCCATACTGCGCCTGCTAGATTCGTTGAGACCTAGACTGTCAGATATAAAACCTGCCTGATTGAGTAGCCCTCTGTCTGCCATTACTTCTAACAGTGTAGTGATGCTACCTAGCTCCCCTCGGTTTGCACTTACATCATCCCGTATAGTGAACTTACCGTTGTCTGACACGTCATAAAGTTGATCCAGCCCTATATTTACACCCTTAAAGGAACTAGACACCAGATTAGTAGCGTCCTTGAACGCTTTACCTGTCTCTGTGTATCCATACCTAGCCCCGAGGTAGGGCACAACAAACAGCGTAACCTGTGACATATTCACCACAGCAGAGGATGCGTTAAAGCCGATGGTGTATATAAACGCTAGCTGGTTGGCACGTTGTGCCCACGGGTCAGGTGGGGGGTTCCGTATGAACTCTGCGCGTTTACGTAGCTCGTCTTTAACAGCGTTAAAAGGAAGTCCCGGCAGTATACCGCGACCTAACTTCCAACTAGCTTCTGTTTTATCCTTATCCCTACGAGTTTCATAGGTTGTACTCTCGATCATGTCCTCTACCGCTAGTATCTTCCCGCTATGCTCCATACGTACTGTCTGCCTACCTATGTCATACGCCTTAGTACTAATAGCAGTTACTGAGTCTTGTAGGTGTCCGGGGGTGTTCTTCCGTGTGCGTAGCGTCTGGGCAAAAGAAGTCTCAGGTAAAGTGTCTACAAACAAATCCCGTATAGACCTCTGGAGGTCAGCCCTAGCATCAGAGGGGACGCCTTTAAGTTCTGCCTTGCTTATCTTATCCAGAACCTGACTGACGAACGCAGAGGGGGGCGCAGAATTATTGAACTCCTTCGCTTTCTTCTCGGAAGCAGTATCAACAATATGCACTGAATCCGCAATTACATCGGGGTCTGACTGGCGCTTCTTCATCAGTCGTTTAGCTTCCCTTTCCGTGCCTACCATCTCCATCATGTACATATCGCCTGACACTTTAGCCACTGCTTTACCAGACTCAGTTGAAGTGTTAATGTTATACCCGACCTTATACCGCCCCTCCCGCACCAACGGGAAGTAGACCTCTAGGAAGTCCTTATCAAACATCTTAGCGAATATATCTTTCTTTACAGAGATAGCCTCATCAGGCCCAACAAGGGTAGTCAGGCGAGACACTATTGTTTCTTCTAGGTCGTGTAGTTGGTTCTTATACATATCCCGCATTGAGGTGTATACCTTCTGACCAGAAGTACCCCCTGAGTACATCCCACCCAGTGCCTCCCAATCTGCGCGTTGTTTATACCACACACCTAGTTTCTCTCTATCGTGCTTGTACCTGTCTTTAGCTTGCGCTTCAGTGAGCGTAGGGTCTACCTGCCATATGGTTGCACCGTAGTCCATGCTGTATATAAGCCTGTCTAATATCTCGATGCCCTTCTTATCCCTGTTAGCCTTACGCCACTTTAATAGTATGTACTGCACCCTACTTACTTTCAGGTCAGACCTGTGCATAGCCCCACGCTGCTTCTCTGCAATTACCTGAAGTTCTTTACCTAGATCACCAAACCCTGTCGCTTTCGCTATCTCTCTTATGCGCTGTAAATCCACTAAGGACAGCCCAGCCTCCCTAGCGTTAGCGTGCCCGTTGTTTATCAACTGCATGAAGGAGTCCTTAGAGGCTTCCTTCCAATCCTTCGGTTTGTTGTCCTGTATGAACTGGTGTGCATCACCCATAATGTCCCACAACTTAGCCACGCTATCCATTGTTGCCGATAGTTGCCCTGCGTTACGATGCTGCGGTGCGGGTGCAAGTAAGCCCTCTATAAGACGGTCAATAGGTGCTTCTATAGAACCCACTTTTGTACCCAGTATTTTATTAACAAACTCTATTACTGTATTAGCCACCTGTCGTAGTGCCGACGCAATACTATTCTCTGGGTGTATCCTAGCCAACTCCTCGCGGAATTTAGGGTTGCTAAACACCTCAGACACAAACTCATCCAGATTGGTAGCCCCATACATAGTGCCCAACTGACCTTTTGTTTTCTCATATATATTGTTGAGCTTCCGTGTAGCACGGTGCTTGCTGTTAGTCAGCTTGTGGCTGATAAGGGCGTGTGTAACCTCATGCAGTATCACATGACTATTCATCCCTACTTCTTTGTCTAGGTGTACAGTATTTGTCTTAGGGTCAAACAAACCTGCAACACGCTTCCCCCTGTTGTTCTTAAGTTTAGTGTCAACCACCACCCTAGTGTTGCCTAACTTACCTAGTAGTTTCGATGATAGTTTCTGTATCATCTCATTATTAGAGGTACTAGCCATAATGGCTAACGCCCCACGTAGGTTCCCATTACCTAGCAGTGTACCTACCACTGGATGCACAGGTAGCGCAGTCTCTTCTATGGCATCAAGGAGTAATTCATACTCGTCGAAGGCTCCGGTGCTTTCCTCTTCTACTGTAGGGGCTCTGTCCTCTGTAGTGCCTACGCCAGCCCTATTCATATCATCTTGTTTTTGTTGCGCTTCCGCCTCCTCCTGCCGAACTAGCTCTGCGTCTGCTTCCTGTCGTTGGGATATGGTCTGTAATCTATCTACAGCACCCTCCACGTTAGCCTCGCTTACAGATGTCGCTGTGGCACTATGCACCCTTTTCCGTAAGCCTACGGGCAAATTCATAAATTCCTTCACGCCAGGTGGCAGGTGTGGTCCTGGGAACATCACCGAATCACTAACTAACTGCTTTTCCAATACAGCAATACGTCGCCAATCAGCCATATCTGTCTTTGACATAGCCTCGTATAGCCTATTTGGTATGGCTCCTATGGACTTAAGTTCAAGATAGTCTGACGGTTGAGGCACCATACTGGCAGCTAGAACCTCCTCATCAGTATATGTACTGGCAGGCGATCTAGTAGCCTCTATAGCAGCTTCCCGCTGCCGCTCTTCCCACGTCTGCTTGCCCTCTGCTATAGCTAATGCGTCTGCTACTGCCCTCGCATTGAGTGCGTCTTGTATCTGCTGCCTATCCTGTAGCCCTCGCTCTTTCTTATGTATTACCGCCCTTATGCTAGCTATGCGGGCATCAAGTATAGTGTTTGCTTGTTTGGACAGGTTATCCTGTATCCAGTTACGGAACTTCTCATCAAACTTCTTACCAGTCTGCTTCATCTGCCACTCTACTTCTTTGAGGTGCAGGTCAGGCTTTTTGTTTAAGGTAGAGACTTTGTATGTAGGTACACCCCTAGCTATACTGTGCGCTAGTAAATGCAGTGCATCTTCTGGGCGAGGTTTACCACTCAGATACCGGAAGGCAGTCCCTGCATCATCGGGGTTCGTGACCATAGGTAAATCTAACTTGTACGTTTTGTACAACTCCAGTATTACTTTATAGTCGGCTTCTGTTAGGTAGTTCTCAGGTGCTGATTCAGAAAAATCAAAATGTAAATCTGGCTTGCGTACCACCCCTGAATCTACAAGTTCCCTGTATGGGGCACCAAACAATTCATCAACATCAGCATTATCTAGCTTTTCCCGTTCTATATCTTCTTTACTAAGCCCAGATTCGTACCGCTCTTCCAGCCTGCGCCTAGCATCAAACGACTCTAACTCAAGCTTATTACGTAACTCACGCTTTACAGTGGCAGTAGTTGGCACTTCAGTGGCGACAGCCTCCCCTGCTACGTCCTTCTTCGCGGCCTTTTTACGTGGCCCAAATTCCTTGGGTGGAGTCGATTCGCCAACAACAAAGGTTGCACCTGTATCTTTTGCTTCATCAAGCAGGTCTGGGTGTTCCCCTAACGTCTTATCATACAGCCACCGTAGGCGGGGTTTGATTACGTCCCCGAACTCCTCAAGCATAACTTCAGAGAAGGCAGTGAACGTCTGTGCGCCTTCCTGTATGTAGTACGCGCCTGTAACAATCATGTCAGCTACATTTTGGGGATGAAAGGCTACACCTAACGAGTTAGTCCTCCCGAGGTTAGCTTTAGCCCTGTCACGCGCAGCTTCCACCTGCTTTTTAGTAATTATTTTCTTTTTCTTAGCTGCTTTCTCTACGGTTCTTTCTACTATAGATTCTTTCTCCGGTGCTGGTTCTGGAGTAACTTCTTCCGCTGCCTCCTCTACTTCCGCATCTTTCTCAGCTTGCTCTGCCTC
>Ga0209756_1002468_pt1 | contig 15977 bp, 15 predicted proteins | sample ETNvirenome_6_85_FD_184071 | JGI IMG/M metagenome (GOLD analysis project Ga0209756, IMG submission 184071) | Marine viral communities from the Pacific Ocean - ETNP_6_85 (SPAdes) (version 3) | ecosystem: Environmental > Aquatic > Marine > Oceanic | place: Pacific Ocean | collected 2013-06-19
ATTTGCTTGGTAACCATAGCGTTTTGGACCCACCTGACCCCATGCCGAACTCAGTAGTGAAACGAAACAGCGCCGATGATAGTGTAGCATTTGCTATGTGAAAGTAGGACATTGCCAGGCTCCAAATACAAGAAAGCCCGACTCGAAAGAGCCGGGCTTTTTTACGTCCGTAGAAAGGTGAAATACGGACAATTAATGCACACTCATCTACTTCTAGAATGTAGGTCGGGCGAGCGTAGTGACTCCCGAAGCAATGATAATGTGCATTTGCTATGTGACTCTCTATCGCTGTGGGCACTACGACATCGCCAGGCTCCAAATACAAGAAAGCCCGACTCGAAAGAGCCGGGCTTTTTTACGTCCGCAGAAAAGTGAAATACATGTCTTTACGTAATATCACCACCTCCGTAGCGTGGGATGAGTATCACGAAACCCGCGGATAAGGCTCACCACACATCTTTGTATGGTAAATATAGCGTTTCAGCAGTGAGCTTTACGAGTACTTTAGCGTAATTATGCTTGTGCGTAGTTAGATTTATTACCTAGCCAGCGATGAATTAAAGGGTCTATAAGGTCGGGGTTTTGCTTTAGCATTTGTTGTGCAATGGGCCTGACTTGATTTAGCGTGTGTTTATCTCGAGTAAGATCCGCTATTTTAAATTCTGCTAAGCCAGTTTGTTTAGTGCCGAGCACTTCACCTGGTCCACGTATTTCTAAATCTCGCTCTGCGATGACAAAGCCATCGTTACTATCTCTTAATACACCTAAACGTTTTTGAGCGGTGTGAGAAAGAGGGGCGTGATATAACAGTACGCAATGCGAAGCGGTGGCTCCTCGTCCTACGCGCCCGCGTAATTGATGTAATTGTGCTAATCCTAAGCGCTCAGGATTTTCTATGATAATTAAACTGGCATTAGGTACGTCTACACCTACTTCTATTACAGTTGTTGCAACAAGCACGTGAATATTGCCTGCTTTAAAGTCGCTCATTATCGCTTGTTTTTCAGCGGTTTTCATACGGCCATGAACGAGCCCGACATTAAGCTCTGGGAACGCCTCTTTTAATTGTAATGCGCTGTCTTCAGCTGCTTGGCATTGTAGGGCTTCTGATTCGTCAATAAGAGTACATACCCAATAAACCTGTCTGCCTTGTTCATTACAGGCAAGCTTAACACGGTTTATTATATCGTCTCGGCGTGTATCAGGAATGGCCACAGTGGTTATAGGTGTGCGCCCAGGTGGTAACTCATCTATCACTGAGGTTTCTAAATCGGCATAGGCCGTCATAGCCAATGTACGCGGAATGGGAGTTGCGGTCATGACTAACTGATGAGGGTAACAATTACCAAATTTGCCTTTCTCACGCAGTGAGAGGCGTTGATGAACACCAAAGCGATGTTGCTCATCTATGATAATCAATACTAAGTTATTAAATTTTACCTCGTCTTGAAATAGGGCGTGTGTGCCCACTATCATTTGCGCTTCCCCTGAGGCGATTTTTTCAAGTGTATTAGTACGCTCTTTTCCCTTAGTTTTACCGCCTAGCCAGGCAACGTTAATCCCAAGACTTTCAAACCATTGCTTGAAATTTATTCCGTGTTGTTCAGAAAGGATTTCTGTAGGTGCCATCAGGGCAACTTGAAAACCTTGCGCTATTGCTGTTAATGCACTTAAAGCTGCAACCAGTGTTTTACCTGAGCCTACATCACCTTGTACTAATCGCATCATGGGGTAGGCATGCTGTAAATCCCCTTTTATTTCGGCTACAACTCTATTTTGTGCATTAGTCGGTGCAAAAGGGAGTTGCGCTAAAAATTGGCTCTCTAATGTATTTGTAGGGCTTAGGGAAACTGCACTTACTTGCTGCCCTTGCTCGCGTACTTTTAATAAGCTTAAGTTTTGGGCAAGTAGCTCTTCAAATACTAAGCGTTGTTGTGCCGGGTGCATGCCTTGTTCAAGCGAGATAATATCAACATCATTCGCAGGGCGATGAAGTAGTAATAAAGCGTCACTTAATTGCATATGTGAGGGTTGCCATTTTTCAGGGATAAGCTCTTCAACAGAATACTTATGTAATAAATCGATGGCTTGTTCACTTAACGCTCTAATTGATAATTGTTTTAAGCCTTCGGTGGTTGAATACACGGGGGTTAGTGTTGCGGCGGTTGGTTGCTCGTTTGGGGTATCGCTAATGCTGTATTCTGGGTGGCTCATTTCAAAACCAACGCGCCCGCGTCTTACTTCACCAAAGCAACGGATTATTTTGCCACTGCTAAATGCGTTTTTTTGCGCTGCTGTAAAATTAAAAAACCGTAAAGTAAGTCTACCTGTACCATCGTTTATTTGCACCACTAACATACGCCGTTTACCAAAGGTCACTTGGCTTGTTTCTATTGTTGCCTCAACAGTGCAGTGGCTGTGTAAAGTAACATCGTTAATAGCATAAATACGGGTACGATCTTCATAGCGTAAAGGCAAATGAAAGAGCATATCTTGCACGGTAGCTATACCTAGCTTTTGTAGGCGTTCGGCCATTTTTGGGCCTACCCCTTTAAGTTCTGTTATAGGGTATTGGCTTAAGCTAGGTTTAGACAATGTAGGCTCAAATCTGTTTATTTGTGAATGAGTTAAGTGTACTCACAGGTTTGCTAAGCATCAAGCATGTTTTAAAGCTTGCCAAAACTGCTCGTTAGCGACTATTTCACCTTCTTCATCGAGTGGTGGGTAAGGTAGGTTTTTTAATCTACATTGTTTAGCAATAACTGGGTGATACCCTTCAAAATACATAGGGTGTTTAATCTCTTCACTTAGCATATCGCGCTTATATAGCCCTGCTTTTTCTCGTTGCTGTTGTGCTTCAAATAAAATAAGCGCAGCAGCTACTGATACATTAAGTGACTGCACCATGCCTTGCATAGGAATAATAATGTTTTGATCGGCGTGTTTTAGCGCGTGCTCAGAAATTCCTGTTTTTTCTTGGCCAACGATTATAGCTGTGGGTTTTGTGTAATCGATTTCTCTAAAATCTACAGCATCTTCGCTCAAGTGTGTTGCTAATATTTGTACATCTGGGTTGTGCTTTCGCATCATCGCAGCAGCATCATCAATATTTTTATGCAGGTGTGTTTCTAGCCAGTTTTTACTGCCACCAGAAGTATTATTGGTCAGCCATTTTTGGTTTTCTGGCCATACAGCATGCACATGATGGCAACCTACTGCATCAGCACTTCTTACAATAGCTGAGAGATTATGATGTTTATGTACGTCTTCTAGGCAGACCGTTAAGTCTGTTTGGCGACGTGAGAGCACGTCTTTTATTCGTTGGTAGCGATTTTGCTGCATGGTGATCCTCTTTTTTGATAATTATACGTAATTTTATCTATTAAGGCATTACTGTGCGGCTAATTGGATTTTGCAAAGAGATTAGGGTCTCGGTTGATTGAATCGCCTCTATAGCTTGTATTTTATTAATGAGCACGTCTTGCAGATGGTCGATAGACTTGGCCATTACCTTTATAAAAATACTGTAGTTACCCGTGGTGTAATAAGCTTCAACTACTTCTTCTAATGCTTCTAGTTTAATCAGTGTTTCTGGGTAGTCGCGAGCGTTGTTTAAGTTAATACCGATAAAACAACATACATCGTAACCAAGTTGCTTTGTACTAATGCTTAATTGGGTGCCGGTAATGATGCCCGCTTGTTTCATTTTTTCTACGCGTACGTGAATTGTGCCGGCACTTACAGCAAACCGTTTAGCTAATTCTGCGTAGGCTGTACGGGCATTGGCCATTAGAGCGTGAAGTATCTGTTTATCGAGATTATCGATTTGATAATTTTCCATTATTTTTGCTTACTTAAATTAGTGAATCTACATTTTTATACCGTATAAATTAATCGATTTTACATATTAAAGCTATTTTTATTATGGGTTATTGAATTAAAAGTTTAAATCGTTACAGTAACCTCATTAAAATCGCCTGCAGGGCGTTTTTTCATTAATAAGCAAGTAACAATAACTGGGAATGAGGCCAATTATTATGAGTTCACACTATGTGCAGCAACAGCAGCAAATAAGTAGAGTTAAGCAGTTTTTTTCACAGCAATTAGAGCAGCAACTAGGGTTAGTTGAAGTTCAGGCTCCTATTTTGGCCAAAGTAGGTGATGGCACACAAGATAACCTGAGCGGCCACGAGAATGCAGTTGCTGTTAACGTAAAAGCAATTACCGATAGCAGCTATGAAGTTGTTCATTCACTTGCTAAATGGAAACGTAAAACGCTAGCAACTTACGGCTTTTCTGTAGGTGAAGGTATTTATACACAAATGAAAGCGTTGCGCCCAGATGAAGACTCATTAAGCCCAATACATTCTGTTTATGTTGATCAATGGGATTGGGAAAAGGTAATTTGCCAACGTACTGAACGTACGCTCTCTACATTACAAGGCACTGTTAAAGCCATTTACACTGGCATCAAGCAAACAGAGCAGTTTGTAAGTGAAAGCTTTGGTATAGCCCCATTCTTACCTAGTGAAATCACGTTTATACACAGTGAGCAATTACGCAAAATGTACCCTGACTTTAGTGCAAAGCAACGCGAAAAAGCTATTGCACAAGAGTACGGTGCGGTGTTTTTAATTGGTATTGGTGGTGCATTAGGTGATGGTAAAATCCATGATGTACGCGCTCCAGATTACGACGATTGGTCTACCCAAACGATTGACGGATACACAGGATTAAATGGCGATATTTTAGTGTGGAACCCTGTGTTAGAAGATGCCTTTGAAATATCATCTATGGGTATTCGTGTAAGCCCTGATGTATTAAAAGCGCAATTGAGCATAACAGGCGATGAAGAACGCCTAGCATTCGATTGGCATAAAGCATTACTAGAAGAGGCTTTCCCACAAACAATTGGTGGCGGAATAGGGCAATCGCGCTTAGCAATGTTATTACTGCAAAAGCAGCATATTGGACAAGTCCAAGTCGGTGTATGGCCAAAGCAAACGCACGATACGGTAAGTGGCTTACTGTAAATTATAAAGGGCGCTAAATGCGCCCTAATGTGTTTTAAAGTTTATTTCTACTTTATTGTTTTGTAGGTTTATATTGCAAGGTGGGTAGTTGCGGGTAGTTTTTAATACTTTATCAAAAATATGGATCTCTACCCCTGAGTGTAATGATGTATTAACGACGAGATTTGCATCGCTTAGTAGGTCGTGGAGTTCATGATCTAGGCTAGATAACTTTTTCTCTAGCTGCTCTGCTTGTTGGCAATAATGCTGCTGTGTTGCGCCAATTTTTTTAATGAGCAGATTCTTCTTTTCTATATCTTTTACTTTATCTGCTTTTTCAAGTGCTGCTTGAAGGGTATCAAGCTGCTCATCGGTTTTTGCTAAGTCTTTAAAGCAGTTATCTGTGTCGGCTGTTATTTCAGCGCCGGATGCGGCTAAATTGATAGCCATTTTTGCACCTGATTCATTGCCTATTTCGCCAGCAATTAACACGGTTGCATCAAGAATCTCTCCACCAAAAATTTTCCCTTTGGGTAACTCTGTTTGGCCAATTTGTAATAAGTGCTTTGCTTTAATCGCACAATGGCTGGCTTGGCGGTCTATAAAAATGTTTTTGCCCTGCATATAACAGTATTGTGCGTGAGATACATGAACATCACCTTCACTCTTAATAGAACACGACAATGTTTTATCTTCGAGCTTTTGATGGCCAATAATGCCTTGCTTTACAGTGATGTTTCCGCCGGCTGATAATTCGCCAGATTCAACCGTGCCAAAAACAGTAATGTCGCCTTTTGCGGTGACTCGCATTCCTGGGTCAATGTTTTTAGTCACAATAACACTGCCTTCAAAATCAATATGGCCGCTTTTAACATCTACATCAGAGATGGTAAAAATATCATCAACTCGCATACCGTTAGGTATTTCTACGGGGACCCCCGCTGTTGTAGAAACAAGCTCGAGCGGATTTGTTTTTGATATTTCGGCACCTTCGCCTGCCACTAACTTTTTATTTTCACCGGGTTTAGCCGGTAGTATGTCACCTACTACAGTGAATCCTTCTTTACCGGGAGTCGCAGGTTGTTGGCGGATCAGTACAGTGCCGGGCTCTACGCTTGCCAGTTTACCAAAGTCGCGCATATCAACACTGCCATCTTCCTTCATTTTTGGTGCTTTTAGGCGATCTTTGAGGGTTTCTACCATAGCTACAAATTTTGTTGCTGTGCCTTCTGCTGGTAGGCGGCCTTTGGCTAGAATCCCTTTTGCCACTGTACCTGGGGGTAAGTTAAATTGTTTATCTAAAAGCTGCTCTAAAAAAGCTTGTTTGTAACCACGTACAACCCCTGCTTTTATGAGTTGTTTTTTGCCCTCTTCTAATGAAAGTACTTTACCACCATAAGCTAAGGTTAGCTCACCTATGGCTTGCATTTTATCTTCACTTAACGTTACCACAAGCGATGCATCGTGCTTACTTGCTACAACCAAGGTTGGCTCATTATTTTGCGCTTTAAAAAAATTATCAATAGCCTCGTGGTCAATTTTGCATTCGCAAAACGTCGACTTCTCGAGTGCATCAATTATAAAAGCGGCGCTAGGTGGAGCGTGCTTACTTACATCAAGTAATACGTTCCCATTATTGGCAAGCTTAAACACTAGTTAATCCTTTTCTACTACTTAAGTTAAGATTGATTTTATTGCATGATTACAGAGTGCTAGATATTTACATGTGAGTCAAGAAAGGGCGATAAACAAAGGCTAGCAGTAAAAAATAGAGCTATAAAGGGGGTTTATAGCTCTGTATTTATTAATTAGTTGAAGGAAGTTCCATGATGCCGTCAATTTCAACTTGTGCGCCTTTTGGTAGAGCACGTACACCTAGTGCTGCACGGGCAGGATAAGGCTGCTTGAAATATTGGCTCATTACTTCATTAACAGTGGCAAAGTTTGATAAGTCTGTTAGGTAGATATTAATTTTAACAAGATCTTGGATTTTACCGCCTGCTTCTTCGCACACCGCTGTAATGTTTTTAAATACTTGATGTGTCTGCTCGCTAAAGTCTTCTGAAACCATTTCCATTGTTTCTGGGACAAGTGGAATTTGTCCAGATAAATAAACGGCAGTACCTACTTTAACCGCTTGGCTATAAGTGCCGATAGCAGCAGGTGCTTTTTCGGTAGAAATAAATGCTTTATTCATGAGTTTCCTATTTTACTTTTTACGATAGACTCTTTGCACATCAGGCATCACGCGAATGCGGCGCATAATATTAGCAACATGGACGCGGTTTTTAACGGTAACGCCCAAGTCTATCACATATAAATTACTTTCTTTTTCGTCGGTAGTGATCTCAACAATGTTGGCTTGGGTTGTAGCAACAACATTTGTGAGTTTAGCCAAAGCCCCTTGGTGATTAATTATTTCCACCCGTAGCGCAGCTATATATTCTTTTTCTGGATTGTCATCCCATTTTACAACCAGGTATTTTGAGCGTTCGTTTTCCCAGCCGCGAATATTTTTACATTCTTGGCGGTGAACGGTAAGCCCTTTACCTTGGCTAATATGTGCAGTGATGGCATCCCCTGGTACAGGTCGGCAACACTTAGAATAATTAACCAACATGCCTTCGGTACCAATAATGGTTGCTTTGGCTTGTTTGCTAATATCTGACAAGTCGTCGCTTTCTTCTTGCAATAAGCGTTTAGCGATTAACACGCTCATTAAGTTACCTGCGCCTATTTCTACCAGTAATTCTAATACTGTAGATAGTTCGTGCTCTTCGAGTACGCGGGCTATGTTTTCATCGGCAATGCTGTCGAGCTTATTTTCACCTAAGGCAGAATCGAGTAAGCGTCGGCCTAATAACAATGCTTCTTCTTGGTGTTGGCTCTTAAGATAGTTTCTTATCCCTAAACGGGCTTTACCTGTAACTATAAAGTTTAACCAGGTTGCATTAGGGTGTGCACCAGAGCTGGTAATAATTTCAACACTTTGCCCAGTATCTAAGGCTTTGCTTAGCGGGTAAGGTTTACGGTTTACTCTAGCACCTACACAAGTGTTACCTACATCAGTATGCACCGCGTAAGCAAAATCAACCGCGGTAGCGCCCATTGGCAACTCTACTATGCGGCCATCGGGGGTAAATACGTATATTTCTTCTGGGAACAGCTCGGTTTTAACGTTCTCGACAAATTCGAATGATGAGCCGGCACTTTGCTGAAGCTCCAGCAAACTTTGCATCCATTGACGCGCACGCTGTTGAGCTGTGTTACCCGCGCCATCACCGGCTTTTTTATACATCCAGTGCGCCGCAACCCCTTTATCGGCCATGTGATCCATGTCATGCGTACGTACTTGTATTTCTACCGGAATGCCGTGTGGGCCTACTAATGACGTATGCAAAGACTGATAACCATTTGTTTTAGGTACGGCTATATAATCTTTAAAACGCGTTTCGATAGGTTTATACAGGTTATGTGCTACACCTAACACGCGATAACAGGTATCCATTGCATCTACGTTTATTCTAAAGGCGTAAATATCCATTACCTCATTAAAAAGCAGCTCTTTATTAAGCATTTTTTTATAAATGCTATAAAGGTGTTTTTCGCGCCCAGAAACCGTCGCCTTAATACCAGACTCTTCAAGACGTGCTTCTATTTCGGTTTGAATGTTAGAAATAACTTCTTTGCGATTGCCTCGCGCTTTTGCCACTTCAGATTTAAGTGCGCGATGACGCATAGGGTATAATGCTTGAAAACCTAAATCTTCTAGCTCATTTTTAATATCGTGAATACCTAAACGGTTTGCAATAGGTGCGTAAATTTCAAGTGTTTCACGGGCAATACGACGGCGCTTATCAGGGCGCAGAGCGCCTAATGTACGCATATTGTGAGTGCGATCGGCCAGTTTAATTAAAATAACCCGAATGTCTTGGGTCATAGCCATGATCATTTTTCGGTAGTTTTCAGCTTGGAATTCTTTTTTGTCTTTAAAGCTGAGCTTATCGAGCTTACTTACCCCTTCAACAAGTTCGGCAACCGTATCGCCAAATATTTCGGCTAAGTCCTGTTGGCTAAAATCGGTATCTTCAATAACGTCATGCATTAGCGCGGCCATAAGTGTTTCATGGTCAAGGTGCATGCCAGCAAGAATTTGGGTTACTTCAACAGGGTGAGTAATGTACGGCTCGCCGCTTGAGCGAGTTTGCCCCTCGTGAGCCTCTCGGGCTACCACGTAGGCTTTTTGCACTAGCTCTACTTCAGCAGCAGGCAAGTATTCAGATATTTTCTTTTTAAGACCTTCAAAAAGATACATTCACACTCCAATGTTCTCGTGAAGCAATAAGTAACGGTAAGTAATAGAATATACGATGAAAAGAGGGGATTGCCAACGGCTAGAGTAGAAATACTGAGCCGTTGACTAAATCAAACCGGGTGGTTGATTATTGATTACCGCCAACAATAGCAGCAACCGCAGCTAATTCAGCTGCTTCTTGGTGTTGTTGTTCTTCACGGTCAATAACGTCCATTGATGAACTATCAACTAAACCTTTTTCGATTTCACGTAGAGCGATAACGGTTGGTTTGTCATTTTCAGCGTCTACTAGTGGGTCTTTACCACCAACAGCAATTTGGCGGGCACGACGAGCCGCAACTAAAATTAAGTCAAAACGATTACCAATTGCATCTACTGCATCTTCAACTGTTACGCGAGCCATCTCAGCACTCCAAAATAATTTAAAAGCAAAGGCGTAGTTTACTGCAAGCAGCTTGTTTCGCCAATAGCCAGTGGTTAATTTTTACCAGTTTTCCCTGTAAAGGGCATAAATGGCTTATTTAAGTAAGTTTGTAATTAAATCGTGATGACGACTAGCTTGGGCTTTTAAGGTTAAGCGCTGCGCTAATACGATAGTTTCAATATTGCTAAGGGCGGTTTCAAAATCATCGTTAACTACAACATAATCATATTCATTGTAGTGCGATGTTTCTGATTGCGCTTTAGCCATACGCCCAGCGATGACCTCGGCAGAATCTTGGCCTCGGTTATTTAAGCGCTGCTCAAGCTCTGCTTTTGAAGGAGGCAAAATAAAAATTGTTTGCACGCTTGGCATAATTTCGCGCACTTGCTGCGCACCTTGCCAGTCAATATCTAAAAATACATCAATACCGGCATCCAGCTGGGACTCAATAGCCTGCTTTGAAGTACCGTAGTAATTATCGAATACTTGCGCCCATTCAAAAAAATCATCTTTAGCAATTAATGCTTTAAATTCATCGGCGCTTACAAAGTGATAATGCACCGCGTTTTCTTCACCAGGGCGAGGGCTTCGGGTGGTATGCGAGACCGATACTTTCATATCACTGTACTTTGCTAATAAAGCACTAATTAGACTTGATTTACCTGCACCTGAAGGCGCTGATAATATAAATAAGTTTCCGCGATTTTGCGTCATGACTTTGTTCTCTACTTAAAATAAACAGGCTTGAGTTACAAGTAACTCAAGCCTTTAATAGTTGTATTATACTTTATGCTAACTACTTTCCCAAAATTAGGTGATTTAGTTTGCTTCTGAATATTGTTAGCTCGAAAACCCGTTAGTAAGCAATTATCTTGTCACCTAAAGACTCTAGTCGAACTGATGGCTCTATCAAATCTAAAACATTAGCTAACTCTTCATCATAGATAACATGACAAAATACTGATTTATTTTTATCTGTGTCAGTAGTATCGAAAATTACATCGAGCAAAAGAGATGAGTCAGGTAAAGCAATACGTAATATTGCTAAATGAAGACTCATTGGTGCTATATTTTCCTGAAGCTGGATCCTAATACTTGCAAGTAAATCTTTACGGCCATTTAATTGTCTCGTTAACTCATCTTTTAAATATTCTTTTAGCATTAAAAATCTGGAACTAAAAGCAAAGGATTTCTTATCTAATTTTACTTGTTCTAAATAAGTATTTAGCATGCCACACAGTTGGTTCGTTAGGTTTATTCCATGCTCAAAGAATCTATCGGCTGAGATCATTAAGTCATCATGAACTGCCGCAATAACCGCCTTGGGGTAAATTGATGTAATATCTAAATTTGGTTCTTCCCCATTAGCTAGGTAATCAGGTGTTTCCATTCTCATAACGCAACGATTAAATTTATGATCACCTAGTTCGATCTCTTCCTCTTCCAGTTTAAATCTAACGTTGGGGCCAACATTATCATCGTGAATATATAAGTACTCAACTTGTTCATCTTGTAAATATACACTTCCTAACTCTACATTATCTTCAATAGTTGATTCGCGAAAGCCAACGGCACAGACGGCATGACCAACAGTTACGTCGTCACCGTGAACGCCGCCTATCATTAGAGGGTAGCCAGAGCGAATATAAGCAGCACAAATATTTGCAAACCTTCGCTTACTAAAAAATTGATATGGTTGATCACCTTGTGTAACAGAAGGAGAAAACCCTAATTGTTTAATAGCATGCTGAATTTGTGGGTATGTCAGTGAGTAAGAGGGGTAAGTTCTGTGGCCTACCATAGAGTTAGAATGAGCAGCCTCTGTTATTATAGAAGTGGTTGGTATTGAGTGTCTTGCATCAAAAGCAGAGGAGTGCAACATGCTCCATATTCCAATAGTAGCACATGCTGCGACCCCTGAATCTTGTTGTTGCCATGCTAAGCCTATAACAGAAAGTTCAAGTCCAGCTACTGTTGATACATATCTTCTAGAAGGCTTGGTAACTCGTGGAACATCAGGTGTTTTATCTGGGTACCATTTTAAAACAGTTCGTCCAAAAGGTGAGTTTGTGATTGGTCTTATAACTATAAAGCCTAGGTAGCTGTTTTTGAAGGTATTCATTGCGTCTTTACCATCAGCAAGTGCTTTTAGAAAAAGCTCCCTATTTATTTCTTCAGATGAAAAGAAATGAACCCTTTTACATACATTTGGGTAACCTTTTGCACTTTTGCAATAAACTGCCGAAACCTCACTTAGAAAATCCCTATCAAAGTAATTGTTTTCCACTAGTATATTATTCGCACCTAAGTACTTTAAATATTTAAATAGATAATGTGACTGCGCTGATTCTAATGTAGATTTTGCTTGAATCAGTGGATTTTCTGCGGATTCAAATGCAGCAAAAAGTAGTTCGGAGGGCTTGTTCAAGTTTGGCTCTTATTATTTTTTGTTGTAAAAAAACCCTGTAGGATAATTACAGGGTTATTATCTAATTATATGAAAGTTGCTTACTTAGCCAAAGACTCGCGCGAGGGAGAAGTCTTCAGAAGAAGAGTTTACACTGTATGTTTTTGCTCTATTGCTAGTTGTTTTCTTTACAAATGCGGAGCGTATTTTCTCTATATCGTCTTGACTTAATTTTGGAGGAGTATCAACACTTTCAATACCTGAACGATCAGAGTAAACACTTGTCCATAATGTCTTCTTTGTTTCGTTAGCCATTTTATAAACCTTAGTATATTAAAAATAATTAGATGGTTTAATTTAATATAGAAACTATAAACCAACTCTCTATATGCTGTATGTTTAGCATCGATTTGATATGTATGCAAATATATAGCTATAAAAATGAATCTGAGGATTAGAACATATTTTGTTCTAAAAGTTCAATTACAATCTTTGATTTTAGCAATAGCATTTAAATAATCAGTGATTACTCGATGTTTTGGATCTGCTCTCTCATCTGCTCAATGAGCACTTTTAGCTCCACTGCTGCATTAGTAATATCGCTATTAATAGACTTAGAGGCTAGGGTGTTTGCTTCGCGGTTAAACTCTTGCATCATAAAATCTAAACGGCGGCCACATGCGCCACCTTTTTTAAGAATTTTTTTAGTTTCTTTTACGTGCGACTTTAAGCGGTCGAGTTCTTCGGCAACATCTTGCTTTTGTGCAAGGTAAATAAGCTCTTGTTCAAGGCGAGATTCGTCAATGTCGGTTTTTAAGTCTTCAAGCTTTTGATTAAGTTTTTCACGCTGCCACTTTGCTATTTCCGGTAAGTGACTTTCTACCACAGTAACTTGCTCAAGTATGGCATCAAGGCGAGTGGCAATCATTTCTTCTAAATTTGCGCCTTCATCGCCACGGGCTGATTTAAAATCTTCAACTACTTGGTCAAAGCCCGCTATAAGTGCTTTATTAACGGTATCTAAATCGAGCTCCTGTGCTTCCATTACGCCAGGCCAGCGCAGTATATCAACGGGGTTAATGTCGCCACTGCTTTGTTGCTGCACCCATTTAGCACTATTTATTAGTTGCTCAGCAAGTGACTCATTAATTGATAGCTCACCCACGTGTGCTGGATTTGCAACAAACTTTAAAAATACTTCAACTTTACCGCGTTGCAAATTTTTACGTAAACGCTCACGAATTACCGGCTCCATGCCACGAAATTGTTCTGGTGCGCGAATAAACGTTTCAAGGTAGCGCTGGTTTACTGAACGAATTTCCCAGGTGCCAGTGCCCCAATCGCCTTTAATTTCGCGACGCGCATAAGCAGTCATACTGTGGATCATGGATAAGTTCCTAAAATTTATTAATACAATATTGCGATGATTATACCGTAACACTGCTTAACCTCTAGAGAAAATTTATTACGCTGAATATTTTACAATCAGCATGGCATCTACCTGCACATGCACTTATAATGTCGCAAATTCAGAATTAAGGGGATCGTCAATGCGTCCAAGCGAAAGAACACCTAACCAAATTAGACCGGTATCATTTACACGTAATTACACATTACACGCTGAAGGCTCAGTACTTGTTGAGTTTGGTAATACCAAAGTACTTTGTACTGCTACGGTTGAAGCAGGTGTACCACGTTTTATGAAAGGCCAAGGTAAAGGTTGGATCAACGCTGAATACGGTATGCTACCGCGCTCAACGCATACGCGTAATGCTCGTGAAGCAGCACGTGGTAAACAAGGCGGTCGTACTATGGAAATTCAACGCTTAATTGCTCGCGCATTAAGAGCTGCAGTAGATTTAAAAGCGCTTGGCGAAAACACCATTACAATTGACTGTGATGTGATTCAAGCTGATGGCGGAACACGTACTGCATCTATCAGTGGTGCATGCGTTGCTTTAGTTGATGCACTTACTCACATGCGCGCTAAAGGAATGATCAACTCAAACCCACTTAAGCATATGATTGCTGCTATTTCGGTAGGTATTTATAAAGGCCAACCAATTAGTGATTTAGAGTACCTTGAAGATTCTGAAGCCGAAACCGATATGAACGTAATTTTAACTGAAACAGGTAAAATTATTGAAGTACAAGGTACCGCAGAGGGCGAACCATTCTCGTTCGACGAATTAGATGAGCTACTTACACTGGCTAAACATTCAATCCGTGAAATTATTGACGTTCAAAAACAAGCGTTAGCATAAGCGAGTACCCCAATGAAAGATTATCAAAAAGAGTTTATTGAATTTGCTTTAGAAAAGCAGGTGTTAAAATTTGGCGAGTTTACCCTTAAATCAGGTCGTACAAGCCCATACTTTTTTAATGCTGGCCTTTTTAATACAGGACGTGATTTAGCACGTTTGGGTCGTTTTTATGCATCAGCTCTTGAAGACGCCGCAATAGAATATGACGTTTTATTTGGCCCAGCTTATAAAGGTATTCCTATTGCAACCACTACCGCAGTAGCGCTGGCAGATCACCATGATAAAGATGTACCTTATTGCTTTAACCGTAAAGAGAAAAAAGCACATGGTGAGGGTGGTACATTAGTAGGTTCTGCATTAACGGGCAAAATTATGCTGGTGGATGATGTGATCACCGCAGGCACTGCAATTCGTGAATCTATGGAAATCATTGCCGATAACGGCGCAGACCTAAGTGGTGTACTAATAGCACTTGATCGCCAAGAAAAAGGCAAAGCTGAGCTTTCAGCTATTCAAGAGGTTGAGCGCGACTTTAATACCAAAGTGATCTCTATTGTAAAATTAGCTGACCTTATTAGCTACCTTGAGAGCCAAGGTACAATGGACGAGCATTTAGCATCAGTTAAAGCATACCGAGATCAATACGGTATTGCCTAACTAAAAAAAGCCTCGCAATTGCGGGGCTTTATTTTGACCACAGTAAATAGAGCTAATAATGAAAGATGTATTTAAACCTAACGGCCTTGGTATAAAGCGTATATTTAAAGCAACGTATTGTTCGTACCTTGGTTTTAAAGCGGCCTTTATAGAAGAAGCGGCTTTTAGGCAAGAGTTGCTACTTAGCATTATTTTGCTACCCATTTCTTTTTGGCTAGCTTCATCGGTATTACATTGGGCATTGTTAGTAAGTACATTACTGATCATATTGATTGTGGAATTACTTAATTCAGCAATAGAAGCGCTCACCGATCGCGTAAGTACAGAGCGCCATGTATTATCGGGGCGTGCAAAAGATATGGGATCTGCAGCAGTAACACTCTCATTAATGATCCTTACGATCGTGTGGGGTGCTAGTTTGTATATAAAGTTATTTCAGTAAACCCTCTATATAAACCAATTAATACACCTAAAATGTTAATAAAGTGCTAGTTATGTTGTGTTTTTAGCGCATTTGGCTCAAATAATCAGCGAACAGTCATTTATTTCAAGTTTTCTTCAAAAAAGGGTTGATCTGTTTTCGGATCTCCCTATAATGCGACCCCACTGAGACGGCAGAGCAGGCAACGCTTAGCGAGGCAAGCAAACCACTTAGTGAGTCGAGTAAAACTTAGTTTTAAAAATTTTCAAGTTTAACAAAATTAAGTGTTGACAAAAAAATAGGAAAGCGTAAGATGCGCAGCCCTAGCGAGATAAAGTTTAACGCTTTAATCGCAACGTTCTTTAACAATATAAAGCAATCATCTGTGTGGGCACTCGTACAGATTGAGTTCTAACAGCCAAGCTACTTCGTTCTTTATTGAGCAAGTAACGAGGCAAACAAATTTAGAGTCTCAAT
>Ga0209756_1002478_pt1 | contig 15911 bp, 5 predicted proteins | sample ETNvirenome_6_85_FD_184071 | JGI IMG/M metagenome (GOLD analysis project Ga0209756, IMG submission 184071) | Marine viral communities from the Pacific Ocean - ETNP_6_85 (SPAdes) (version 3) | ecosystem: Environmental > Aquatic > Marine > Oceanic | place: Pacific Ocean | collected 2013-06-19
CTCCCTCGAAGTCCACACAAACACATTCGGTGCTAACAGTACCGTCGAAAGGGTCTAATAGTGGGTCCTCATCGTCGTCGCCAGTATAAGCGCGATAGGAAGGGATTGTATATCCGCTCAGAGATGTGTCATCGGGGTCGAGTAGGTTTTCCCAGGTGTCGACGCCCTCTACCAAAGTCGTTTCGTAAACTATTGAGCCGAGCGGATCCCCAGCCCAGATATCCCGGCACGTAAAACAATCTGAACATCCTGCCATTTTTCTTTACCTCCGATTCCCCATAGCCGCGGCCATCGCGCCGGCTAGTTTAGTATAATTATTGGCATCTTTGTTTTTTTCTTCTAGAAGTTCTTGTGCCGCGGCTAGCGACTGACCAACATCTAAGTTATAAAATGGATCCTCAATGTTTGGAAATTTATCAAGAGTGCTTATAGCAGTAGGTTTCTTGTTAATCTCGGTTCGTATTGCGGGATTGTCTATTATCTCCGTAACATCATCTGATAAAGAAGTAAGTTCACCTTCTGTTGGTAAGCAGCTGACCGAGATCAAATACTCAATGGCGGCCGCCTCGACGTTTGTATTTTTATTAATGGCAATACCATTCGCCTCGGATTCCGAATAAATGAGATATTGATCGTAATGTAGCTTTTTATCAAAAATATTACCACCAACATTAACAAGTTGACTTCTTCGTTTTCGCTTAGAAGTGCCACCATTGACCGCTTTAAGTCTTTTTCGACCACCAGTTGATCTGGTTTTTGATGTTACTTTCATTTTACTATATTTTGCCATTGTGTTTTAACCTCCAAAGCCCCCATCAGCCGGTCCAGGCGCCCCAATCCGGGTCGCCCTCGACGAGGAGGTCGTTGGACTCAGGAAAACAGTCCCCGGCCAGGAAGTTGTTCGCGTTACACTCCCGGATGCATACGACATCGCCAAAGACTTCTGGCCCGCCAGTGTCTCCGCAACACTGCCAACAGAAAGGCGCTTCGGGAACGAATCGCGGGCAGAGTTCTTCACCTGGTACGTCGGACATAGGGTCACACCTAAACACATCCACATCGAGGACGCCGCGGCGGTCGTTGGCCATGGCCCAAGACCATACTAACATATAAAATCTAGGCGCATAAGTGCATGAACTTGGCGGGGCATCGTCGAAATCTTTCATGTGAACATACTGCGCAAACATACAATCTGACTCGTCCGGACATGTGTCCGTATTCTCCATTAGCTCAAAGCCCGTTAGCATATCATTATAGAAGGACGAGCCCACACAGTAGGGGACGCCATCGACGGTCAACCACCAGCCGGACAAGAAGTCGGCATCGAGGATATCCGTCGTGCCAAGCCACTCGGCGAAGGCCTCTGCTTCACCCTCACCAATCGTCGAGCCCACGTCACCAGATCCGCCACCTTGGTATACCCAGGCTGGCTCCGCAGGCGCTTCGTCCAAGCCGACACTGGTAAATATTTCTGTATGTACCACATCACACATGGTGCCTGCGACATCTTCAAAGATGTTTTTTTCGTTGATATCTTGTGTGCAAGAATAGGTCTTTTCCATCACCCAGCCCACATCACTATCCTCGGGAGTATCAATAGCCTCAATTAGCCCCTCGAGCGCCAAAAAAGCCGACGCAAAAGATGTAAGCTGATCCAAAGTTCCGTTCTGCGGGCTAATTGCACTACTCATTGTTTGAGTGGCTAATGCTATTAAAGCATAGTCGCCATCGAAGGTACCCTCCAACATGTCCAAATATAAATAATAAACTGCCGGAGCCATTACCCAAGGTGCGGTTGAAAGTTCAGGCCATGTATCAGTCGCCCAATTTATAAAATAGTCATTAAAAACACCGTCAGCACTACTATAAGCACAAGCTTCAAGAGCGGCCTCATAATAGGCTAGAAAGTCCGTAGAAAATTCGCCGAAGACACTTATTATGGCTCCAAATACATCAAGCGTATTATCTTCTATCGTCACAGTCGCGACGTACTCATATTCTTCTTCGTCCGTGTCTCCCAGAACCGCAACATCCTCACTCATTATATCTTGAAATTCAAAACACATCAAACCATAATCGCCCAAGGCAGAATCAACACCATCAGCCTCTGGAACTAAATCAAAATTGCGCAACGTTAAATATGACTTAGCGATACAGAACTCTAATTGCTCTGCGGCCGCTTCGTAGGAAGTATCAAGAGGAAAATCTTGTGAATATTCATAATAACCTGCGGCGCCACCGAAATCACCATAATAAGTATGAGCGGTCGACCCCGCCTCTGGAAATGCATTATCATAGCTGTATCCGGTCACCATATCCATGAGGGTTTCAGGCCAGCTGGCTGAATATCCATCTTCGTCGGCCTCGCGATTCAAATATTGTCTTTCCAATTTTACTTCTTTTAGCTGATAAGATAGGTTGAATATATCGTCTCCCCATAATTCTTTTACTTTATTAATATCAATATCAGAGGTAACCAGCGCTGCATTTGATAAATAAGTTTGTGCTTTGTCGTAATCAAAGAAAAAGAAACCATGATTTACGCCCGCACTCATCTCATCTGTTAGAAATTGTTGTCGATCAAATGTAAAATTCGACACAAGCTCACAATCTTCGGTGCAATCACTGATGCAAACATCAGTCAATACCAAAGAAGTGGCCTCTGTAAAATCGTAGTCGCGATTATCAATAATTTTTGAATTAGAAACTACCTTTTTATAAAGTTGCTCATCAAGCTCGATAATGCTATTAGCAGTATAAATCTTCTTTCTATATTTAAGATAAACACGACCGGGAGATGTAGCACTGGTTTTGCTTGGAAAAGCTTTTCTAAACTCATTTAACTTAGGCAGAAGGTCTACTTCGTTACCATATATTTCAAGAATATAAGATATATTATCTAAAACATCTTTTAAGTGGCTATCTGTCTCCGCTTGTTCTTGATATTCTGCTACTAATTCTTGAAAAGATTCAACTATTTCTTCATGTGTTATCTTATTGGATTTATAATATAAACTCGTAATTGCTTGAAGGGGGGGGTCAGCGTACGCAGCATCATTTGCGTCAACCCATATAATCTCCGTGGGGTCTGGGATGTTTCCATTCTCCATGACTTGTTCATATGCTATGTCGCTGGTTTCGGTCTTTAAAAACTCTTTCCAATGATCCCCGTCATCAATTGGGTATCCCGAAGACAGGGGGTTCCAATAATCTTCCGATAAATCTTCGGAAGTAGAGAAAGCATACACATAAAGATCGTTGATGTCGTCCCACGTTGCACCATCAGAGGCTAGGTATTCACCAGCAATAAGGTATCTTATTATTCTATTCCCTTCTGAATCGTACATAATCGTTCCAGAATCTATCATTGCTTCTTTGTCAATGAGAAATATATTAGATGCGCTGTCATTGACTAGATCAAAAACAAGCTGATTATCTTCTAAAAGAGTGTCAGACCACATCCAATAGAAATCAAGTTTTTCTATTTGTTCTTCAAGTGTTATATCATCAGTAAATTCTGACGCATCAACATGTATATACAGATTAACTATCATATTCATGTTGTCACTACTATCTGCATCAATTATAATAGATTGAATATATGGTGTTGGTAAATACCTGCCAAAATTGGCTATTATGTCGCCTTCATAAATTAAGTTTGACATATTTCAGGCTCCGTAACGCTTCCATAAATATCATAAAACACCGCATCCCCAGACTTCGTTTCACAATTGAAGTCAAAATCGATATAGTAACCTTTCTTGCTAAATACTTGTGCTCCCGCGCATGCTGCGGCGTGATTCACAGAAGCATCAGTTAAGGCGTCAAAATAGTATTCCACACTAGCGGTTGTCAAATTCTGTTCTTCGTTGGCTAATGGTGTTTCTGTCACCATAAAACCATTTTCAATTTGAGGTATCTTTTTTTCAAAGTACTTTCTCTCTAACGACGGACTATAACGTCCTCCCATAGTCCCACTAATAACCTCAAACACTTCTATTTCAAAATTTTCAGTAAGCAATTGAGTGTTAATCTCATTAAAATACATTATAGGATCATTCATTTGTAGCTGTATCACTTTGTTATCGGCAAAAATCGTACTTTGATCAACAAGATCTCTTGCATTTTCTGCATTGTAATCAAACTCTGGATCTGCAATTTTCAAAGTATAAATCGCTTGAATGTTTATTTGAGGCGTTCTAGAATTAACCAAGGCGCCAGGCATATCTGGTTGTTCGTGGGAATAATCTGTTTTATAAACAGATGAAGATATTTTGTTTTGCATCATTAAAACTTGCCACGCCGGCGCGGCATCCGTTGGTCCATCTAAAAAAGCGTCCCCAATAATAGAATCAATTTTAAAAATATCTGGTGCTGGTGTTATTTTGAGCGTTGTCTCTGATGTATCAAGAGCATTGATAATCTCGCCGGTATAATCGTTAATAGTAGCATTTATATTTCTAAAAACTGAAACTGTTTCAAAATAAGATGTGTCTTGTACAATTCGTTTACTGATTTTATTCTGTAGAAGTGGGCGGCCGCCCGGGGTCTGTCGCACGTATCGCGTATCATACATAATATTATTATCGAAAAACGCGTAGTAAGATGGTTTAAAACTTCCTATAGAAAGCAAATACCGCCCATAGGAAGTCAATTTAAAATCAATAACTTGTTCTTTTTTATCGAGAAATTTTGCCATTTTTAATCATCTTCGCTTTCACTATAAGTATCGTTCTTATATAAAACTTGTATATCCATTTTTGCCATTTCAATAATAGAGACATAATCGTAAGGCCAATTAAACTTTGGCTCATATTCTCTCGCGAGTTCTTCCGTTGGTCCCTCCAGAATATCTGGGGGGGCGCCGGCTGGTAGCACCATGGGCCCTGGCGGTATGTCGGAATCAAAAACCTCGGTTATGCCCCCTGCTTGGGGAACAATCTTATCGTAGTAATCGCTAGTACCCCGCTGTTTGACCTTAAACACCATCCAACGAAGATTTTCATTTTCTAATATAGAGGGATCAAGAAGTTCACTCTCTGTTAAATCATGTGAAACGCTATACTCTCCAAATGATAACTTCTGATAGTTTCTGGGAGCTATATTTTGCCAAATGTAAGAAAGATCATCCCTATCTAACTCGTATTCGAATTCAAATAAATACATAGCTACGGGCTTGATATCTGGATTGTTTATGAAATCAAATTGAGGAGGAAGTACATAACGCCGCATCTGTTGTATCAGTTTTCTGATTGAGGCGCCGGCGGCTTCTTCTGAGTCTCCCGTATCAGTACCTTCGGTTATAGCAGCTTCAAATCTTTCAGGCGGAATGCTAATGAACTTCTTCATTTCAGAGGTTTCTTCGCCGGAGAGTTCGGTTGGATCGCTTTCTATAATGTTCTTTGTTATATATGGAACTGCTACAATCGCTTCTTTGATGATTTGTTTCGACGCTATCTCTCCAAGTTTTGTTTTGTTTACACCCCTATCAAAACCCATTAGGTCTGAGAATGATTTCATTCTTCTATGAATCTTTCTGCCGACGCCGGCGGCATTATAATTATTATATACTGTATCGTTTGTAATAACATCATAGTGGTTTTGTAACCAGTTTTCGGGAATATCTCCTATCTCCACAGTAACCCCTTCTTTGGGAATAGTACCAAACTGATGCCACATTCCCCGCGTTACGGAAGCAGACCCATATGTCGGCAGTGTTAGTGTGCTATTTGCATTTGAGATGGGGCGAATTCCGGTATCACTAAAATTCAACATTGGTGTTTCAAATTTAGATTGAAGCACCCAGCGGGATGCGACGGGAACACCTATATCATCGAGCTTCGATTCAATTCCAAACAAATTCCAACTAGCACTTACTTGCATAGCGTTTGTATTAATATTATCGCCACCATAAAAGGGGCCCGGGTCTTTGGCGCCAGTACAAGCAGCCGGTATAAGCGCATTCTTTGTGATTCCGTCCGAGGGGTCATAAATAGCAGCGCCCGGGTCTACGCGCCAATAAGTGGCACTCAATTCAGATAATATTCTTTCAGTGTCATAACTTTCGCCTACAATTGGTCTAAAAACAAAATCGACCCAAGCTTCTCCATAATAATAAGGAGGCGTATAATTCCAATTGTAGCCATTGGCGCAATCTTTTACTCCAAAAGAATCACCCAATTGTACAACGGACGATGTGATACCGTCGTTGGTCCATTCTGGGCGCCCCGAAATAGGAGGGCCAAATGAAGTGGGGCGACTACACATTATAAAACTAGGTTTAAAATTTGGATTCTTAGCGGGATCCTGCGGGAGGGGGTAATAGCCCGACGATGTTAAAACATCTCCGTCGGAACCACTGTAGGCTTGCGCGCCAAGCGCGGCATATCCATCGTTATCGCCAAGGGAACCAGATTCATTTGAATAAGTTCTGGTACCTTTAAAGGGTCGTCGTATTGTGAATCGAGCGCCAAAAACAACGTTTCGTTCAAACATCATATCTTCTGTTGAGGCGTGAAATCCGCTCTTTAGTGTTGAAAATTCTCTATTTTTTAGGAAAAAGTTGGCCACTTCTCCATAATAGTTTTTAGCCATCATGGAGTATATTCCATCCGTCTCTCCGACGAAAGAAGCCGTTACATCCAAACTAACAGAAGGGTGTGGTTCGCAATCAACAAAAGGAATGTTTTTAATATATGATATTGGATCGAGTATTGCTTCGAATGGCATTCTGAAATCACTTGCCGCGCCGCCATGATAACCGTCAGGGCCAGCGTCAGTGCTAGCGTTATGTTGTAGCAATGCCCAATTATCGGTAGTCCTGTTAGAAGCTGTAAGGGGGATGGGTTTAAATTTTGTCGAATCTACAATGATGGGATAATCAACTGCGCAGCCTGCCTTGATGGTGTTATACATAATTCCAGGTGCAAACAGCGCTTGTGCCAACGGTCTTAGCAAAGATCCAGATATATTTATTAATTCGTCCTCTCTTTTAACGGACTCCCCAGAGGCTTTGCCTATAAAGCCGGCGGCGCAAGACTTCGAAAGTTGCTCAACTAAATTTAGAGTTCTTTGTGCTGGATAAAATCCTTTGTATGGATTAAACCTAATGGCAGCACTCATCACAAGTTTTATTTGTTTGGCGCCCAATCCTTCGGCGGAAACCTTTTCATAATCCACATTTGTAATTTCAGAATTAGAATAAGATTTATAGAAGTCGGCCGCTGTACTATTTATGGAAGTCCCCGGAATTTCAAAAATATTCGACAAATTTAGGGGACCATATTCTATCATATCCTCTACATGTTCGCTTATTCTAAATTCTGGTAGGATGGAATAGTTTCTGGCTAGCAATTTTAGATCATATCTAAAATCGTCATATATATTAAACCATGGGTTTGAAGCAGTCGCTTCAAAACGAACGGTGGACCCATCTTTAACAACCCTTCCCGCCTGTGTGTTTGCTTCCCAGAGTGCTTCGCCGGCGTAAGGTTCTGGGATGAGTGTTATCGAAGAAGAGTTAAATTCGCCGGCGCCCCATTGAGTATTTACAGCTGCATTGATCGCGCCGAATCGGTACGGTCCTTGGGCACTTTTTGGAGTTGTAAACATGTGCTTGCGCTCCATCAATGCTCCTGGTGCCAATACTTCATATTTGTTTTCTACTGGTGCTACCGCTGCCATAGTCGTGCCTTCTACGTCCCAATAGAAGAAGTAGTTATTCTGAAGCTCGCCGGCGGCGCCAGAGATCTCTAAACCATCGTCCGTAGCGGAAGATGAATTCCAGGCTGGACTCGGAATGGTAAGACCAGTGCGGTCAGCCCAATCTTTTTGAGCGTCGCAAGGGTTACAACTTTGTGAAACCGATCTACTAAATGAGTTTCGAATCGCATTCCCCACTGTGGCGCGCGAATCTGTGCCTGTGCGGCTATCCCTCCAAAATTTGTTATCATAGCCCGTTCTAGTGGTAGTGGTTGCAGCAAACTCATTATAATAAGATGGATAAACCCCCTGTGTATAAAGTATGGCTTTTAAATTATATCCCGGTCTACTGGCGACAGATAACATGTGATCGTATGGGGTTGTAATATCACTCAACGAAATATCAAAATAGTTATCCAATTTTACATTATTAAAGAAGATTTTTTCATTATTATCTGTTACGTGCGCTAAGGTCCTAGGTGCGCCCGGGGCAGAAATACCAAGAACAGCGGGGCGCCCTTTCGTTGATATAGGCATTAACCGATATGAAGTTAAAGCATTCGTACCGGGAATCCTAGCCAACATTATTGTATTATTGGCGCTTTCGGAAGTGAAAATAGGATTATTATCTTGATGAAATGCTTTCCAGTTCCACCCATAAGTGTTGCCGCGGTGCGCCATCAGAAGATTAAAATAATTTGCAAGCGGATCGGTGATCGAGGAAGAGGCAGCCGTCACAAAAGAATTAATAATATCTGTATTGTAGTAGTTTAAAACACTAGAATCAGCAGAAAACCCTAACGTATTATTATCTACTTCATTTATAGGATCAATTATGAGTGTATTAATCCTTCCTATTGGCTGAATAGCTCCATTAGATGCATCAATATCGCTACCTGTAATATATTCAAAATATTCTACATAACCCGTAGAGCCAGAGAAACGCCTGTCCGGAAATCCCACCCCGGTCGGTGCATAACGATAAAACCTCACAGCAGAAGAAGATATCAAGGACGCAGTAAACCAAGAATATTGTCTATCAGATCGAGGGATAGCGTGAGTTACATATGCATTATCAAATTGTGAACCGCTAGAATAGCCCGAATCATCGGCATATGCGGTCGAAGATGAGTTAATGATTGCAAATCTATTTCTATTAACTTTTTGAAAACTAGGTAACTGATTATAAGTTTCGCCTAGTGGGGCTGTTTCAAATATTGAATCTCGTCCAAATCTCGCAGAGTGGCGCCCCAAAAGACCAACCAGACCGTAGTCTTTACCGTGAATATCGGAAATACGTATACCCGGTACTCCGGCCCCTGTGGGCTCAGAGATGGTGCCACTAGGCGGCTGCCATGGCCGTAGGAGGGAGAGGTTGCGAAATGAAAGTACATTATAAGCTGAGTATTCCGAACCACGAAAGTCTAAAAACCCTCGCGACATTACATCAGCGCCACCAGGAGCAGAGAATCGCCCAATAAAGATAGATTTACTATCCGATCCTGTAAGTTCAACTGGGGCATAATCCAAGGTACCCCAATCAAAATGTGACTCTTCGGTACGTCGAAGTGCGGGAAAAAAGCTTATAACGTTTGTAGATGCCGATGGGACAGCAGCCGCAAGGTTAGTAATTGGTGTTGGGAGTGGTGGTTGATAATCCACGAAATGGCGAGGATTGGCAAGGGCGCCCACCGAGTTTATAACTTCATAATTCTGATCATAATTCCCCAATATTGTCGAGCCGGTTTTATGTTGAATGTTCTTAATATTAACAGGACGCTTCGCAACAAAGTCACGAAAATATACAGCTTTTTGAGAAGCAGTCATCGGATATGGCGTTACGCCCGGCTCATTAGGAACTGGCCATGGATAATCGGCGCCCGCCATGCCGATGGCGCCAGTTGTGCCGGGACGCTTGCCAAGAAGAAGCTTCCATGCCTCTGGTCGAGTAGTATAAGTATCTAAGGTGGGGCCCTTGTTTACTGCGATATGCCTCGATTGGCGGCCGCCAACGGCATATTCAGTAAATGGACCTTGCATCGGCTTTTCTGAGTCTGGGCCGTATACATCGCTGTGAAGGTTTACAACTTCAAGGCCGGCCCCAACTTTATCAACAACTAGTTTATTGTACCCCGTCGTAACTGATGAACTCATTATGTTAAAGGGGAAGGCATAAGTAGACTTCATATTGGAGTACCCGTAGCCATCCTCCCAGTCGCGACCGTGGTTAACTTTTAAAACTCTTCTTATTTTTCTTCCCGGGATTGCGGTGGCAGGATTTAATTCGGTTTCATCCAAAGGCACCATATCATCTGTAAAAGCCACCAATGTATTAACTGGAATGAAAACACTATCATCTGTATTAACAGGGCCTCCGGGATATAGTGCATTATAGACAAACTGTATGTTTTTCTTTTGTGTTCCCGGGGATCGGCCAGAATTCTGGCCGGCGCCGCGAGAAGGCGTAGTTGTAACAGACATATTGAAATTTTTGGTATGAGTTCCGCCAACCATTTGATAAAAAGTTCCACCGGCGTCTACCCGATCTCTCACCATGGTCATTCCCTCATGGGGATTATCAAAAACAACCTCCTCAATGTTGGCGCGCTGTTGATCAATAGTAGTGTTATTACTAGAAATCCACGGCACTTCTTCTGGATTGGCGGTGTGATACCAACCTAAATTTACATCTGTTGGCAAATCAGTGCCGACGGGAAAGCTCACCGTTGAAGGAGGCAGTGCTGTAAAGTCGGTACCTAGCTGATAATTGTTTGGGTCTGCGTCTACTATGCTTTTGTTAGTCGTGTGGTGGCCCGGGCTGTCGGCCATATCTACCACTGCGATGAGATATGGATCTGCAAATTCAAGCGTTGGGAACTTATTCCAATATTTATTTCTTTCGAGAACATGACTTTCAATAGTGTTGTAAGTGTCCCCTGTAAAATCGCCGGTGGCTGGTAACAATTGTTCAATTATTTCGGCTATGGCATCATCAAACCACTTATAATACTCAAAGAATTTCTCTACTTGTTTGGTAGTTGTAACCTTTCGAAAGAAGCTCTCTCGTAATTTTTCAATCGTTTTATATCTCTCGCGATATCGATTGACCGGTTCGCCAATAACATTATTAAAATCGACAACACCAGCAAAGAAATTAAGCATTTCCTCCGAAATAGCATTATGCATGCTTTTTTCAAGTGTATAGTAATAATTTGGAGGACTCTCCATAAATCCAAAATAAGTGTCATCCTCCGATAAAATCTGTATCATGTCAGAAGAAACAGCCATCTCTGGATTAATAAATTGGTAAGCATTTGTCGATTGGCTATGTATGACATATTGCGAAGACGCAGTCCAACCAGATCCAGATCCAGCATGTTGATATCCAGCTACTTCCCCAACCCAACCATAATTATCTCTGAGGAGTACTGAACCAGAACTCACATCTGTTACCGTAAAAGCTCCGTCACTGTCCGACGTATGTACTGTGTTGAAATCCCAATTCAAAGCCAGCATGTTTGAATTTAAAACGCTTCCGCTATATTTCAAGTTCCAATCAAGAGGGGAAGTATATTGATAAGATCCTGAAATTCCATAGTTATCAACATCATAAGCATGTTGGTCTAAGCTTAAATTATCAAGATATTTTAACCAATATCTCACACCCCCGACTAAAACATCGGACTTCGTTAAAAGAGCGCCAGTTATATTGGTTTTGCGGGCGCCCACATATACTCTCTTGGCCGCCTTCAAAAAGTTTTGACCAATTGCTTTTGTGATTGAAGACGTTAACTCAAAACTGTTACGAACAACTCCCAATTCAGCGTTAACGCCCCTAAAAATTAAATCATAAGTATAAGTTCCGGAACCCGTTACAACATCGGCAAGAGGATAATTGCTTGGTTTGAGCCTAACAGAAAAATTCCATTGTTGGTCATCATACACATCATAAAATACACTGCTTGTTAATAGGGGAAAAGGCACGCCATCAGTCGTGGAGTCGGGCGTTAAAGAAGAAGTTAGCTTGAACTTGGTGTTTTTTGAGCCCGCTTTATCCCTAACTGCATATACTTGGAAACTTACATTGTCGTTTGCAAACCATGTAGTAATATTGGGTTCCTCTATGGAAGCTGAGTGCATTCCAAATAAAGATATCTCCGTATCTCCCCGATCCACCGGCTTAAGCGGGCTTACAAAGTTTGGAAAGGTGACATCAGCCTCAAGCGTAAATCCATATTTGCTTTCATATGGAGTTCCGGCCGGTACACCAACACCCTCGCTACCAGAAATATAACTCCTTCTCTCGGCATCCGAAGTAGATGCCAGGTACACAACCGCAGAAGTATTACTGGCTGTGTTGAAGTTTAACATCTTCTTATTAACCAACGTTTGGCGTAGATTATTTTTTAATTCATAAACTTGATTATCTGAATAAACATTTAATCTGATTAGCTTATCATCAATATTAAAGCATCGCAAAACATTTCTAACTGATTTTTCTGCTCCTTTCGATTTGTAAATATTTGTTAGATTGTTATATAAATTCTGGTATATAAGGTTCTTAGTTTCTGTAAGATCGCCCTGGAAAAGTGTGCTATCAGTTCTATTCAAGAATTTTTCTAATACATCAGCATCAATAAAAATCTCTGGCGTAAACAAACCTAAGGATTGTGGCAAGTGTTGTGCGAACGGAAGAGGCGTATAGGAAGCACTAGTGTAATTAAGATATCGAAGACTTGGAGTCGATTGGATCATCAATCGTAACTTATCAAAATAAGTACCAATTATGTGCGAAACTATTTCAACATTGTTGTCATTGGCTGGGATGAAATCTATATTTTTGTCAGCTTCTTCTAAGATCCAACTTGGAATCAAACTCTTGATAGAAGCATTATTGTTAAAATCGTAATAAGAACCTTTCTTTTGAAGGGTTTCTTTAAGACTAGAAACTTCGGCGTGCGTGCTGCGGATTATAGGATCTTTATATTCCGTGGCGGCTGCTGCGGATTCTACGATGGCAGATCCTGTTGATCTTGAAGAAGAATCATAACCGACCCAATTGCCATTAGAAATTCTTCCGCTATAATCTAAAACACTATCATCGATACTAGCTGTACTAGTTATGCCGGCATTAAACTTGTAATATACCCCAAGCGTAGTATTGGAGATGTCGGTGTTTGTGCCGCCTCTTACTTGGGTAAACCAATTTTTGTAAATTTCGGCGCCACTTCTGGCCGCTTTCCAAAAGCGGAACTCATCCATCGACGCACTTAATTTGCCGGCGCCGGCGGCTATATTAATACTAGGCGGCGCAGCAACCAAAGCCCCCAAGCGCCCTATCATGGCGCCAGTAAGATCTGCTTTAACGTCCAATATTCCCAAAGTAGTAGAGGTAGTTACATCTCTATCGTTGAGGGCGCCCGATAAATATAGTGTAGAGACAAAGCCACTCCCAGAGTTTTGCATAGTGACAGCATAGTGTTGCCACGACCCATTCGCCACCGAAGCTACCGTGAGATCGGCGTCTCCTAAAACCTTTTGCGCAAAACCAGTTGACCCACTATAAACCGTAAGTATAAAAGGAGAGGCGCCTGCCGATCCGTTTATTGATAGCAATATGCGTCCATATGCGCTGTTACCATACTCTACGCCATTCCAAATATCACAAATAACCTCTTTAGCTGTTTTATCTGTATCAAAAGCATCTTTCTTCAACCAGAACTCAATTGAAACGCCTTTATCAAAATCACATTTTAAATTAGACTCGCGCGAACCAGAACCATAATCCGACGGAAGGCCGGCGTCGGTGTATATATCTGTGTCGTAAACATTCGCAAAATTTCTATTTGAAGATTCAGGATCACCAAACAATCCAGCAGTAGTGCTAGAAGTAACTGTGTGGGGACCTCCTTTGAACTCGATATATTCTTGACTTGCTGGGAGCCCATAACCACTGACCTTGGCGCCACTTCTAGTTCCCCACCCATCAGCGCTTAAAAGCGCATAGCCGTTTGTGCGAGGATAAAGATTATCAAAAATAAACTTTTCTATATCGAGCGACTCATTATAGAACTCATTTATTTCAGCATCAGAACCATCATAAGGAAAAAAGTCGATAATTCTGTTAATCGCAGACTTATAATATAAGTTTGCCGAGCCATACTTTACAAAGTTCTTTGGCTCGTTATAATTAACTTGCGGTATAAATGTTGTTTGCTTTTCTCTAATCTCAACAACATTTTTTGCCGATTCTACATCTTCAAACGCGTTTTTTTGATCAGTTTCAGCCAGATAATTTCGCGATTTGTTGGTAGATTCAAAAAGTTTCTTAATACTCATAGTCTTCTACTCTGAACTTAAATGCGTCAGGCTGCTCAACCCAAGAGTTAACAGCATTATTGTAAAATGAGAATTTAAATGCGTATTCATAGCCCGGCTCCAATAAGCTCATATCTAAGTCAAAATAATTTCCAGAAATATCGTATGACATCAACGTCTGTAAATCACTACCAGTTCCATATGGGATAGCATTATAAGCGTCAAGGGTTCTATAAACTCTATACGAGGCGCTTATAATGTTAGTAGTATCGGCATTTACATTTGCTACTGTGTAGACGGTTGGATTCCAATATTTATCTCTCACGTATAAATTAAATCTTGCGTTTTCATTGCCACGGTACCTATCTTTAAGGTTTGTGATATTCATATAATAACTGGGGCGCCCAGCGCGATTTTGGGCTCGGAGAGTATGACATGAAATCGCGCCCGTAAAATACTGAGCAATGGCATCATTAGCGTTCGCAGTCGTGTCGCTTCCCGTAAACCATACATCATAAATGGTTTTAAGCGGCGGATTCTGCGTACCAGTAAACGCAAATGATGCACTGTAAACACCAGTCGAAACGATGCCGCCGGTTATGACTGTTAGAAAACCACTGCGAACATGGCCATTATCATCAACAGATAATATTTGAATACTTCCAGTATTTGCTGACGTTGTGCCCGAAACAGGAATGTCAGAGGGGGGTACATCATCGCCAGCACCACCACCCTGCTCGGAATAAAATCCACCGGTCGAACCCGAATAAAGGCTCACGTAAACACGTTTATCTGAACCAAGGTAGGGGATGTCGGTTAGTTGTCCATCGATATAATTATACATATAAATGGTATTCAAATTCTTAGCTGGCGGAGCCAGAGAACTACTAAAGAAAAAGTCTCCTCTATTATCCGCTCTTGCTGAATTCCACCGAGCCTCAATCGTCGGTCTCTTAAAGAAAAATTCTGTTCCTCTGGCAAAAAATCTCTTCGTAAAATATGATTTAGTTGAACCACTGGGATTGTAAATAACGCTCTGCGTAGTATCATCAGCATTAAGAGCTAGTTGGCCTGGTTTTCTGCTAACGACTGTGTCGGCTGACCCAGAATAGAACGCTTCATAACTCGCAGATAAATGAACCCCGAAACCATAATTTGGATATGTGCTAGCTATCCACTGCTCTATAACAGGAGTTACATCTATTTCAAGATCTTCTAAACCTGTTGATAGTGTTTGTTCAAAAATAAAGATTTCAGTATCAACATCAGCATTGCTGCCGCCGCCGCCTGGTTCCGAACCGGTGATGTAAGAGCCCCCCGCCAGTAGAGTGTCGTTAATATCAGTCCAAACAGCGGTTCTAGACGCGCTCATCCAGTTTGAACCTTGGTTTCCCATGGTCAAATCTTTATATCCCTCCAAATCTAAACCAACACCCTCTTGCCAAGATTGTGAAACAGTATATACAGATATTGTGTAATCTCTTGGTACTGTTTTTGAATGCTCGGCGTTATGCATCCGCAAATAAAAACTAACACTTCCGCTAGCGGGAACATTACCATTAGTTCTATCTGTGGAAATATCTGTAACTGGAAACTTAATAAGAATTCGGGAAAGCTCTTGTGATCCCGATGATTGGCGCCCATAAATCGAAAACGTTTCCAAAACATCTGCTTCGCCCATATTGGCGCCAGTGCCGCGGGTTTTTAAATTGGACTGATAGGCGTTAACAATCGTATTGTCAGCGCTAGCTGTGTATGCTTTGATGGTCATTACACAACCTTTCCTTTAATATCAGTTGTGGGAAATTTAATTTCTATTAATGCATTTGCCGGTACTATCAAATAACTTCCATCTGGTGATATGTTATCGTTAATATCTATATAAGAAATGG
>Ga0209756_1002479_pt1 | contig 15911 bp, 37 predicted proteins | sample ETNvirenome_6_85_FD_184071 | JGI IMG/M metagenome (GOLD analysis project Ga0209756, IMG submission 184071) | Marine viral communities from the Pacific Ocean - ETNP_6_85 (SPAdes) (version 3) | ecosystem: Environmental > Aquatic > Marine > Oceanic | place: Pacific Ocean | collected 2013-06-19
ATGCTTCTTGAGATTGCGGGGAATCTCATAGAGGCGATTTTCGATACCGACAACATCAATGGCTCGATTAATTCCGCCATTGAGGATGCGAAAGATCACTTGAGCAATATTTGTATTGGGGGTTAGCTCAAAAAAGTTGAAGCCTACTTCGCTATATAAGCAAGGGGGGTGGGTCACGTATCAGAATAGATTTTGAAATAAAGTTGTATAACTTATTCGCAAGCTAAGTTGAGAGTTAGATAATTTGTCATGGAAAACCTGCGCTATGTGGGTAAGGCAACGGTAAATGTTATCTCAACTTCATTTTAGCAACTGTCATCTCACAAACTTTCGAGGAAATGGAGAATATCATGGCAAAGCTCACAGAGAATCAGCAAAAGCACATTGACAACCTGAAAGAGGCGTTGGCCAAGTATAAGGAGGAAAATCCTGAAGCGGAGGTTATTACCATGACCGAGTTGAGAAAGCAGACGAAGCTCGGCAAGGGAAGGATCAAGGATACTATTCGTCGTGGCAAAATGGAAATGGAGGTTGTTTTTGTTGACAACTTTTCCAAAGAGGGCAGGGAAGACGGCGAGGTTCGCCAGTACCAAGTGAGGCTGTAATGAAGTATATCCCCAAAGTTTATGGAGTTCATGGAGCAACTGCGACTGGCAAGCGACATTGTGTTGTTTGTGGAAAGGAGATTTCTAAGGGAAGTTTGAGTTTGGATTTGACCAGCCAATACCACGGTAAAACCAAGACGGGTCATCATTGTATCAATTGTGCCAAGATGGAGGATCAAAATGTGTGAGAAATGTGAAGCCGCCGCCAAGGAGCTTATGGATAAGTACAGCGTGAAGGAGAACAGTCCCCTTCGCAGTCTCGCCGGGAAGGATGCTCTTGGGTTGCTGGATTCGGGTGTTATACTGTTACAGTCTGGAATTCCTTTCGATATGCTGATTCAGCCATTGGAAAATATTGCCGAAAGGTGTCTCGGCATGAGGGAGCGCATGGAGAAGGAGCTAACCAGTGATAGTCTCTTTCATCAGTTGGTTTTGCCTATTCAGTTGTATTTGGTGGATGAAGCTGACAAGCGAAAGGTGGATTTTGATAGTGAGGAGTTCGGTGTTCAGATTGACATCGAATATCGTAGGATGATGGTTGAAGAGATGAAGGCTCAATTGAAGTCCCTGCCCCCTCTTGGAGAGGAAAGGCTTCCTGATGTGGACATTCTTGACAAAAAGAAGCTGATGCTGAATTAATAGGAGAGATAACCGCCTAGGGGCACCCAAAAGGGTGCCTTTAGGTCGTAGAACAGGAGAAAACATGAAGTTTTATCTGTGTGAATGTCTTAAAGCTCCTAGAATATTCAATCATGCGGTTAGTGATTTATGGGAAGAGGTTATTGAGTTTGTTGAAAAGCCGTCTTTTGATGAAGCTTCTGACATATGTTTTGCCTTTGGTCGCTTAATAGCATCGATATTCCACAAAATATATATCAGAATGCCCGGTGATAGCATGTGTATAAGGAAAATAGAGCAACGATTTCATGAATCGGGGTGTATAAGGTCGTTAAATCATAGACCTTTTGGGGTATGTGCTGCTACAATTGAGCATAAATTATCTAATTAGACACCTATTCGGGGTGTCCATTAGTGTATCAAAAATCCATTATCGCTATCTTTGGAGAAATAGATGAAAAAGGCAATGGGATTTCTGCTTTGGTTTGTTGAGACATTTAATTGGTTGACATTTGGCACTCTATTGAATTTTGATTATATAATTATGTCTCGTAGAGAGTATGAGGATTATAATCTCGATATGTGTTTCAATATCATTATGGCTTCTGATAATCAGACAGAGCTATGGGTAAGTAATATGCTCTATGGTCCATGGTTTCCAAAGTGCTTAAGAGCAGAGTATTTCATTTGTTATTACAATAAGAACTAAGAATAACCAGGCCCACAAGAGCCTGGGAAATGTCGTACAAAGTCCGAAATGATGGTCTGTGAGAATGACTCCTATGGGCCATTGAACAGGTTGGTCTACTGCCGCGAATGCGGAGAGGCCAAGCAGAAAAAGGAGGACAAAATCAAACTAAAAATTAAGGCGTCCGGACTGTATCCCCCTCATCAGATCTGGGGCGGTGGGCATACCACCGAAACAGACCCAATGAGGAAGGGATGGAGAGCCTGCTACTCCGGTAGTAACAAAAGGGTTCTTTTGGTTGGGAAAAAGGACGTTGAGGGGTGCTTCTCCATGGTTCCCATGGAGAAGGATCTAAGCCTGGCGTTTTATCTCGAAACGCCAGAGTATGTCAACAAAAATATAAACAACGAGGAGTACACCGACGCCAGTTATGAGGTGGTGCCGGATGTTCCCGGCTGGGGGCTGAAAGCGATTGAAATCCTGAAGAAGGAAATGAGGTCGCTGGGCTATAATGAGGAAGAGATTCCTCAATAGCAAAAAACAATTCAAGGAGAAGAAATGGATCTATTGAACCAGTTAACAGCTATCGGATATTTTCCGTAAAGGCGCAAGCCAAAAGAGTAACCAAGCCGGTGACGCTGGAAGGACGGCAATAAAGATCTTAGAGACACCCAAAGGTGTCTTTAAGACGTAGGAGATAAAAAATGCAAGTTAACTATCACTTATTTGATATGCGAGGAAAATATAGTGTTCATACAACTGTTGTATTGGACAATCTTTCGATACGGGATTTGAGAGAGTATTTGTCAAGGGGATGGGATTTAAAGACATATACTTCGCCATATCGTCTTAGCAAGATTTTTTAAGGAGAGTGGTGTAATGAATTTTACTACTTCAAGGTTGCTGATAGCTGGTGATACTCATGGAGTTGTAAAAGACATCTCTACAATTGATCGAAAGGCCATTGAGGAAAACGCCAGCTTAATTCTCCAAGTTGGAGATTTCGGGATATATTGGGATCATGATGCTGATAAGTATTTTCAAGGACGCACTAATGACGTTATTTGGATTACTGTTGGTGGAAATCATGAAGTTTATCCTATTTGGCAAAAACTTCAGAGGGAACAGGGAAATCCGGAATTGGTAGAATTATGGCCTAATTGCTATTGGGCACCACGGCCAACTCTACTAAAAATCAATAATGAGAAGTTCTTGTTGATGGGAGGTGCAAATTCAACAGATCGTCATTTGAGAACTGAAGGGGTAAACTGGTGGCCATATGAAGAGCCAACTAAGAAAGAAATAGATAACTTCTTCTACACTCTTCAAAATGACAAGCCTGATGTTGTAGTAACACATGAGGCACCTTCTTCGATTCACATTGGCTTTGATAGGAGGATGACAAGAGTAGCTACTGATTTTGAAAATGTAATTGCTCATACAGATCATATGCCGAGAGTTTGGTATTATGGTCATCATCATTACACATCTACATTGGAGGTTGAAGACACAGAGTTTATTTGTTGTGGTGCTTTTGGAAATTATGTTGTACATAGGTAGAATAATATAGTGCTTTGATTATCATATGGCCCAACATGATGATTGTATTTTTTAATGGGCATTACAGGAGAAAACACATGGCGAAGAAGCAAGTTGAGACTAAGAAGGTAGATTACAAGGAAGAGGGCATTGAGGATCTGTTTGATGACTGTTCCGTTCTTGAGGCCGAGTTTACTATTCTGACATCTGATGGTGAGCAGAAGGTGATCAAGGTTGTGAGTCCTCACAGTTCTTGGCGCAAGGGTTCCAAGGATAGTGGCAAGGGTGACAACCTCCATCTCGGCGGTGCGGGTCAGCTTCCTGACGGTCTGGGTAAGGTGCAGCTCGGTTGTAATCTTACTCCTTGGAAGTCGAAGGATCATTACGGCATTACCAAGAAGTAATCTTTAGTCTAACATAGCTATTGTCCTTTAGGCCCCAAGTCCACAGGGCCTTTAGGACGCAATGGACCCTTAGCTCAGTTGGTCAGAGCGGCTGTCTCATAAATAGCGGGTCGCTGGTTCAAATCCAGCAGGGTCCACTAAATAATTAAGGATATTATGAAACATTTGGATAGTTGTACAAAAGTACTTGCTGAAATGGCTGGAGGTTATGGCACGCGCTACCGAGTACTTGCCAGAAAGCCTTGGTGGTCGGAATATTATTGGGGAAAAGACGATGGGGAAGACAATGAAGAAGACAATGAAGAAAATGCCGTCGAGGAGAGATCATCCCATTCGTAGTAAGTGGCACATGATAGAATAGCCAAAATCTAATTATGATCGTCGTCGTGATAATGCAATTCCTGATGTAGAGGATAGTGATGATGATTTGACATGGTTTTTTGATTTGCCAAAGGAGTAAAGAGTGAAAATTGGAACAAGCAGACGTTACATTTTTTGATATGCCGGTTGCTTATGTTAGGATTGTTCCTCTTTCTGATCCCGATAAGTCTGAATTAACTTTGCGTTCATATAGGGACGGGATACTCATTCGATCACGAACTTATCCTGTGCCATCTTCTGAGACAAAGCGTTTTGTTCCCGACTTCATATCTGGTGTTTTTATTCGGGAACTGGGAAATTAAACAAAGGAGAGTGAGATGTATGCTGAAGAATCAATCGTATCTGCCGAGGAAATGAATTACTTTGATGACTTGTTTTTCTTAGATACTTGTGGGGTCAAGGTAAATAGCAGTCTTCGAAAACTAAGTCCTGATAATCTTCGTGAGCTACTTACGGTCACCAAGGATGTCTTTGATACTGGTCTTCCCAATTTCATGGTTACTGATGCTTTGGAGATGATCGCAAACAATGGTTTTGATATTCTAGCAAGAGCAAGTGCCGAGTTAGATTCTGATCATCCTTTCTTTTCTCTTCTCATGCCAGCACAGATCATTTTAGTTGAGGAGGCTGATAGGCTTCAGGTAAAGTTGGACAGTCCAGAGTTCACTCTCAACTCATTCTGAGAGTAATCACAAAGCATAATCAATCCATGATCATGTTTCAGGTACGCCATTGGCCAATGATCAACGATGCAAATTAGCTGAGGAGTTTTTATCATGAGACATTTGTTGTCGGCAATAATTCTTTTACTTTTTGGGTGCGGTGATGAGACAATGCACTTGGCAAGCAAGACTGTATGTGGCTTCGCCTTAGTGCTGGTGGCGCTGGCAGGATGCACGGTGGATAACGTGGACTTCGATCCGGCCGTGGCCTGGCCGCCTACGCCTTGTGTCTCAGGAGCTACACAGAGCTGCTATTGTTCTAGAGGTAAAAAGAGTGGTGTCCAAGTTTGCAACGTCTTAGGAGAGAGCTGGGGAGCTTGTGTAGGGTGTCAGACTGATGACGTGATGCCAAAAGATACTGGAGTTGATATTGGCACTGCTCCTGATGCTGGAGTTGTTTTGGATGCTGATGTTATGACAGATGATTCTTCACCAGATGCTACGGTGAAACCATTATCAGACATATTCCCGCACCCTGATACAGTTTCTAAGTGCTTGTCATATCAAAGTGGTTGTGTTTATGACAAAATCGTCAAGTGTAACACTTTTACTGGGTTACTTGATGTAATTGAAGATTGCTCTAAGAAAAATTATGGCAATATTAAATTTGGCTGTAGCATTTGTAAGGGAACTCCAACTTGCTTGCCACCAACCAACATGTACTCTGGGGAAATTTCAAAATACATTGGGTATAAATATACATATCGCTATCCCAGATGTCCAATTCCGAATGTAAACTTTTTCATTGATGCTGAGTATCAGAATAAAAGCACAAAGTTATTCTATCATCGAATTATGACTACCAATTTTTCTCTTGTGGTGGCGATTCGTGATGTAACTGCCACATTCAATGATTCATTCTATAGTTCGACATCTTCTACCACTAAGTATCACAAGGTACAGGTAAGGCTGGGAATTTGTACAAACTGGAAGATTGGAGATAGCACAGTTGTTCCTAATAATTATGGAACAGTAAAACTAAAGTTTTCGAAACTCGACATGGGTGGATCTTATGACTTATCGATGGACGGTTTGTTATATTGCGGTGGATTGTGGAAGCCGTTTAAGTACCAGGCTAAGGGGTTCATAAGATCTATAAAATAGTGGTATCACCGAAGGCTCCCTAACGGGAGCCTTTTGGTGGTATTAATAACAGCTCGGTGATCCCGATAGGAGGAGAGAATGGCTCAGGACAAGAAAGGTTTCTCTAGGCGGCATGAGACAAACGAGGCGCATGTTGCTCGGCAGAATGCTAGGAGAGATAAGAAGCGAGGCCAGCTTGATGCTGCTCAAGACAGGGTAGAAATGGCAGAGGTGAGAAAGCCTTCTCTTCAGTTGAAGAGATTGAACAGCCGACTGGGCAAAGGAGTTGGGGCAAAGAAGGAGAGAGCTAAGTTGGAAGCTCGTATTGCCAAGGGTGATAAGAGCAGGGCGACTTTGGAAGAGGAAGCCGAGAAGAAGAACAAAAAGGTGCCAGTCGAAGATATACCAGTTTCATAATAGTTTTCTGTCTTTCTTAAAGGTCGCCTTCGGGTGGCCTTTAAGTATTAGGAGACATAACATGTTTGATTATTTAAATAATAAAAAAGTAATAATTGTGTTTGTAGGATTTCATGATTATGACGAGGAGAATGATGAATAAATTCCAAGTTAACAGTCTTCTTGCTTTGATATTCAATCTTTTAGAAGATAACGGCATTGAGTGGGCGAAGAATAGTAAGGGAAAGGTTGAATCTGTTGCTAATGTTTACACTGGAATGGACGAATTGGGAAACCTTTTCTTCTTAGATTTCAGTAAAGAGGGCGAAGTATATCTCTCTTTAGAGCAGCCAACGCTAGATAATCGTGTAGAATATCAAGTATTTCATCACGATTATGAGGAAAAAGTAAAAAATCTACTAAATGTTGCTTAATAAGCAAGCCTAATGGCTCCTTCGGGAGCTTTTAGGCAGAATTAAATGGTGGATACTAGAACCAAGTAAATGTCATAGGCTTATTAACGGTAAGTTGAAGCTGGTAAAGCATACATCAACAATAGGCGCGTTACATAACAACGGATATATAAAATGAGTACAGCAAAACAGTTGATAGATAGTGTTGTTAGCGGTGAGTCCCCTGATAGTGTTCTATCTGAGGGTATCCCTGGTGAGTTGAAAGCGACTACTGCCGATGTTTTTAGGAATGCGGTAGATCATTACAGTAAAAGAAATCATGTAGAGCCTAAGATACTTAGCGGTACTATTGAGTATAGGATGGGGAGTAAGGTTATAGGTGTTGTAGATCCTACGAAGGGTACATGGCTATTTAGTAAAGATATGTTAGATGATTTAGATATTGACGGTAATCCTGATCATGAAAAGGGTGATGGGTTTAGTGGAATGTACTAGTGGCCTTAGTCTCTTATGTTTGGTGACGTAGTTTATTGTTTTGACTGTTACGTAAAGAAGTATTTCAAGGGGTAGGCATGGAGATATCTCAGACTTATAGGAGCTTTTTGCTTGACAGTTGAGCACAAATATCTATAGTAATGAATACTTGGGGCCATGGCGTAACTGGTAGCCGCATCAGACTTAAAATCTGACGATTATATAATCGTCCCGGTTCGAATCCGGGTGGCCCTAATAAGTTATCTGTTTTTACTATAACATAAAAATATTAATAGAAAAACGCCGAGTTGGTGGAATTGGTTTACACCGGAGACTTAAAATCTCCCGAGTTTTATATACTCATGCGGGTTCGAATCCCGTGCTCGGTACTATTAGAGAGGAAAGTCTTTCTTTTAAATTTCGAATAGGAAATGAGATGAAAATTAATCTAGTGATTCTTTGTTCTTCCGAAAAACAGTTATATAATGTTATGAAGTATTTTGAAAGCAAGGAAATTAAACCACGAGCTACAACTATGTATCCAAGTGAAAGGATTCCCCATGCTTGGATGGATGCTTTAGACAAACATGGAGGGGTTTTTTTAATAATTATGTCCGGGTATCATCCCACTAATAGGGATTTTCAAGAGATTTCCTATAACGGATATAATTGGTTTGGTCAGCAATATCTTGAAAATAACAATGTCCAGGCGACACCTTATCTTAAATTTGTCACGGAACACGTTCTTCTAGGAGTTGTTCCTCCCGCTGCTCCTAAGAACAATGATAATCGTAAAACGTGTTTTTGGTGTGACAGTCCTACAAGAAAAGCCGGCGGTGGGATATATGACATTTGTACATCTTGTGGTAAGTAAAAGGAGATAAAAGATGTGTTCTAAATTTATGGCCATGATCGCAACATTAATTATTATGCTTGGTATAACTTGGGGATTTTGGTACTATGAAGAGCAGACGAGGATTACCAGTTGTAAAACATCTTTTCTTCGTGACCAAGAAACATGTGCGATTGTAGATTACGAGATGGATAAATATTTTATTGATTGTGAGTGTTACAAACAAAATGGTGAGTTAGAAATAAAAACTATTCTTGATCCCACTCTTGATCTCTAGGAGGCAAAAATGTTTTGGCTTGAATTTTTTGTTTTTACTACTCTTTGTATTGGCTTTGGTTGTGGACTTATATGTGCTAATAGAAGTTTTAATCCTTAAAAAGGAGCATGTATGTCAAGAACATATAGGAAGTATAAATCTTGGGTCGATTGGGTAAACGAATTCGAAAACAGGCTTAAGAATGGCTTGGTTGCCGTATCAAAATTGGAAGTGCTTCGGGATGGGCGCAATGGCATAGACGAGGTATTGGGCAGACGACAGAAAAGATACCGTCGTAAGTTAACCCGACGAGCGAGGAGAATCAGAGATAAGGAAGCAATCGAAGAACAGCTTGGGTAGCAAGATTTCCAAGAACCTTAATAGTTTATTAAGATGGCATGAAATGGGCAGTGTTATCACAGTGCTTTTTATTAGCTCATAATAAGGTTTTTGGATTGGGTCGGTAGCTCAGCCAGGTAGAGCAGTAGACTTTTAATCTATTGGTCGTGGGTTCGATTCCCGCCCGACTCACCATAGACAACATGCGATAACATTCGGAATGTTACTGTGCGATTTGAATGTTATCATGCTGTAAACAAAAGCATTTTGAGACATCTGCAAGGGTAGCTCAATTGATATAGTCTTAATAGCTGAACCGTTCGTTACAACGATCATATGAAGATCTAAGTTGTTTGTAAAGGTTTGATCACCTGAGCGGGCAACCTCTTGCGGCGGTTCGGCGGCGCTTTTCTATTATTTTATCAGGAGAAATAAAGATGATACATGCGAGTAAGAAGATTTGTCAAATTTGTAGCGTTGAGAAGTGTGATTGGAATGTTTGTGATGCTTGTAAAAAAGCAGTAAAAGAAGATATTCGAGTAAAGGCTATTCGTTCTCATAAGTTAGTTGGCCTAGGATCACTTACTTCTGTTGACGAATGTTATGATGATCATGAGCTTGTGATTCATCTTAATGAAAGTGGTGCTGATACTGAGAAAAAAGCTATTAAGTGGGCACTTGAAAATGAAGGATTGTGGAAAGAACAAGCCACGAATTGTCGATGGGGTGCAGACGACGATCCTCAATTAAAAGATTACAAAGATTGGCAAGAAAAAGTGAAAGATTTGTCATGAGAGAAATTCCAAAATGTTCTTGTGGGGCGCATAGTTGGAAACATGGCAGTGCTTCCTTTAGTATTCTTTTACAGGAAAAATATTACACATGTGATGTTTGTCATAAAGTTGGCCTTCAGATTTCTCATACTGGCTATTATGTTTTTCTAATATATAATCAAGCATCGGCAGAATTGGTAACTGAATACATCAATGGTTATCTATTAGATACATCTAGAGAATATAAAATTGAGGTTGAGGGTGTCAGAGAGCGGCGTGAAAATTCTGATATTGCTGATCTTCTTACTTCAATGGGCATTGATTCTTCCAAGGGCTGGAAATATGAAGCGGCAACGGATGAGATGGGAGAATTTATTATGGTGCCATCTAAAATTTGGGATGGTGGGGAGCGAGTTTATGAATATCAGGATGATGATGGAAATCGTTTAGATACAGATCAGGTAGTGCTGCGAGAAGAGATGAAGAAGATTTTTGACAAGCATAATGATTTTCCCGGAAACATTATAGCCCCATGGATGCCTGTTTATTTTCCCTTTTTCATGGACGGTTATTTGCTGGTAAACAGTGAATGGCGGGAGATTCCCAAAAAGTTGAAGTCATAGGAGAGAGTTATGTCATCTAAGCAGACACAAGAGCAGCCTTATTTATATCTTTATCTGATAATGGATAGGTCAAAGCAGTCGTTTGAAGAGGCTGAGGAAGGGGAAAAAGAAGAGCGTGGAGTTTCCGAGGTTGATTTTACGGTAAATTACACTGTGGGAGAAGACGAATGACAACTCATCACATCGCCAAGCCAGATATATTTTTTAAGGCAATGGTTAAAGTCTGTCATCCTTCTTATCGTGGAAGAATGTTTAAGATTAGCACTAAGATTCCTGATCGTTTGGACTCTTATTGGAGTGGTGGAAGCAAGGATGACTTTGTATTTTATGAGCTATCTACTGGAACAATTGCTCAAGTTAATAGAAATCACCCTTTTTATGAGGCAGATCAGCCTAGTAAACTAAAAGAACTGCCTATAGGCTTTGTTATTGTAAAACATACAATGTTTCAGGGAAAAGATTTGGGAATTACTGTTTATGGGAATCCTGAGGATATTTCTCCTTTATTGCCTCCTTCAGAAGAGTTGAGTGTTGATGAAGATGCTGTTCTCTTTTTTACTCGCTCTTATCAGTCGAGCTATGGTGGTATTAAGAATTTTCGTTATCATGAGGCACATCGTGAGATGGGAATTACTGAGAAGCGTTGGGAAAAAGCCAAAGCTAGTTTGATTGGTAGAAAGTTGCTTAATAAGGCAGGAGCGATTACGCCTTCTGGTAGAAATGCCGTTGGAGAGCGTTTCAGTTACGGAGCATAGTTACAAAGGAATAATAAGATGAGAGAAGATATGGGGCCATTTCAGAGATTTGTTGATTCGTCAACTCGTAAGAAGATGGTAGAATGGTGTGAAAAATCATTAGAATTTCCACAGCCAAGGCTTCTTATGACAACAGATAACATTCTTTTTCGCCACGCCCTTCACAATGGCTGGCTTAAATATTTGGACAGAGAACATTATGGAAATCAGAAATGGGTAAAGCCTACTTTGTTGGGTTATGACATTGCTTCTGATTTTCTTATGAATATTGTGAAGTAAGTAATAGAAATTTTAGGAGATTACAATGGCCCAAAAAGATCTTAGAGAAATTAAAAGAATGCTTAAATATGCTGGTGATTATCAGGAGGAAGCAAGAAAAACTGCCGAAAGAGTTGGCGACAAAGAAGGAGCTTCAAGGATTCGGGAAGCAGAAGAGAAGAACAAAGAGACTATCGAGAGTTTCCCTGAAGACTTATAAAGAGATGTGAATAGACCAGCAACCTTTGGCGGCTGGCGGATCAGATACTTGGGGCTGATCGAATTAAAAATCTACTCAAGTTAAAGCGTCTATGGTGAAAGGGATATCACTGGAGTCTTCTAAACTCTTATTCCTGGTTCGAATCCAGGTAGACGTATTAAATTTAAGGAGAAACAATGCTTTTATGTAATATGCCATTAAAAGAAATAAAGCCAAGTATTACGATTGTTCGCAATTGTAAAAATGATTGTATTGGAATCATATCATCAATAAAAAAGAATTCTTCTTCTAATATTGATGCTGCTATTCGCATTATATGGTGTGATATTGATGGAAGGGCATTGGAAATAAGTGCTCCTCATCTCACATTAAACGATGTGGAAGTTCTTCATATTCTCAGTTAGGAGTGGAGCAATGACGGTTAAGGAACTCAAAAAAATGTTGGATAGATTGCCTGATGATATGGAAGTTTATCATAGTCGAGATGCTTATAGTTATCCTCAGGCAATTGTATTTTGTGGAAAACAGACAGCATATCGTGGAAAAATAACAAACTTCCTCGATTTTCAGTTAGGTGGGGAAGATGAAAAGTGGTATGACGAATTTAAAGTTGTGAGGATTAGTTAATGAATGATATTAATAAGAAAGATGCAGATCTTCTTTGGGGGTCTTGTTTGTAAGTACGGGATTAACAATGAAGAGCTTGGGGGCTTTACAGAGAGCTATTGATAGATTGGGAGAATCTATGTCTATCTTGTGTGATGATGCAATAAGCCGACAAGCAGCATTAAATCTTCTTAATGGGAATGGAATACACCTTGTTAAGGCAAAGTCGATTCGTGCTTTGCCCAAGGTGTCTCCCGTTGACTAGGAGAAATTCCAAATGGCCGATTTTTTGAATGTAATTGTTATGAACGAGTTTGTTCATAATACAGACGAGGAATTATTTTTTGGCCCACATAAATGTAAAGATTGTAGCGGTTGTATTTTTTGCCAGCCACAAGATGTAATTTGGGCAGAGCCTAGCGAAACTGACATGTTCGACTTATTAGTTCGTCTTGGAGCATTTAAATCCAAAGGCCAAGCAAGAAAATGTTGGAATATGTCTGATAAAAACATTCCTAACAATACAGGTGAATGAACGGCTAGAAATTATTCAAGCCCGTGGGAAGTATAATCGTACACCCACTAATTCTGAGAAAATGCTCATTAAAAGATGGGCAAATGAGAATCAATTAACCATCAAACTTTATTATTGGTAAAGTAAATTACACAGGAGAGAGAGAAAATGTCAGAGGCGAGTTTAATTTTGGAGGAAGGTAAGCGTTCTAAGGTTATTGTCGAATATATCTACCGAGGTATTAGAGACCAGAAATTTACCTTGGAAGATGGAGATACGCTTGTTATTCCTGGTAATTCAAGAAGAGTCGGCGTGTTGGTTGGAGTCAAGATGAAGAAAAATAAGTATGGTATTGGTTTTTCTCTTACTAATACTAGTGCAGGGGATGTATTTGATAAGTCTCTTGGGATTGCTTCTGCTCTTACAAGGGCACTTGGATATCAGGGATCTCCAAAGGTTCCAGAGAGTATCATTCCTGAATTTATGAAATTCTTGGAAAGATCCGGCGCTTACTTTAAGGATCTTAAGCTTCATAACTGTCCTAGTCTTCGTCAGTAACATTTTACCTTTAGGTTTCTTCGGGAGCCTTTAGGTATTATAATATAAAACAAGGTAAAGGAAATGAAATCTCTGGGATATTTTCGTTTAGAGGTTCCGAAAACTGGTGCTCGGATTACGGCAGAGAAAATTCAAGGGCCTAATGGTATTATTTTTCAACACGGATCTATTATCTTTAAGGAAAATGAGTTAAGGGAGATTGGGAAAGCGCCGGATGGTATAATTCCCCCTCCATCTACAGCCCCATGGGCTTAAGTTTTTCAGATTTTATCAGTATTATTTTGTCTTTAGACTTAACTTATGTCTTTGGGCTACAAATTTAAAGGAATATTCAATGTCTAGATATGGTTCATATAGAGATTATGTTAGCGATCATCTTCCTATAGAAGAGAGAGATCGTGGTGCCAACGATGAAGGTTATTATTATTTTTATTGTTGTCATTGTGGAGAAAAAACCGAACATGAAAATGGTTGTTGCTGTATTTGTAATACAGAGAACGATCCCAATTATTAAAAAAAATGCTTTCTTATTAAGAAAGCAAATGCTCCCGTCGTCTAATGGACAGGGCCATCGGTTTCTACCCGATAGATGTGGGTTCGATTCCTGCCGGGAGTATCAAAAGGGGTTTCACAATGTGGCTTTTTCATTCCATCATAGATTCTCTTAGTTATTATCGAAATAGAATTAGCTTTATGCTTGGAATTAAAGAATCTTCTTGTAGGAAAACTGATGAAATTTATTATTCACCAATAGAAAATGACTGGGAGGGAAATGATGATTAATAAATGTCGATAATTTTATTTCATAGAGCTATTGGAAGTTTAGCGGCTTGTAACTCAGTCTGGTAGAGTGCCACTCTGATAAAGTGGAAGCCTTTGGTATAACGTTGGTTCAAATCCATCCAAGCCGATAGCACCTTGAAAACTTAATAGTAGATCGTGAAATAAATGGACCCTTAGCTCAGTTGGTTAGAGCTTCCGGCTTAGTAGAGAAAAATCTACGTGTTAATCAATTCTGGATGGTGTAACTCAGCGTGACAATTAGCGCAAAGCAACTCACATTTTTCAACTTCTATTTGGATTGTTGTGAGACTGTGATTGGATAAACTTCTAAGATCAAGTTTAATTTTTTTCTCAGAAGCAATTTTGTGATGAAAACACAAAGCAGAAATGTTTTTTTTGTAACCACAAACTTTACATTTCCCTCCGAGATCTTTAATAAGTTTTGCTTTTCGTTTCATGCCTCGTTTTCGTTGCGCTTGATAGTTCTGAAATTTAACATTTGAGGTTTTACACTTACATTTATTGGAACAAAATTTTCTTTGTAATCCAGTAAGTGTTTTATCGCAAGTAATACATTTCAACATATGATTTTTCTCCTTGGGCTGCTAATATATTATGATAGACATCATAATCTAATACAAGTATATTAGTATAATCTGTCAAATTCGGGGAACACTAAGGGAATTTATATTTCTATGTCAATCCCGAGCCAAGCCTAGAAATGGGAAGGTGTAGAGACTTGACGGCAGACCCGTAAAGGGAAGAGAAAGTCCAGACTACAAACTCGAAAGGGGCAATGAAAATTGTAGTAGTACGCATAACCGGATGGTCACTGGTTCGAATCCAGTAGGGTCTATAAGATGGCAGGATATTAAATCCTATTTTATTAATGTTCGAAAGAGAGAGGCATTATGAGAAAAATTAGTTGGATTTTTGCTTTATTGTTGGTTGTTATGATGGCAGTTGGTTGTAATTGTAAACCATCATGGCAAAAGGATTTTGAAGAGGATGAGGCTTGGAATAGAATGATGGATAAAGAATTAAAGGAAATGAAGGAGGGGGTTGAAGAGTGGGAAGAGTGGGAAGAGGAATTAAAAAAATCAAAGCGGCCCAAGAAGAAAAAGCACAAGTTTGAGTTGGACACATCAAAATTAACTCCCGAGGAAAAAGCTGCTGGACGTAATATTAAATCTGATGATTTGCCCCCGATGGGCATTGTGGATTAAGCATCATGGATCTTACTGTTGTTACAAGAAAACAGTTTACTAATGGTACTGTATGGGCTCTTAAAACAGAAGATGAGTATCCAATTGAAATTATTGATAGTCTTTATGATAATGTTCATCATTATGTTTCGACTATTGGTATAAAAGATATGGATATTAGCTGGGTCAAAGATAATATTACACTTCAAGTATCTCTTCATAGTTTAAATGAAGAAGCTCGAAATAAACTAATTCCATATCGTAAAAAATTATCCATTAAAGAGCTTGGCCAGATTCGTACTGATAGTGATCTTAAAACTACAGTTAATATGACCTTAGTAGATTTCTCTGACTTTGATATTGAAAAGTTGCGAGCAAGTTTCGACCCAAAGTATTTCTTTATTAAACTTAGCCCAATTAATCCAAATGAAATTTCAGAAGAAAATAGTTTGGGTGTTGGGATTATTGAACAGGTTAATATGATATAAGGAGAAGATAGTGGCAGATATTTCCGATGAAGTAAGATTTTTAATGGATGCTTACGATAAAGCAAAAAGTAAAACTGATTTTCATAAACGACTCAAAGAACTTTATCTTGAGGGCGAAGTAACTTTGGTTGCTTATGATGTAATAAAAAGAATTTATGGAATACCTTTCTTGCCCTGATGGCTTCTGGACCTATCTGGGCAAGAGAGTTAAGGGAATTTTCCTTGTTTAATATAAACAAGGTGGTGGAGGCCGCCGGATTATAGGCGTCCCCAAAGTCCACATTCTGTGGCAAAGGGAAGTTGGATAATGGGAGAAGATATCTTATTCCCCTTAGATATCAAGGTCGGAGTCCAACT
>Ga0209756_1002485_pt1 | contig 15891 bp, 13 predicted proteins | sample ETNvirenome_6_85_FD_184071 | JGI IMG/M metagenome (GOLD analysis project Ga0209756, IMG submission 184071) | Marine viral communities from the Pacific Ocean - ETNP_6_85 (SPAdes) (version 3) | ecosystem: Environmental > Aquatic > Marine > Oceanic | place: Pacific Ocean | collected 2013-06-19
AACCTACACGATAACTCTTTTTATCTCCTAAAGCAAATTCACCATTTAGTAATTCGTCTTCGAAAAACCCATAGGATACGAATAACGCTTTCTCGTCTCCGTCTTCCGCATAATATACGCCATAGAATACACTGTCATCTGATAAAACATGTGAACTGCCGGGCCCGGAAGCTTGAGCAATTTCAGCTCCTATCTGATCTTCGTACTCCGCTAAAGTCTTTGCAGTAAAACCAGTTCTACGAGGACTAGTCCCATGGGCCAAAACAGTATATAAATAATTCAAAACAGATATATCTAATCCTTTTTTGAGTTTAGTCTTCATATCGTCATCTATCTCTGGAGCCAAAAGAGCAGCGTTTTGAGACAATAATTCGACTGAACACTCGAACGCTCCAGTACTCGTCACCTTAGAATCGTAATTCACGACAGATCCGTAGATGACCTCTAGATCTCCTTTCATCTTTGTAACGATACCTCTTTTACCATCATACAACTTCTCTCTCACGCCTTCAAGTGTATTTTTTTCCAATATTGTATTAGGATCGTATAATTCAGACGTACTCCAACCAAAATCGACAAACATACCGGCGCCAGGTCTCAAGAAATATCTGCTAAATATCTTATCAAAATCATGAAAATTATAAACAGTGAAATTTACCGTCGTCTTTTTCATGAATCCTAGGCCCATGGTCTCAGAAGAAACAGAAGTTATACCTGCTTGTGGAGCAAAAAACTCATTCTGATTAGACTGAAACTCCGATGGGAACACATCTGTCTGTTGTATATCTGTCGTCCCTAGAGTCTTTGAATCAGTCGGTACCGTCGATGTCCGACTCAAAACGTGACTCCCAATCTGATATACCTTGGTATCGCTTACTGATTCTACATTAAATACCTTATATTTATTTCCATCTTTCTTTAAAAATTGTCCACTGTCTGATTGTTTTATTTTAGCTGCAGCTAATTCTCGTGTATCATACAAAGTAGGAGAATCCCCCCCGTCTGGAGTCGATTGGATCGCCTTTACTGCAGTCCACATGCGCGCGAAAGGAACCCTAGAAGACATATCTGCAAAGGCTTTTTGACCCGCACCTTGACCTTCGATAAAATCGCTATTTATTTTGGATATAACAGATTCGCCGACATCCGGTTTAGTTGCTAACTCTTGTCTAGCCCTCAGCCTGTCTTGAACCTCTTCTGATATCGGTTCACCGAAGATGACTCGATTCATATCGAATGCCATATTAAAACCTACTATTCGTTACTGGCATCTACTGCTGAAGCTGGAATTCTCAATAATAATCCACCTTCTAAATTTAATGTAGATATGTTGTTCACTCTCCCTATGAACCACCATAGAGAAGAGTCCCCATAATACTTTTCTGCCAAGAGATCTAATCTGTCTCCAGACTGGGTAGTCACATATATATCAGAATTACGCTCTTCTACTTGTTTATAAATAGTGGTATTGTATTTAGAAACTCTTCCAGACCTATTCGAATACCTCGAAGACATATCTATAGCGTTTCTACTCGTATTATCGTATCTGCTCATGCTCTTCCGACTCCTCCATCAGACAATATTGTTCCGTAAAAAGAGCTCACATTAGTCACTCCATCTATACCTGATTTTTCTCTAGCAAAATCTAAACTCGGAACCTCTTCGTGTATGACAGTAAACGATATAGAAGACTGTACATGTTTTGGAATTCTACGCCCTTTCTTCGTTTCCCACGTCGACGTATCCGGATACACATAAGACAAGCTAGATATAAATCCGAGTAATTCTTTCTTAGGACCGCCAAATAACTCTCCCATCCTAAATCTGACCAGCGGGGGCTTCATTCTAATTTTTCCTTCCTCTGGAAACGTAGTATCTCGTTTATACTCCGGATAACACATCGATGTCAATCTGTTTAATTTTTGATATATGCTCTCTAATTCTCCTTCGGTGTGAGCAAATAAATCTAGAGTATAATTGATCGTCCTCTCGGCTCTTTCGTATACATAAACCGGAGAACTTCTCCCTATGTAATTCTCTGGACTCCAAGATGGAGCCACGTCCTCTGTTAGTCCTGTTATGTACGCTCTAAAAATGATATAAGAATCATCACGAAGATCTTTGAAATAAAATGGCATTCCATATTCTTCTTTTTCTACTTCACCAAGTTCTGCTCCTCTATTATGTGGATCATAATCACTAATTGGCAGTGTCGTAAACGGATCTCCTGTACCTAATTTTGCCGGATATCCAGGAATATAGTCTTCGGTGTATTTGTTATGTGTCGTAAGTGGAACAGCAATAGGATCGTGTATAGTACTATATGGACCTATCTGTTGTGTTTGTTTTGTAGGAGTTTCTTCACCTAATTTAGGAGGCGGCATTCTCTTACTTGTATGCCAGGACAAGTCAAACGATCTCACTTTCGAAAGATCGCCTAATTTTCCAAATCCGCCAGCTGGACCAGCATCTTCAATTTTAGGTGCTTCAAACAGTTTAATCTTAGAAAAGCTTCCGAATATATCTAAAATACTCGTAGGAACATTTGGAGCAACATTTGTAAAATCTAACATTGTACGACCGGCAAGTTTTGAAGCGTTTTTACCTAAAACTTGAAAAGCCACTCCACCAGAAAACGGTGTAAGGGGTATTTTATTAGAACTTATATTAGGAAACGTTAATAATTCAGCTTTTATAGATGTAGGTTCTGTTCCACCAAACTCAAACACAGTATCAGTATACTTTGTTCCTGGACCGAAACGAAAATCTACAGGACTGAACTCTTCCATTATGGATTCTACATCTATTCCTATGCCGCCCACTTCACCCGTTATGTCTATGGGAATCCAATCTAATGGATTAAATATTCTATTGGTTCTCCTATTGAAATACTGATTGATTCCTCTGTACAACATTGAGCTTATACCGGCATTCGAAGACATAAACCCTATAGACCTCATGATAGGTCCTATGTGAATGTCATACGTGGCCAAAGCGCTCTCTTTCAGTCTCTTGTCTCCGTCTTTCTTTATGGACGTGACATAGTACGGTTCTTTTATATTAAATTGCGAAGTCCTGTACCCCCAATCTCCGAATCTTATGTTCAACCTATCGTCTGTCTTACTCGTGTGATCGCTATTATAAAGAGTATCGAACTTTAAATCTCCTATACCTAACTTTTTAGCCGTCAATGATTGTATATCTACATCCACGTCTCTAACATTGAGAACACTGGTCAGACTAGTCAACTCTATTTTATCGTACGGTACGAGATCGTCAAAAGAACTATCGTTGCCTCTTATGTCCTTTCTATTAAACGGTTCTATGTTATCAAAAGAACTATCGTTGCCTCTTATGTCCTTTCTATTAAACGGTTCTATGTTACTGTATGCGCTCTTTAAATTCTCAAGTCCCATAGTACATCTCTTAACTTCCCAAAATGGCTTCTTGAAATCCGCTGACCGTATGACGACCTATCTGCCTAGACGTTATACCTCCGGCTCCAAGGTAACTATTCATCTCGGTCCTCAGCTGTACCATTTCTGTTTTCAGTTCCGATATGGCTCCGACAACCGGAGCTATATTCAATCCGCCTTCTCCGGAGAACACTTCACCTTTGTGAACGACTGCTAGACCGGTCTCTTTTACTTCTCCACCAGTCTGTAAATGTGGTATTGGAGTTATATTCATTCCCCATGATTGGCCGCCTATTCCGTAAACCCAGTCTGGTACAGTAATATTCATAGAATTTATTAAACCAATAGCCGAATTCATTCCACTAATCAATAAATTAAAAGGAGCCTTAATCATACCGCTCAACATCGGACCTAGACCAGAAAAGATCTCACCGATACGATCTTTCAGATTCGTAAATTTATCCGCAATCCAGTCTACAACTGTTCCGAACAAGTCCTTAATGGGTTGAATTATCAGTTCTCCTAGATTTTCCACGCCAAACAGATTTCCGATGAGATTCATTATCATTCTGAATTTAGTCGTAAACAAATCAAATATAGCTCCACCTATTCGTTTAAAAGCCTCTAGTATGCCGATCTCCCCTGAAAATAAATCTGTAATTGCACTAAATCCATCCTCAAAAGGTTTAGTAAAACTGTCAAAAATTATTTGCGGAATCATTTTAAGTCTGCCCCATAAATACGAGAAAAACTGTTTAAGTTTTGCTTTAACAAAATCCCAGTGTTTTGCTATTAAAAAAATGGCCGCTCCTAAAGCTAAAACTCCGACTATTATGGCTCCCACTGGATTCGAAGCCATAGCTAGATTTATCGCCCATATTGCCAACTTTATTCCGGCGAATGCCACAGTAATATCTACTAATATGCTAGGTAAATTAGTTAAAACTTTCACAATATTATTCCACCAAGTATCCATCTTTGTCGTGCCGTCTTCTTGCTCATCGAACAGAGTCTGAAACTTCGTTATCCACCCTGCAATAGTATCGCCGAATTTCTTAGCCAAAGCTTGTATCTTCTCTATTCCGCCTGCATCTTCTAACCAAGTTTTAAAACTTTTCACAACCTCCGTGATCGATCCACCTATGGATTGTTGTATGCTGAGTCCTATCTTTTTGATTTCGTTTCCAAGCGACGTCAGTGCCGACATAGAGTCTTTAGCTTTCAAATCCATCTCTGTATCGCCGGCGGCATCGGCCAAATTTGCTTGTTCGCCGACCAGTTTCCCCATTGTGGCCACGTCTGTTCCGAGAGCCTTAGCCATAGATTGTCGTTGAAGTATGTTCAACTCGTTCCATTCTGCCTCTCCACCCAATTGATCTAAAACTTCGTTCATCATACCCGACATGTCGCCTTCCAAAGCCAGCTGTCTAGCTCTAGAAAAGTTTATCTGTCTGCCGATCATCATCGAAGCTTCCATCTCTGCTGTAAGCGAGCTCTCGACATCTAACAGTCCTTCTGCTATTCCTGCTACATCTCCCAGAGATATACCTAATTTCTTGGCTTGGATCGCGGTCTTCATTATGTTCTTTCCGGAGTCTTTCGAAAACTTAGCAAATACCTCCGTGTTCTCCGCTATGTCCTTCATGACGGCCTGAGGAGCCACATCGTTTGCTTCCGCTAAATTATACGTAGATTCCGCGAGCCTCTCCGCCTGTTCTTGAGACATATTACCTATAGACATTAGAGTACCAAACAGTTTAGCACCTTCATCAGTAGACAATCCCATCGCCATAGCCGAATCCAATATGTTATCCGCCATTCTAGAACTAGCAATCGCAGAAAGTCCGAATTCAGATGTTAGAGTGTTCATCACGCTCGTGACGTCACCCAATCCTTTTCCTAACGCTACAGCATTCTCACGACCTTCGAGTAAATTAGATTGTAACTGACCCGATCGAACTCCGGCCACTCCGAAAGTCTCTCCTAACTCGTCTATAGCAGTAGCAAAGCCAAAAGCGAGTTTCTTCAACATGGAAAAAGCTACGACAACAGCTCCTATTAGACCAGTCAACATTCCCCAAGCTACGACTTTACGCTTCGTTGACGAGTCCATTTCCTTCCACGCCTTTTTAGCCTCTTTTATTTTTCCATAAAGCCCAAACGTCAACTTATTTAACGCCTTCGCTCTAGCCTCTCGAGCTCTCTGAGCGTTCAAATATGCAATCTGTTCATCCGCCACTTTTTTCTCAACATTTAAATCTTCTACTCCCTGCTTATTGCCTTTCTTTTTAGCTTTGATTATATCTTCTTCTATACTGTTTCGCTTATTCATCCACTGATTGATGTCTTTATTTCCATCTGCTGCTTCGTTTAGCAGAGATGTCATACTTCTGAGACTATCAACGGAATAATCTCCCTTTTCAGCAGATTCTTGTGCTTCTTTTACTATTTTTCTATGAGCTCCAAGTTGTTTCTGTAAAGCCGCATCGCCATCGTTCCACCCTTGAGCAGCGTCTTTGATTAATCCGTTTAGTTTTTCCTGAAGATCTATGGCTTCTTTTATGGCATCATTTTTTATGGCATCATTTTTTATGGCATCATTTTCTGGCATTTATCTGTCCTATTTAAAGTCCTTTAACTCAAATTTATCTAAGTTGATATCGCCCCCAAACCTGTCATTGACTGCTTTTTCTAATTCTGAAACCGCACTGTTTAAATTTTTGAGTTTTTTCTTCATTGTCTTGCTCGATTTAACAGTATCTTTTTTGTCTTTATCGATCTTGAAATGCTTGAATAATTTATCGAAAAATCCTTCCGATAATATAGCATTAGAATTCATATATGATTTTTTATTTTTCATGTTTAGTCTCCGAAACGGCTTTACACCGCTTCGTATATAAATATGAAATGAACTAGGTTATAGTTAAAGTTTTGATTTGAAGGTCGGAGGCCTAGATATTTTACTGGACTTAGGCTGACTCTTCTTCATCTCAGCAGACTCTTCTTTTTTAGTCTTGACCAATTCCTGTGTATAGAAATTTCTGAGATATATGGGCATGTCGTACACGTCTGAAAACGTAAACCCTTGCCCGTGATATATTAACAAAAAGATATTTTTGTGTAAGGTTGCTTTATCGTTAGGACGTAGGCCAAAAAAACTCAGTGGTCAACGGTATATCTACCGTGACCAACTCACCTCCTAAATCTATTTCTTGGTTTAACTCTACATCTGGAGCAACTCTCAGTATCTCCTGTCTCAATGCGAGTGAATCTCTAGAAAGTAAAGTATTGACAAACTCTGATATAGTAGATTTATCAGTTTCATCGTTTACGGATGTAATAACGTGACGAAGCCTCGTTGTTATTTCAGCAGATGATCCTAATTTCTTAACTGCTGTTAATTCTTTGTCTATTTTAGATTCCTCTACGCCTGTAAGTAATTGGAACGTTACCTTGTTCTTTGATATGGGTAATTCAAATTCAAAATTATTCTCGGAATAATCTACGTCTTCTGGAAGCTCTTTGAACGGACAATCAGATAAATCAAATACATGTTTAAGTTTCTCATCGGTATTCGGATCTGTCACTTCTACCTCATACTCTGCTCCATAAGCTAAAATACGTGCAGCGACTAAAATTGCGTTCTTATCGCCCAGTATTAAGTGTTTGCTCTTAACGCCTTCTGTCAATATAAGAGAGTCTAATAATTTGTCTAATACGATACCTTTCTTGATGAGATTTTGAGACGTAAGAATATCTTCCTCTTTAGCCGTCATATATTTTACTTCTATTTTCCCTTTTCTCAATGGACTATCAGCAGAATATACTGAGCCCCCACTTGGAAGGTCTATCATTTCGCTAGGGAATTTCTGTTTATCAACCATATTGTCTCCAATGTTTATAAATACTAAAAAACCTCTTAAAGATTAATAACCTGTTAATCGGACCTAGAATTGTAGTATAGCGTAATCATACCTAAGAGTTACAGAAATTTCAACTGGATCGCTCACAGAGAAATCTAAATCTCCAAATGTAGCCGCTTGAATCCACGCACCTTTGAGCGTCCATTCTTCTACTTTATCTCCTACTGGACCTAAGACGTTGAAAGTTATCTCTTTCTTATAAAAATCTGAATACCCATCTCTACCTGTTACAGATTCATGTGATAAACGAACCCATTCCATAACTGCTTGTGCAGCTGATGGCACAACAGGATCATATAGTGTGACTTCTAGTGTCTCCCACGTAGCTTTACCTTTTACGTATCTCTTCACGTTCATGTGATTAAGCTCTACTTCCTCAAAGGAAATAGAAGGTCTATTTGCAGTTTTCACGAGATAAGCGGGTATGCCATCTAACTCCATGATGTACCTGTTTTTCAACTTAGGTTCAAATGGTGTATACATTATTTCGTTGGCAGTTACTAGTTCAGCCATTATTTTTCTCCGAATATATTATTAAAGTTATTACTACATAAGTCATATATAAATATGATATTTGCATAAAAAATAGCCCATAATTGCAAGCTCTCAGATCTCTTCATCTAAAAATTACTCAGGAAATGTCGCGCCTGTAGGCTGAACAGTGAAATCGAGTACGATGAATTCTGCAGACCGCGTGGGCTGAATGAATATCTGTCCATACAATATATTTCTATCTATGATATCTGGTGTGTTGTTCGTATCGTCCATTACCACTCTGAACACCTCGACTCCAGAATTAGATTGGACTTGCTCCATAAATGGATTCACGATATTTAAGAATCTATTTCTAGTCTTCGCGTCATTCTGTTCGAAGACCAAGAACCGTGCAGTACTGGCAAAGAACTTCTTAAGCTTAATCAACAACCTTCGCACGTTAACTCTATCTAATGAGGTCGCTTTCTTCTGAAGAGTCTTTTGACCCCATACGCAGACGCCTTGACCAGGAAATGTAGCTATAGGATTGACATTCGATTCGTATAACTCGTCTCTATGTCCATGAATTAATTTTCTCTCTGCTTGGACTGCCATATCTATGATTCCGCGATTCAGACCTGCTGGAGCAAACCATGGATGCGCGACTTTATCGTTGAACGCGTAGATTCCTGCCATCGCAACTGAAGGTGGTACAAAAACGTTTTCATTGAGTTCTGCGTTAGCAATCTGAACCCATGGGTAATACATCGCAGCGTAACTAGAATCTCTAGACTCCGCTTCACCTGTAGCTGTTCCTATCGTAGCACCGTAAAATGTTGGATCGGCTATGAGGAAACAATCGCCTCTGTTTTCGCACATGCTTATAGCTTTACCTATCAAGCTTCCTCCTCCTGTTCCGGCATCTACTACGCCTGGCATCATTACCAAGTTGATATCAAACTCATCCGGATTTCCTATGAGATTTATAGCGTCTTCATAAGAAGTCTTTCCCTTAGCAGCAACGTTTAAATTGAGCCCTTGAGAGTTAGTATCTGTTATGTTATGGTAAAAGTTCTTCGGATGTTGTACTGTTCCATCACTACCACCGGAGAACGATCCACCGAATGATCCACTATTCGAACCAGATGCATACGCCGGTAACGATGCTGAATAAGCGGGAGTAGCTACTTCTCCGTTCTCGTCTAGATAATTGACCGTCGTCTCTATAACTTCGACCCTTACATACTTAGACCTATTTGTATAATCACCCGTGACTGAAACGTAAGGTGTATTACCTCCGGAATCATTTAAAGTGAAATACTGATCTCCGACTACTTTAGCGACGTAATTAGTGGCATTAGGATCTAACGATACATCGTTCCACTTCTCGAGAACCTGTTTTCTCCTGTCTGTGTCTGTGCCTCTTCGTATAGTGAATGAAAACGTGCCCTTCTCTTTGTTTACATTTGTTATTTCCCACTTAAAATTATTACGAGATCCTGATACTAATTGACCATTACCGGATTCTCTATTATAAAACGTTGAACCAGTTGTAGACCAATTGCTACTTCTACTATTCAATTCTGCTCCGTCTGATAATGTGTGTAACTTTAAAACGGTCTTGAAAGAAGGACTAGTTGAACTGTTAAGATCGTGCCCTCCACCGAAGAAAAACTGACCGGTGGCTCCAAGGGCATTCTTTGTAGTAACTGATCCAGAAGGGTTCGGAACAAAAGGATTAATTCCATTTGTCGCATTAGTATTAGTTTTAGATCCAGTATGAAACGTCGGTAACGAACCACTCTGTGACCCACCGAAAACTTGACCAGCATTCCCACTTGATGTGTAATGTTGTCCACCATAAACGCCGAACGCACCAGGTTGTCCAAACACCAACTTTAAGACGTCCGCATCGTTTGCGGTATTTGCTGGGCTTAAGCTCGCAGACAACCCTCCAGGAAAAATAGAAGAAGAGTTATTTATTTCATTCCTAAAACTTGCACCCATTTGAAGAGCAGCCGAACCTGAATCTATCCATACTACAGCAGATGACCTAGATTCTATACCTGAAAGAAAAAGAGATTCATCAGTACTTCGTCCGAAAGAAGCCGTTGCTCCTACGAAAAAAGTAACAGTCTTAGATCCTCCTCCTCCTTGTGCATGATCTCCGTATGAAAGCGAACAAGTAATAAATCCACTTGGTCCTGGCGTTTCAGAATGAACGAGCCTGCTCATGCTCACGCTCATCGTAGCAAATGTAGATCCTCCTACCTGACTTGGATCGATCGAGGAAGATATCGTAGCAGAAGCTTTACCGTAATCTCCGGCTAACACTCTTATGACGGTCAGCGGAGAATTGTGTTTCAAATACTCTTTTGCCGTGAGAGACGTAAAGTACTGAAAATTCCGAGTTACAGAACTGCTTCCGCTCGAGAACGTATCGCCAAACATGGCTTTGAATTCAGAATAACTATTGACTACCGTCGGTATACCGGCTGGTCCTCTAACGGTAGGCCCGATCAAAGCAGCTCCTATATCTTCGACGGCGGCCGGTAAAAAAGTCTGATCTATCTCATTAGTAAAAACGCCTGGACTAATTATTTTCTCTGACGATGCCATTAAATTTCTCCAAAAATATTATTATTATGTATCATTCTATTACTCCGGAAATGTAGCTCCAGTAGGTTGAACTGTGAAATCCAGAACAACGAATTCTGCTGTTCTAGTAGGTTGTAAAAAAATCTGACCATACAGGATATTCCTATCGACTACATCTTGTGTGTTATTTGTTTCATCCATGACGACTTTAAATGTCGTCAATCCACTGTTCGACTGAACCTGCTCTAAAAACGGATTTACTATATTTAAAAATCTCCTTCGCGTCTTGGAATTATTCTGTTCAAAGACCAAGAATCTCGAAGAACTAGCAATGAATTTCTTCACTTTAATCAATAATCTCCTGACATTGACTCTATCTAATGCAGATGCTTTCTTCTGAAGAGTCTTTTGACCCCATACACAAATTCCTTGTCCAGGAAAAGTCGCAACGGGATTGATGTTAAAATCATAAAGATCATCGCGATTATTTCTCGTCAATTTCCTCTCTGCTTGGACTGCCATGTCTATTCCTCCGCGATTCAGACCTGCCGGAGCAAACCATGGATGCGCGACTTTGTCGTTGAAAGAGTACACTCCTCCTATGACAGTAGAAGGCGGGGCCCAGACATTTCTACCTATAGAAGCATCTGACACTTGAACCCATGGATAATACATCGCAGCATAATTAGAATCTCGACCTTTGGCTTGATCTTTCGCAGTAGATAATGCAGAACCGTACAACGTAGGATCTGCTACTACAAAACAATCGCCTCTGTCTTCACACATGTTGATAGCAGTCGTTACCAATGATCCTCCGCCATCTCCTTCGTCCGTGACGCCGGGCATCATTACTAAATTGATATCAAACTCGTCTTGATTAGCTAAGAGGTTTATAGCGTCTTCGTAAGCAGTCTTTCCATTAGCAGCAGAATTTAAATCGAATCCTTGTGCATTGCCATCTGTAATATCACTGTAAAATAAAGCTTCATTACTGGTGCTACCTTTCTGTGCGCCGATCCCATCAAATCCCACATATCCATCAGAACCTTCGGAAAAAGATCCGCTATTCAGACCTGGCAACGAAGAACTCAATACGTTATCTCGAATCTCTCCGTTTTCGTTCAAGTAATTAAGAGTAGATTTAGCGACTTCGACTCTCACATATTTGGAATTATTCGGATAAGATCCGCTAGCCTGTAAATAAGGGCGAGTACCTCCAGAGTCCACAAGCCAAAAATCTTGGTCTCCTATAACTTTTGCAATATAATTGGTAGCATTAGGATCTAACGATAAGTTATTCCAATTCTCTACGGGCTGTTTCCTCTTGTGAGTATCGGTTCCTCGTCTAATCAAAAGCGTGAACGTACCTTTCTTGGGATTAGTAGTCGATATCTCCCATCTCAAATTATCCGAAGAACCTGAAAGGAGTATATTATTTTTACCTAAATCCGTTCCCTGTCCACTGTCAGCACCCTCGAGTCCTCCTTTTCCGCTTTTAACTCCGTTCTGAAGCGAACCGTCTGCCAACGTGTGGAGTTTAAATGAAAATGCTCCGGAACCCGTATAATTATTTACTGTACTACCCGTATGAAAATTTCCACTTCCAGTGGGAACGAATGCCGTGGCATTTCCGAAGCCTGCGCTTCCAGCTGCTAGTATCCTGATCACTGTTAATTTATCGGCGTGTTTGAGGTATTCTCTTGCCGTTATTGACGTGAAATATGAGTAAGTCCCACTTCCACTCTTGAAGGAATCTCCAAACATTGTCTGGTATTCCGAAAAGGAATTGACAACTTTTGGAATTCCGGCCGGTCCCTTAACGGTAGGCCCAATTAATGCCGCTCCTATGTCGGCAACTGCAGCTGGCAAAAACGTTTGATCTATCTCGTTAGTAAAGACGCCTGGACTAAGTATTTTCTCTGACGATGGCATTTATATTCTCCCAAAAATGTAGTAGTATATGATAGTTTTTAACAAAAAACAGCCTAATATCCTATCATATATAAATATAAGGAATAAGCTTAAAAAATAAAATTAATCTATATAACTACTCAGTTCTAGGTGTAAATACACCCGTCTGAGGATCTAATACACCGTCACCGTATTTTTTATTTATATTATCTATGAATTCACGTTCTTCTTGTTGAACTTTATTTAATTCCTTTACAGTATTTTCGTATGATTCGTCCAACAGTGTCAATTGTTCTTCAAACCTCATCTTAGATAGCTCAATTTGCCCAAAAGATAATTGAACATTAACGTATTTCTGCTGAAAGGATTTAATCTTCTCCAGTTCTTTTTCTGTGAATTTCACATCGGTTTCAATATTATCAGTCATTTATAACCTCCTATATATTTGTTTTGAAATTTTATCAATTTTAAGTATTTCTTCGTAATAGTTATTTATTGAATATCATTTTTATTATATATAAATATATAATTAGTTTCTAATAAAGAGATAAATTATAATAATTTTTCACCAAAAACGACTTTTCTAGGACTACTAAATGATCGTTTAATATCAAATTTCGTATTAACTATTACATTAGAAGTTACTTCGGATAGTAAGTAACCTTTGAAAACACCAGTGAATGTGGTCTTTATGAATCGTTCTCCCGAAACGTCCATTTCGGATGCATCTGAAAACGAATCAATGTCGCATAAAAATTTATAATCTTCGCTACTACCCCAATACGTATTATTCTGTTCTACAAATGATTCTACTAATGCGTTCATCTGCTCCATATAATTAGTCCATAAAATGAAGTCATACGTAACATTGACAAAATTAGCTGGACTTGTCAACAAGTGTTCAGTTACTGGATCTTCGCCCTGTAAGACGGAAAATCTACTATATCTATTATGCCTTGACCACTTAGATGTACGTACGACATTGACGTAATCCCCTTTGACATCGTGTTTAAACGCCTGATTTATTCCGTCATTTTTCGCAACATCCGTCCTTCTTAATACGATAAGTGGTAAAATAAGAGATCCAGTCTTGTCTCTGATTACTCCTCTTTTTCTCACGGAGACCCATCTCTCTTCGTTACCGTATAAAACTGGAACTTTTACCTGCTCACCGGTTTCTGATACCTGAGGGGACATGACGTTCTTTACGTGATTCATAACCGATGTATCTATATCCTTTATATTTATAGCATAATTTTTAGTAATGTCTATTCCAGGTGTCACAGTTGAAGACCTATTACCGCCTCTGTTGTTAACGCCTTTAAATGTTTTCTGTTCGGCTCTATTTATAGCTGTAGTATTTACAGCCTGTTTATTCGTTATAGGTTTAACTGCCATTTTTTCTCAATGCCCTTAGTTTTTCCAATTTATTTTTCACCGTACCGAGCATGACTTCAGATGTAACAGCATGTTTATCGACTTTTCCAATTGATATCTCTCTCTTTATATCTACGTCTATTGCTTGGGTTTTTCTTGTGTCTCTAAAACCTACCTTATCAGCAATAAGATCTGCTAATTCATTCATATCTAAATCTTTTTTTTCTTCTATATGATGTTCACCATATAAATCTGGTTTACTCTTATTATAATCAGGTTCAATACCGTAACTATTAGTATTTACTATTGGCTTAAAATTTTCATTTCTTTTTATAATGTGTTTTCCAGATATTTTTTGTACTGCCATTATCTTGGCCTCTCAACTATTTGTAATGATGAAAGTCTTACTCTATGTGCCAATGCTTTTATTTCATGTTTAAACTTCTGATGTCCGCCTATCAGTTGAGGTTCTGTTATAGAACCCATCTCAAAATAGAAATCATTCCATTCTACAATGTCCCCTATTTCAGGGTAAAAAGCTTCTTCTGCCAATGTTGTTCTATGAAAATATATTTCAATATTTACTTGTTTATCGGATCCGAAATCGTCTAAATTCATTGTAGGTTCTTCAAAAGATATTAAACAATTGACTCTAAACCCTGTTTTAAAATATTTCTTTTCAGACTCTCCATAAATGTTTGCCTCTGTATCTTCAACTGAAATTTTATATATGTCGACATATTGACCTAAGACGTTATCAATAAGTTCTTCATTCAATACATCAAATAAATCTACCTCTTTTTGTGGGATAAAAAAAGGTTTAAATGTCGCGGCCATGCTGTCAGCCTATGTAGAGACCCAATGGAGCTCTAGACAATACTACAGAATTTGCTTCAGCTTGTTCCTGTTCGGCTTTTGCTTTTTCAGTTAACGATACACTTTCCAAAAAATCTCTAAGTTCTTCTAATAACGTCGTTTTTTCCTCTCTTCCTTCAGCTTTTAACGATTCACCATCCATAGTAACTTCTCCGCCCGGAATAGGCAGGGATGCGTACTTACTTCTTATGATCCCGAGAAGCTCTTTTGCGAGTGCCAATGTATATTTTCTAATCCACTGCCTTCCAGCAGCATTAATTTCTTCATATGTTATAAATTTATACGGAACATTACTCGGATCTGTTACTTTATTAGAAGTAGAATCTCTAGTTGTAGACGTCTGATCGTCTCTCAAATAATACTGAAAATAAACGTGATCTCCTGCATCGACATCCTTGGGTCTAGGGAATATTCTCAATTCGTTATTGACTAATTCAAATGAATATGCAGATTTTCTGATTATATCGTTTGTTTCTATGGCCATAGCTCGCGTTATATCGTAAGAAACGGGCCTCATTATAAATGAAACGGCCGGAGCAACATTTCCCATTCCAAAAGCATCTAACATCTGTCTCTGTTCAAATGATCCAGCAAATGGATCATAGAATCTCGTTATAGCCGCTGGACCTGTATTGAAAACTCTCTGTACCTCCAATCTCTGTCCGACGTGAGACCCGGAGATCGAAGCTTCCGTTTGTAAATCGTATACTTGTTTGCTTCCAGTCAAGACAACAGAACCGCTATATAACGTAAGTTCGCCTCCTATGTTTATAGCTTCTCCGTACTGTTTTGATAAGTAAAAAGTAGTTCCCATATGGCCATGAGTAGGCGTAATGCTACCTGTACCCATAACACTAGAAGTTCCATCATTACCGTAACCCGATCCTGATGTTTTGTTATCTGCACCGTATGACTCCCATAACCAATTTTTCATATTATAGTTATTAATGTGTAATGAATATTCTGATATTGCTTCTTCGAAACACGCATAAATAGATCCGCTATTGAATTCAAGTTGCATAACTGGATGACCCAATCTCCTCGCGGCCCATTTCGTTACCTGTAAACTCTCACTCACAAACGACGTATCATTATCGTATATTCCATACGGAGTAGCTCCTACTGATTGCGTTATAGATGTAGGATCTGAATAGATGTATGCAAATTTTGACATTTATGTTTTCTCCATTAAAGTGTTTCATATATAAATATTAAACAGAATGAATACATAGACATAAAAAAAGGGATAGAATTAAATCCATCCCTTTTTTAGGGTTTAAAACATTATTAAGGTTTATGTATTATGCCAATGTCGG
>Ga0209756_1002486_pt1 | contig 15888 bp, 13 predicted proteins | sample ETNvirenome_6_85_FD_184071 | JGI IMG/M metagenome (GOLD analysis project Ga0209756, IMG submission 184071) | Marine viral communities from the Pacific Ocean - ETNP_6_85 (SPAdes) (version 3) | ecosystem: Environmental > Aquatic > Marine > Oceanic | place: Pacific Ocean | collected 2013-06-19
CAGGCCTGGGCGCTGAAAGTCTCACCGGAAGTGGCAGACTCTATCGAGAATGTTCAGGAAAATATTCTCCTCTATCCTAAAATACTTTCGTATTATCAGTCCCACTTATGGCCTGGCACCGACTTGCCGCAGATCACCGCCGCCGAGCAAGTTGCTAAATCGTGGCTGGGCAGTGTAGTGGGACATCACGAACAGTCCTACAAAAGAGGAGGTCTTATTAATTTAGAATTCTTTTTGCGCATTGAAAAAGAACGATCCAAAAAAGGTACTTTGGTTTTATTGGATGATGCCTTATTTGGACGAGGGGGCCCCATTCTCTATTATCTTCTGTATGATAGAGGGTTTGAGAAGTGGGATGCTGTGTGGGGGGCGAAAGGGAATGAGGACTGCCCCACATGGTCCAATTTGCTCTTGAAAAGAAAATAAAAATGATCCCAATTTATAAACCGTTCTTGTCTTCTCGCACTCAAGGTTTTGCACAAGATGCCATAAGTTCTACATGGATATCTTCCACGGGAAAATATAAAGAGTTGGCCTCTGAAAAGCTAAAGGAAATTTTAGGTATACAACATGTTCTTTTAACATCAAACGGCACCACCGCTACTCACCTAGTATCCAAATCTTTAAAATGGCTGCACCCAGAAATCAAAACAATCCTGGTACCTAACAATGTTTATGTGGCCGCCTGGAATTCTTTTTTATTTGACAAAGAATACAATCTCATTCCAATTGACGCTAATAAAGACACTTGGAATTTTGATGTAAATAAACTAAAACAGAAATTGGAAGAATATCAGAACAAAGTTGCAGTTCTGGTTGTATCAAATCTGGGAAACGTTGTAAATGTCCCCCGTTTGAAACGAGAACATCCCGGCGCTGTTTTTGTTGAAGACAATTGTGAAGGTTTATTTGGAAAGTACGAAGAACATTATTCAGGAACCCAAAGCCTTGCGTCTTCTCTGTCGTTTTATGGAAACAAGACTATAACTTGTGGCGAAGGTGGAGCAGTCCTTACAAACTGTGAGGATATTTATGTTTATTTGGACAAAATACACGGGCAAGGACAAAAAAGAGGGAGCCGCTATATTCACGATACCTTAGGGTACAATTATAGGATGACAAATGTGGCCGCCTCCCTTTTGTATGGACAACTATTGGATTTAGACGAAATCTTAGAACGCAAAGCTGCGCTGTTCGAGGTATATAGAAGGGAATTAGGATCCATTGAAAACATCAACATGCAGGCTGTCGAAGAGAACACCCACCATGCCAATTGGATGATGGGTATCAGAACGCCACTAAAATTTTCAATGGTTGAAGAGATCATGAACCAGAATGATATAGAAATTAGGCCTATGTTTTTTCCCATGTCTTCACATAATCATTTAGTCTCTATTTCTAAACGTGACGAAGAGAAAAATGCATCTATTTTAAGTGACCATGGTTTTATGATTCCTTCTTATCCCACGTTAGAAAGAGAACAAATAAATCACATCATAGAGACAATAAAAGGGATGGTTCACAGCACATGACACTATTGATCACAGGCGGTTCTGGGATGTTAGGAAGCGCATTTAAATCTCTGGGCGTTGAGGCTGTCTATTTATCCAGCAAAGAAGCTGACTTAAGAGATTATCGGGAGACTAAAAAAGTATTCCAAAAATACTCTCCTACTAGGGTTATTCACTTAGCTGCAAAAGTCGGAGGAGTTAAATCAAACTCCTCTTTTCTGGGTGACTTTTACACAGACAACATGTATATTAATACTAATGTTTTAAAAGTGTGCCAAGAGCTTGGGGTTTCAAAAGTTCTCTCTCTTATGAGTACATGTGTCTATCCCAAGAGAGAGTTTATTTCTTATCCTCTGACCGAGGAGCAACTCCATCTTGGCGAACCGCATGAGACAAATTTTGGATATGCCTACTCTAAAAGAATGTTAGATGTCCAGTCGAGAGCCTACCGGAATCAATTCGGCTGTAACTTCATTACCGCTATTCCCAATAACCTTTATGGCGAATATGATAATTTTCATCTAGAAGATAGCCACGTCATCCCTGCTATAATGAGAAAGATGCACGAAGCTAAGAGCGAAAAAGAAGATCTGGTATTGTGGGGCGACGGCACCCCTCTGAGGGAGTTTACATATGCCCCCGACATAGCAAGAATTTTGATGTTTTTGTTGGAGCACTACAACGACGAAAGTCCGATAAATATTGGCTCGGAAGAGGAGTGTTCAATAGCATCGGTAGCAACCATCGTAAAAACCTTAATGGATTTTAAACAGGAAATTATATGGGACACCTCTAAGCCAAAGGGGCAGTACAAGAAACCCTGTAGTAACCAGAGGCTTTTAGAATTAGGGTGGGACAAAAAAGGATATACACCCTTATCAGAAGGCTTAAAGAAAACACATGAATGGTTTATAATGAATTATCCCAATATAAGAGGTGTAGATGATTAAGACGGCTATTATTACAGGTGTTACGGGACAAGATGGATCATATCTTACAGAACTTTTGTTAGAAAAGGGATATAAGGTTATCGGGCTCAAGAGAAGAGCCTCTCTTATAAATACTGATCGCTTAGATCATCTATATCACCACACTAATTTCCATTTAGAATATTTCGATCTTAACGATGTTGGAAGCATTTACCGCCTCCTGAACACATACCAGCCCGATGAGTTTTACAACTTGGCTGCACAATCTCACGTTAGAGTCTCTTTTGATATTTCCGAACATACCGTTGACGGAATTGCGATGGGGACATTAAGAATTCTTAATGCCATTAAAGAAATTAGCCCCCACACTAGGTTTTACCAAGCTTCATCGTCCGAAATGTTCGGGGATAACCCACAGGTCCCACAAGCGGAGCACACCGCTCTGCATCCTGCGTCGCCATATGCGTGTGCTAAAGTTTTTGCTCACAACTTAGTTCGAAACTACAGACATTCTTATAACTTACATTTATCTAGCGGAATATTATTCAATCACGAATCCCCTCGCCGAGGTGAAACATTTGTAACTCGAAAAATTACTTTAGCCGCAGCCCGCATAAAACTTGGACTACAAAAGAAATTATATTTAGGAAATTTAGATTCTAAACGAGACTGGGGCTATGCCAAAGATTATGTCGAAGGCATGTGGTTGATGCTACAACAAGACAAGCCAGACGATTATGTTATAGCCACGGGCGAAACTCACACTGTGAGAGAATTCCTAGCAGAAGTGTTTACTCATGCTAATTTAAAGATTGAAGAAGTTGTAGAGATCGATGAGAGACTGTTCAGACCGCATGAAGTTCCCGTGCTTCTTGGGGATTCGTCTCGTGCTAAAGAGCAGTTAAATTGGACCCCCAAGACTAAATTCAAAGACCTGGCTCGTATTATGTACGAAGCCGACCTTCACTTAATTAAAGGAGAAATGAAATGAAATTATCCAACCAAGCCATGGGTGCATTACTGATGACCTTGCAAAAGTGTCTGACTGACCAGTCAGATATAACCGAGCTATTGAAAGATTGGGATCTGGAAATTCAGGAGGGGGAAGTGTATGTCACAAACCCTCCAACCGCCGCAGTTGAGGTGGATGAGTAGTTGGTGCCCCTGTACGAATATCACTGCCTGACTTGCCAAGAAAATTTTACTTTTCGGCATTCTTATAAAGAGACTATCTCCGAGTGTCATCTGTGTAAGTCCACCGGATGTGTAGAGAAGGTTTTATCTAAGGCAAATATTGTTCTGAAGAAAGCATTAAGCAGTAAAGAGCCAATCGGACAAATAACCAACGAGTCTATCAACGATGCCAGACAAGACCTTGAAATACAAAAAAAAGAATTGAAAAAGAAGAATAAATGATATATGGAATAAGTCTTCTATTGCTTCTAAGCGCAGGTATGAATTTCTTGCTTTCATGGTATATTCGTGAATACATTAAGAGAGTTAGGGAGGTCCGTAATTCTACTCTTGATTTTAAAAATGCAATAGATAATTACAAAGAAGCATTAGAAAGGCTTGGGAGGATGGAAATATATCATGGCGAACCCGTTATCCAGGCGATTATGGAAAATACTTATTTCGTTATCGGGGAGCAAGAAAAATTAAGTTCTTCTCTTTCACAAATATTAGGAGAAGAAACAAATGGCTAGAAGACGGTCTAAAAGGCACTATTTCACCCAGGACACTGAGAACGCAATTTTAAAATATTGTAATACAACGGATAACACCATTCGCACAAAACTTTATGTGGAAGCAATTCAGCCCGCTTTTAATGAGTTGGTAGATAAAATCGTCTACACTTATAAATTTACCTCCTTGGAGAATATTGATTTTCTTAAGCAGGACTGTAAAATATGGCTAACCACTATTTTGAGCAAGTTTGATCCCAACCAGGGCACTAAGGCATTTTCCTATTTTTCGGTGGTAACTAAGAATTGGTTCACCCACAAAGCCAAGAAGCAAAACAAGAAAAACAGACGTGAGGTTTCTTATGATTCAATGCTTAAAGAGGTTGAAGCCCTAGATAGTGTGGGCGAGAAGGATATTCTAGATGGGCAAGAGGAGCGGCAGTTTTGGGAGATACTAATTAAAGAAGTGGAAAGGTGGAGCGAGATGCCTTTGAAACCTAATGAGGAAAAGGTCATGAATGCGGTACTTACTTTAATGACCAATATCGAACAGATAGAAATCTTTAACAAAAAAGCCATCTATCTTTATCTGCGAGAGATAACGGGACTTAATACCAAACAAATTGTAAGCTGCTTGAATAAGATGAGGGCTAAATATAAATTGTTCAAGAACAAGTGGGACGACGGAGAAATTATGTGAGTGCTCTATTTAATACTAGGGGGGCACCTAAACCATGAAGCAAGACCTAAATTCGTTGATAGAGCAAGCTTTAGAGAACATAAAGGATGACCGCCAGGAAACGGAAATTCTTCTCAACGAGTTAAAAGAATATATGAGTGTTTCGTCTGAGCGGTACGCCGATTCCGGTGCAACGGCTGCAAAGTTCGTAGAAACCTTACAACGAAGTAATGAGCAGCTTGTAAAATTAGCTGCCTTGGTGCATAAAAGAGAAAATAGTCAACAAATGGCCGGATTATCCGATGAGGACCGCAAACAGCTTTTTGATATTATCAAGGAAAATTAAAAGATGGAGTATAAAGGACCATTCTTGATGCAATTTGAGGGTATGAACCAAGGCACTCAAAAGATTGAGCCCCTTTATTCCCCAGGTAAGACCAAATTCCTGAGCAGTGTAAAAAATTCTACAGCCAAGAATTATCAACCATCCGCCTTACAAAATCTTAATTATCATGCAGTAGTTTTAAAGGTTGAAAAAGGTTGGAGTTTTAATCCTCTAGCTTATCTCCCTTTTGTAGACCAAGGCACGACTTATACTGTAACGGCTCGTATTCCAGGATTACATGATCATCTTCCCGACCCACACAAATACAAAAATGTAGAGGGCGTAATGGATCTTTACCCCACATTTACTGGAGATCTTAAATCTGAGCCGGCCGTTGGCGCAGTACTTGTCGTCAGCTTCCTTGACAACAATGATAAGATGAAAAAATATGGGAACGGGAGAATAATAGGAATGACGGATTCTCCAATTAACGGTCTATATGAAGAGAAAAATGGAAAACCGATAAGCCCATCGAGCGGGAAATATAATAATACCAACGCTCCATCTCTCTCTGACCTTGCTTGTTCTTTTATAGATTTCGATGCCCCGGCACCCCGAGCCCCAGAAGCCCCTCATCCAGACAACGACAAGAGCCAAAAAGAGGAAAATCCTCAAAGGGTTGGAGGCTCTTATCGGAATCGAGAGAGCACTTCTGAAACGATAGGAGAGAACAGGCACAAACTTTCAGAGGTTGCCAGAGAAGCACTAGCGGCGATGGAGGACCAGCCGATTCTAGTTGGTGCCGAGTTGGATATAAAGATAGCGTCCATGGAGCCATTACTTACGGGAGCTAAGGATCTTGCGCTGATGGCCGTTAAATTTGTTTCTCCCGACAGCCGAGCCAGTCAGGTCGCAACAGCCGTTATTGCGCCACATGAGCTGTTAATTGAAGCCGTCGCTGAAGATATTGATGCCCACAATCCTCGTCTCCAAAACCGACTTAAAGATGAAGCGGAGGAAATTGCAGCAGGAGGATTTGAAAAACCTCCACCCGATTGCAAAAGCATCAAAACAGTGGGAGAGTACAATGCCGCCATCGATGCATATGCAGAAAATGACGAAACTTTAGATTACCCTCGCTGGCCAGTAACTGCGGGCGGCTATGACGTTAATACTCGCCAGCCTACTGCTGGACTGTGGAAGGGACAAGGTGGCACTCAAAATTTATTAGGCGGCATTACTTCTCTCATGCAAGCAAAGAGAACGGTATCAGCGGGTGGCACCACAAAAACTCGAAATCATTGCGGGATAGATATCGCCACCGTCATGGGGACGCCTATTTTGTCAGTTCTCGACGGCGAGGTCGTATTGGCTGCAAATACCAACACAGATGGCGGAGCTACAATTGTAGTTAAGCATGACGTAAACGGAAAGTTTATATGGGCAGGCTATTGTCATTTAAGTGGAATTTTGTGTTCCGTGGGACAAAAGGTCAAAAAAGGTACTTGCATTGGTTTGACGGGGGGGGCTAAAGGAGCCTGGGGCGCTGGACGAAGCGGCGGACCCCATTTACACTTTCAACTTTCTTTAAAGCGCCGGGGGAATATGGTTTTGGCTAACTATGTGAATCCATTAGAATTTTTTGGTACCAAAATCTCTAATCTAGCGTGGATTGGCGGCGGAGTATAATGCCAAGCATCTTAAGTTATGCTGCTAGTTTAGCTAGTTCAGCGGCACAACATGCATCCGCAGCCGCCTCAAGAGTCGGTAGCGCAGTTCGGCAAACCGGCCGCCGCATCGGCGGTGATCTTGGGGAAGAAATAGCTGAAGAAGTTATTGAAAGGACAGCGAAGGCGGGCCCGGGCACGCAGACACAGCGAATAGAGAGAGCCACATCCCAAAATTTTAATAATTCCACAGCCAGTAGTCAGGGGCTAGATAACCCTGATGGAAGCGCCGCTGTAAACCAGGCGATAATAGAGCAGAATCCAGCGAAGCCCCCAACCCCTGTCCAGGCGCTGAACAGAGGGATCAACAATAGTCATATTTTAGAACCTAACCCAAGTTATAATACAGGGGCTTCGGAACAAGTTATGTCAAAGGGCATGGCTTTTATAACTTTGGGGAGGGACCGACCTACGGATTTGACCTCCGGCTACGGCGGCGCTGGAAACTCTCATGCGAGCACTATTGATATAGTGGCGGGATTAGGTGGTATTTTAGGACGTGAAGTAAATACCCAGGGGGAGAAAGTCTACACAAATAAAAACCCCTATATGGATTCTGCTCGAATTTATGTCTCGCAACGAACCGATATTGATGAAAACTTTGGACTTGTTGAAGGCTCTGACCCCAATCTGAGCACTAGGTCTGGGATTGCAGTGAAAGCTGACGGAGTGCGGATTATTGGACGAGAGGGTATCAAGCTGGTAACGAGCACTGACGCCTATAATTCCCAAGGTATTCCAATCGGTGGGCAGGTCGCTGGAATTGATCTCATTGCGGGAAACAATACGTCCGTCAACAAACTTGAACCACTAGTGAAGGGCGACCAACTGATTAATGCGCTTAAAGAACTCGCAGAACTATTGAGAGATTTAAACGGTAATTGTAAGGGATTGCTGATAAATATCATTGATCTTCACAAAGATTTTGCCTTTCATATCCATGTAACGACTGTGCCAGGTGCGCCCACTACGCCGCCTAATGGCGGCGCATCCTTGGTTTCTTTGGCTACCGACCTCGTTTTTTATGGACTGGACTACTTCTCTTATCACACTTATGATAAAAATGTAAAAGCGTGGGAACTCAATAATCTCCTTCCAGTCGGCAAGGGATTTATTAACAGCGGATTTAATAATACAAACTAGGTATCCCAATGGCAGATAATAATAATGGCGGAAATGAAGGAAATGGAAACAACCCAGGCAACCGCCTGGCCAGGTTGGGATCTGCGGGTGTGCAACAATTGTCCGTTCGCCAAAAAAATATTGTCAACCCATATGCTCAGGATGATTGCCCCCCCGGATACTCTCTCAATAGTGCCCGGAACAAGTGGGTCCTCGCAGGAATTCACGACTGTTATATAAACTTTGGTTACTTTCCTACCTCAAATAGTGCACTCAAAATTTTAGAAGGGTCTCCCCTCACTGACGAAGATAACATCGTTACTCAAAACGACTTAAAAGCCTATTTGGCTCTTTATCCTCAAAACGGGGTTTTGACGGGTGCACCCAGCAACCAAATTAAAACCCAGTCAGCAAGAGAATCTTATTTTTCTTTTGTCGATACTGTCGATAGATTGACCGCCAACGGAGCCACTTCTTTTTATACAAGCCCTTCTTCTCCGGAAGCCCAGTTGCCGCAAAACCAAGGGGCAATATCTTTAGATCGACCAGCCACCGACGACGCCGCCGCCCAAGCAGAATGGTCCCGCCTCACATTAGTTCAGAATATATCTCAACTTGTTGCTATTCCATATGATTATCCTAGAATTAAATTAAACCTTTTGAGAGAAACCTTTGACAATCCTCTTTATTCTTCTACACGTCCCCCGGTGGAATCCATTTCTGATCCCACCCAAGATATAGTACCATTTAACCCAGAAGACGTGGATTTAGAAGATTGGAGAAACAATGCTCCTCCCGGATCCTTCTCTCCCAAAATATATTACAACTTCAAGGACGAACACTATTATTTTGTCCAGAGGACAAATTCTGTTGTAAATGAGGACTATGATCCCTTTCGTCTTGATTATTCTCAGTCTAATATTTCACAAGCTCTCAGGGCTGGTATAAAGGGAATTTTAAAATTCGCAGGAAAATATACAGATGACACTTGGGATTTGCTATCTCGTAGGACATCTGACCAGATTGTTTTTGTGCCATATAAGCACGAACGACCCAATAGCAGGTGGTTATATACCGTTAAAATTCCAAAGTCCTTTCTAACATACATCGAGGTGACTCCGGACACTTCTTCTTTATATGAAGATGCTTTAGACCCCTTTCAGATATCCCAGATATTAATAGACCCATCAAAAAATAATACAACCCAGCACATGATCTTTGCCGCTGACTATTTTTCGGATAATTTAGGTCCCCTCGTTGAGGTCATCTCTTACTATCATGATATATTGAAGCTCCAAGGACTAGAAGACGGTAAATTAGACGGCATAAATTTGTCGGCGGAAATTGATAGCATAAAAGGAATGCCTACAGATGTCAACAACATCATTAGTTTAAACAATATTCAAAAAGATACGCCGGCTAACGTTGACTTTTGTTTAAGTGATTTGATGAAGATTAATTATCTGGTTATAGAAGGTACTCTTTGTACAAAATTTTTGGGACAGACATTGTTCACCCCGAGGTCATCGGATGAGCTTGAAAACCAAATTAATCTCTCTGTAATCAATAACTTTTCTGCCCAGTCCCCAGCATCTATAGGATACTGGTATGAAACACCGGGACAAAATGGCATATTTAAAAATACAAAAGGGAGACAAAGAGAAGATTGGCCTGCATGGGTAGATTTTCTCACACGTTATCATAAGCCAACCCCTGCGTTAAGTCCCGAAGTTATCGAGGATGCTAAAAATAGATCATCCCTTATAAACGCTTTTCTGGGCGAGGCCCCTAAGCCTAAAATATTTGAAACGCTTTCGGATATTATGTCCAATTCTCCCTCCCCATCGGGAAACCCTAGTTTTGCTAGTTTTGCTGAAGCAAATTTGGCGTTGATTGATGGAGAAAAAGCTCTAGATAAAGCCCTTGCGAACTGCCAGACGCCCCTCTCTAAACTGACTAAGGATCTTAAGTTCTTATACAAGTGGTCACGAGGTAAGATTAGCACGGATGCATTAGTAGCCAAGGCGATTAACGAGCTTCGCTCTCAGTTGTTGGAAAAAAATATTAAACTCTTCCAAACACCCCCCGGCGAAGACTCGCCCGCTCACATAAAAGTACTGAGGGATGAAATGGAGTTACCTCAAGACCCTTTGGATCCAATATATGTTCAGGCAGCGCAGGGAAACCCCTCAAAGCTTGTTGAAAAGATTGAGAAATATATAGACAGAGTTCTAGCCTGCATGTTACCTTTCGATGACATTAATGCTACCTTGCAAAAACAGCTACGCCAATCTGGCGCACCGCCTGAACTACAAAACTTAGTTCTGCATAGCACTAATGCGCCTATTTCCATCAAGCTTCGCAAGCAACCTTACAGAAAGAATAAGTCGGAGACTTATTGGAAATTGATAGAGGAATATGCAGTGCGCTTTATCAAGCAACTGATACTAGGAGTTATCGTACAAATGCTGGAAGCCCTTTTAGGGTGTGGTCCGGAGGATAAAGGCGCTAGTCCCGAAGAATTGGCAAGTCGGCTTCAACTATATGGATTTATTGATATCAACGACTTTATTGAAGGGGTGGACGTTTTAAAAATTGCCACATCAGTTGGATTTAGGAATAAGACTATTAAAATTGAGCGAAGTGGCTTGTTCAATCGTGCGGAGAAAGTTTTGACCATAACTTCGGACCCCCGTCTCGATCAACTTGAGCAGTTTCATAACGACCTGTCCGCTATCACGACGCCCGAAGAGATAAAAGCGTTGCTCAAGGGAGAATCGAACGAAAACCTGCTTGATCTAATTATGGAGATGATTGAGCGAGGCAACATCAATATCCCCCAATTATTAGTAAAATACCCGGAAGCAAACGGGCAAATTCTTCGCAGAGACCGAGGGCCTGACGAGGACCCAGAAGAGATCCCCATTGGACAATTAGAGGGGACCGGAGCCTTTGCTCTCGATGGGATGATCTCCAATGCCTTCACATTACTAGGACAGCCAGAACTAAGGGTTATAACTAACGAGTTCCAGGACTCCTTGCGCCTGGGCGATGTACGATATGCTTCTCTGAGTTTCACCAAGGAGAGGCTTGTTAGTTATTTTAAACAGATAGGAAAAGAATTAGGAACAGCAACCGTCCATTCTATGACTACGGACCCACCCCAGATTCCTGCCCAATCTTATTGCCCAGACCCTCAACCAACGTTTGATTTCTTATCGGATCTTCAGATAAAATCTCAACTTGCCGACGAAATCAGCACAATTCAAAATAAAATGTCTGATTTGTGCGAGGTTAACGACGGGCTTTTTGATTTTGAAAACTGGTGGGAAGCTATTGAGATGCCGGAAGAACTCAAGAAAATTTTGGAATGGCTAAAGAAAATAGGGGACTGGATTAACAAGGCTTTAACCGACTTAATGTCGGATGATGATGCGTTATCTGCAATGCAACCAGCATCCCCAGCCGAGAAAGATTGCGCTGATTTTCAAAACACCCTCTTTTGGGATCAGGTGGGGAGCAATGATTGGTACGAAGGGGAACTTGGAAGCCGGCTTTCTCTGAGTAGTGGCAACCTCTACGCCACCGGAGCTTTGAGATATCAGACGCCTATCAAGCTGCCCATCAAGGAAATTACAGACGAGCAACTCCAACAAGCAGGAATTTCCGCCGAGGATTACGAGTTTCTCAGCCAGACTCTATCCACCTGGGAGATGCTGGGACGTCCTACCCGAGCCGAGCAAGAAGCAGCTTATGAGGCATTAGAGCCAGCGTTTGGAAATGAACTCCGAGCCGCAGACTGGATCATTCGCCAACTCCTGCGAGCCGTAGGAGTGCCGGACTTACTTCCTATACTGGATGACGACCCTGCAACCCCCGGCCGGCAATATGATGACGCCAAGATCGTTCAAATCTACGCCAACGTCGATGACAGTCTTGACGGCGGACGACTATTGATGTTGCGTGAAGCACTCCTCGGCATGGGCATCTACACCTCATTAATAGAAGTTATTGACAGCATTAAGCCAATCTTACATACTTTGAGGCTTTATCTTTTCATTGAACGCTTTGGATGGTCGTCCGTCGAACTATTTTTGGAACAATCAACGATTGGGGAACTCTTTGTTAGTCCATCGTTAGAACTTGCAGTAGATGGACAAGCTGCGACAATTTTTACTAAGAAGGGCAAAACTCTAGCAAAGGCAAACTTTAGAATAGAACTTAATATAGAGCCCGACCGAGACGTCCCATTTGAGCGAACTATATACGAGAATCTTGAAGCGAAGCCGTGGCCAGAGGAGGCGGCGTCACCTCCCGGTTCCCCGCCTGTTACTTTGTGGGGACTCAGAGACGAAAGCGGACGACCCACAGCTAGGCTGCTGAATGTTTTAAACAAGGGGCGTCAGTCGGCAGGACTGGGCTCACTTAATGGAAGTCCTTCCACCTTTATCCCGTCGATCGGACAGGGTTGGGTCCGAGAGGTATTATCAGCTCTGCTTAAAGACGGACCCGACAGTACGGGACTGGGACTGTTGGCTGGAACCCGGAACTCACTAACCTCAATACAACACACCACCTATGATCCTGGTCCCACGCATGTATTAGGCGATAACCAATTGGAGCCCTTGGACTTTTATCTTCAACTCTGTCATACATTTTACAAACCCCAGTCTGATGCCCCGAATCCACTTGAACCATCTATGAACATAATTAACCAAATCCCTTTTGTCGAGACGCCGGATAGGTGTGCTAAATTGGAACTTAGTAGGTCTATGATGCAATCTTTGCGCTTAAGGCTGGCACCTTTTTTAATAAATATTTTGCCGCTAATGAGAGTATATAAGGGCTTCAATAGCCCAACAACCATCAATCTTCTATCTGATTATTTAAGACGAAAAATTAAAGAAGACTTTAAAGATCATGATCTTAACACAATTTTTGAAGAAAACATAGATTGGCTGTTTCTATTATACCAGGGCGATCTCTCGGAAGGTAAAGAAATACTTCAGTCTCATAACCGCAACACTTTTAGCCGAGAAGTAGACATAGGTGGAAACCGAAGTCAGATGGATTTATCCTACGAGACATATGATTTCAAATTAGACTATATAATCCAGAAGTATCTCATTGCCACTTTTTCTCAGTGGTGGTTTTATACGGATAGTGACGGGGGGAACACCACCCCTTATCCTCATATGTGGGCATACCAAGAAAACTTTTATGACCCAAAAGGAAAAAGTGTGGACTTAAACATCCCACACAATACCTTTTATAACTATGGACTCCTTTGTCGCACCTTTTTCGAGAGGCTTAAAAATAATGCAAATGTTTCCGCCGAACAGGTCGAGGCCTTGACCCCCCTCGCAACGACAGTGTTGGCTCCTGATGAAGAACTTGACCCTGATCAGTGGACAGCCGTTTATCAGTTGGGGGCATATTATTTCCCTGCGCCAGCCATGCTAGGGGCATACGCCATTGTTCATGATCATATAATAAAGACTAGCGAGAGTTTCTATCTATATAAGGCAGTTATAGAAGGGCAAAAAAGAGCCGATGACATAGTAAAGTCCATTATCAGTCCTACTTATGTCCCAGGCGTTGAGCAAAACTACGGAGAAGAAACATAATGTACGGCATATCCCCCAGATTACCTTTAAAGGTTAGTCCGCAAGATGGTCCATATGGATTAACTAAAACAATCGGTCAGGCAGTTAAACAAAATTTTAAAAACCTAATTCTTACATCCCCTGGAGAGAGAATAATGTTACCTGAGTTTGGCGTAGGAATAAAGAGGTTCTTTTTTGAGCAGATAACTTCTTCGACTTTTGAAGCGGTTACTACTAGGATAAACGAGCAGGTACAACGATACTTGCCCTTTCTGGTTATAGGTGAAATATCTTATGAGACCAGTGATACCAATCCGGTTTTTGCTTTTAATGAAGTGGGGATCCGCATAGCCTATAGTATACCAGGCATAAGTGAGCAAGATACTCTTCAAATAACTGCAACCCAAAACTACTTATAGGGATATCTTTATAGGAAATATAAATGGCTAAACCACCAATCAATTATACTAGTCGGGATTTCGAAAGCATCAAACAAGATTTGGTGAATTATGCAAAGCGATACTATCCGAATACATTCCAAGACTTCAACGAGGCATCTTTCGGCGCACTCATGCTTGATTTGGTTTCTTATGTCGGGGATCAGTTGTCCTTTTATTTAGATTATCAAACAAATGAAACGTTTATTGATACGGCCCTTGAAACAAAGAATATAATTAGTCTCGCCAAACAACTCGGCTTCAAATACCCCGGCGCTGCCACGTCAACCGGGACTGTAGCTTTTTATGTGGAAGTCCCTGTAGACGTCGCAACCCTTGGACCTGCCTCTGCTTATATCCCTATTTTACGAGCGGGAAGCACAATCACCACTTCGGGGGGGGCTATATATACCCTAGTAGGGAATGTAGATTTTGGCGACCCAAGCAACGAAATTACGGTCTCCAAGGTAGACACCACCACGGGCACGCCTGCAAATTTTGCCATTAAAGCATATGGCACAGTAGTCTCGGGACAACAGTTTCAACAAGCTATTACGGTGGGGAATTACCAAAGATTTTTAAAACTCCCACTGGAACGGGCCTTCATCTCGGAGGTAGTTTCCGTAATAGACCAAGAAGGTCATGAATACTACGAAGTGGAATATTTGAGCCAGGATATAATCTTTAAAGAGGTGCCTAATTTCAATGCGGATAAAGTTGCAGCACCCTTCCAGTTGGTGGCACTACCCGCCCCTCGCAGATTTACTGTGGAATATGATGAGATTGGACAGGCCACCTTACAATTTGGATATGGATCAGCTAAAAATTTAACTACGGATGTTGTAGCCGATCCCGCAGATGTTGTCTTGAATGTGACGGGAAGGGACTATGTGACAAGTGCCACGTTTGACCCCAGTAATCTTAATGAGAGTGATAAATTTGGAGTAGCGCCAGCTAATACTACATTGGTAGTTACCTTCACTTCGAACAATGGGTCAAATGTCAACGCCCCGGTCGGAAGCATTCGACAGGTGGGCAATAGCAACTTATCTTTCGCTGACATAACCACACTGGATAATTCACTGGTCCAGAGCGTGCGAGATTCTCTGGAGGTGGAGAATGAGGTGCCTATCCTGGGGGATACCTCGGCTCTCTCTCCCGAAGAAATCAAAATCCGTGCGTTCTCTAATTTTGCCACACAAAACAGAGCCGTGAGTAGATCGGATTACATTAACTTGTGCTATCGTATGCCTTCAAAGTTTGGACGAATTAAGAGGGTCAACGTCATACAGGATCAGGATTCCTTTAAGAGAAATTTAAATTTGTATGTCTTGTCGGAAGATCGGGGAAATTTTGCTCTGGCAAACCAAACTATTAAAAATAACCTAAGGGAGTGGTTGGCCCCCCGCCGAATGCTCAATGACAGCATTGACATTCTAGATGGGAGGATCATCAACATCGGCATTCGCTTTGAGGTTTTGGCTGACCTAGAGGTGAATCGATTTACTCTCGTCGATCGATGTATCGTGGCGCTGAAGGAAAAATATCTGAATGTTAAACGAAATATCGGCGAAGCTGTTTATATTTCAGATGTCTATAAGATCTTAAATGACGTCCCAGGGGTCACTGATACCATAAGTGTTGAAATAGTTAACAAAACAGGCGGAACCTACAGTAATTATGCGTATGATATTCGCCATAATTTATCGGACGACGGACGCTTCTTGAAAATACCAGACAACGCCGCCGCCGAAGTCCTCCTTCCCGACATCGATATCATAGGGGTGGTTAAATAATGGGTATTAAAAGATATTATTTAACCAAGGACAACACGATCTCTAATGCCTTTAAATCAAATTTAAGCACT
>Ga0209756_1002492_pt1 | contig 15863 bp, 22 predicted proteins | sample ETNvirenome_6_85_FD_184071 | JGI IMG/M metagenome (GOLD analysis project Ga0209756, IMG submission 184071) | Marine viral communities from the Pacific Ocean - ETNP_6_85 (SPAdes) (version 3) | ecosystem: Environmental > Aquatic > Marine > Oceanic | place: Pacific Ocean | collected 2013-06-19
ACCTTTGGACTATGAATATATGGTTAAAGCAGAAAAAAATGAAGGTAATTTAACTTATCTTGTAAAAAGAGATTGGGAAAGAGAATTGGGTGAGAAATATATAGATGATATATTTAAGTTTAATCAAAATATAAATATATTTTATGCTGGTATAGATAAAGTAAATAAAGAATCTAAAGATATAAAGTATTTAATATATAATATAGGTTTAAATCATAAGAGTGGATTAAAAGCAGGACTATCGGTTAAAGAACAAGAACCATTATTGAGTGTAGGATTTAACAAAAAATTTAAGAAGTATTGGCTTGAGTATAATTTTAGTATGTCAGCCAAAACAGATTTTGAAGACAACAATATTTTTAATATAAAGAGTGAAGTCAAAAGATGGGTTGGGAAATATAATATATTTGGTTTATATAAACATGAATACTATAATAACAAAGAGGATTTCCAATTTAAGGTTGGAGTAGGAATTCAATTATAATGAATAGACTTATAGAAGAAATGATAAAACCTATATTAGAAGCAAACTCTAATATCAAAAAAGTAGTTGGTATCTATGGGGGTAGATTTCAGCCATTTGGTCCTCATCATCTAAAAACTTATAAGTGGTTAGAGAAACAAGTTGATGACGCTTATATAACCACATCCAATATAAAGAAACCACCCCGTCACCCGATGAACTTCAAAGAAAAAGTTAGACATATGTCTCAGATGGGTGTTAAATCAAATCATATTAGTTTAGAAAAATCTCCATTTGTAGCTAAAAATTTAGAAAAGAAATTTGACCCAGAAACAACTGCCTTTGTGTATGTATTTGGTGCAAAAGATGCCGGTAGATTAGGTGGTGGGAAATATTTTCAAGATTATAAAAAGAATAAAGGTAATATAGAAGGATTTGATAAACATGGATATTACTTAACTGCACCTCATGTTTCAATATCAGTTGGTGGTAAAGAAGTGAGTGGAACTTCTATGAGAGAACTATTAGGTTCACCCAAAATCGATGATAGTGAGAGAGGTAAATTATTTAAAAAGATGTTTGGTTATTTTAATGATGGTTTGTTTAAGATGATGACTAACAAGTTTAAGAAGTTATTTGAAGGATTGGAAAATGACCCAAATACATCCGGTGATAACATAAAATTTGATTTTGCTCCAGAAGAAGATGGTGAAGATGATATCTTAATGGATTTAAGTGAGAGTAAAAAGGAATTTGTAATTTGGGGTATTCCACCCGGAAAAAATTCAGAACAAATACTTTATACAAAAGCTAAATCTAATGGTGAAGCTAAAAAGATATTAAAAGTTTTAGTATCAAATCATGGAATTAAAAAAGGTAGAATACAAGTTTTAGATTTAGAACAAGACCCATCAGCATTTTGGAAATCAGGCGATGTGTTTGAGGATATAAATATAAAAAAGAGAGATGGAAAAGATAGTGGTGATTATAGAACTTACACAGCACCAGAAGATTCAGATATAGATGAACCATATAAAAGAGATACAACACCAACAGATGGTAAAGAAGAAAAATTAAAAAAAGAAAATGTAACTCTTCCAATTAAAGTTGGTGATACATTACTAATGGGTAGATTTAAAAATAAAAGAGTTAAGATCAAAACTATAACAACAAATGAAAAGGGTGATTTACTTATAAATGGAAGAACAGCTTTAAAGTTTAGAATGCCAGATGGTGGTAAAGTATTATTACCAAAACCACCTGAAATAAGTGCTAATCCTTATGATGATATAGAAGAAATTATTCAGACATTTTTAACTACAATTGATGTAAATGAAATTATTAATGAAGTTACATCAACTGCTACAAGTGGTAAACAAGCAGTTGATTCTGGCCCAAGTGCTTTGATGAAAGGTATAGATGGATATGCTGGGAGAAATAAAATAGAAGCAGAAAAACTTGGATGGGAAATTGTAAATTATATTTTAGATGTAGATGTTAAAAATGTTCCACCATTTAAGGGTGAATTTGATGATAGAGAATCTGTATCTTATTTACCGGCAGGTATTGGAACTGGTGCTACACCAAATAATCCGGAAAATTTAACTGGTGCAAAGGGTTATAATAAATGGAAGAGAAATATGAAAAAAATAGCTCAAAATGTTGGTTTTGAGTTAATGAATTTCATGGATAAAGATGAAAAAGAAAGAAAGAAACAGATTGCAAAAGATACAAAAGCAACACTTAAACAGCAAAAGAGTGATGAAAAAGGTATACCCGTTGAACCGATGGGAGAATCATTCTCAAAAGACTGGTGGAAGAAGAATTTAACAGAAAAAATAGTTACAAAAACTGTCTTGAAACCAAGACGAAAGGGGTTATTACTTATGGGCGGTGCATATGGACACATGGCACATCCGTTTGATGATAAAGATTTAACATTCGGTGATTTAAAGAAAATTATAGAAGATGGTTTAGGTGGAACACTAAATCGTGAGGATAATGTCACAGAAAAGTTAGATGGTCAAAACATTATGGTTAGTTGGAGAGATGGGAAACTCATAGCTGCAAGAAATAAAGGACATATAAAGAACGCAGGGGCTACTGCATTAGATGCAAAAGCGGTTGCTAGTAAATTTGCAGGTAGAGGTGATATTAAAAACGCATTTGTATATGCTATGAAAGATTTAGGAAAATCCATTGGTTCATTATCAGAGAAACAGAGAGTTAAGATATTTGACAATGGTCATAACTTTATGAACTTAGAAGTTATATGGCCTAAATCGGCAAATGTAGTTGATTATGATTTGGCTAGTTTAGTATTTCATGGTGCACTTCAATATGACGACAATGGAAGTGTTAGGGGTGAAGTAAAAGGTAGTGGTAGAATATTGGCTGGTATGATTCAACAAGTAAATCAACATATACAAAAACATTATAAGATTGGTAAACCACAATTTTTAACATTATCAAAACATACAGATTTTGGTAAATTAAAATCTAAATTTTTATCATCTTTAAGTAGATATCAATCTAAATTTGGATTAAAAGATAGCGATACATTAGGTTTATATCATCAAAAATGGTGGGAACAATTTATTATAAAAAAATCAAAGGGCTCACTGTCATCCAAAGTTTTAAAGGGGTTGGTTAAACGATGGGCATTTTTTGATAAGTCTTATGCTGTTAAAGATATAAGAAATGATATAAAAGATGAGAAGATTTTAGATTGGGTATTATCATTTGATAAAAATGACCATGCAAAACAAGTTAAACTTAATATGAAACCATTTGAGGAGCTATTCTTTGAAGTTGGTGCGGAAATAATGAAGAATATTAGTGATTGGATGGCAGTTAATCCAGATTCAACTGTACAAAGAATGAAAAAGAAATTAGATTCATCTATTTCTACTGTTAGAAAGGGTGGTGATTTAAAGAAATTAAATACTTTAAAGGCACAATTAGATAAATTACAAGCTATTGGTGGAGTAAATGCTATTGTTCCATCGGAAGGTATTGTATTTAAATATAATGGAAAAACCTATAAATTTACAGGTGCATTTGCTCCTATAAATCAAATTACTGGTTTAATTTCATTTTAATATACTTATATATATAGGAAAATAATATATGGCTAAACATAGTAAAAACTTACAAAAAGTACAAGATATGTTGGATGGGAAATCCACGCGAAAAATACAATCTGGGTATATACCAACAGAAGAAACACACAAAGTAGGTGATACATGGACTGATTCCGATGGTAAGAAATGGGAACAAAAAAATGGATATCGTACCAATATAACAAAGTTAGCTACTAGAGGAATTGTAGATCATAAATGTTCAGTTTGTGAAAAATATATTGTTAAACCATGGGATAAAGAAATTTTTAAGTTTAATGATAGATGTTATTATTGTCAAATAGATTTTGAAGCAGAACTAAAAGGAACTGGTAAATATGATGAATGGAAAGAAGAACAAGATAAAAGAATAAAAGAAGATTATATTAAAAAATTTGAAGAAGATAATGCAGAATTAGTTAAAGAATTAGAAAATTTAGAAAATCCATTTGATATGACAGTTGCAAATGCACTTGCAAATGGAGAAGTTGAAATGACAATAAATAAAAACACAAAGTAACAGGAGAAATATAATGGATTATGCATGGGTAGCAGCAAATTGGGAGTGGATTTTACTTGGATTTTATACATTGGAAAAAATAGTAAAATTATCACCAACTAAGCAAGACGATATCATTTTTGATACAGTGCTTAAACCTATTTGGGATAAACTACCATTCGGTAAGTAATATGTTCAGTAAAATAAAAAAATATGTAATTGGATTTTTTGTGTTATGTGGAGGAATTCTTGTTGCATTTTTAAGTGGAAAGGGTGCTGGTCGTAAAGAAGAAAAGATTGGTAAACTTGATGATAGATTAAAGAGTGTAAAGAAAGATCTTAAATCCAAACAGAAATCGAAGAATGGTTTAAAGAAATCTCTTAAAAGTAAAAAGAAAGCTCTTGAAGAACTCAAGAAATCCAAACCAAAACCTAAAAAGAAATCTGCAAAGAAAGCACACAGTAGATTGAAAAATATTGGTAAGGGGAAAAAATAGGATGAATAAACTTATATCTTTCCTACTAATATTTTCTCTTTTATTTCCACAAGAAGTGTGTGAGGGGGAATGTTATACAGATGAAGAAGCTCAAAATATTGAATTGTATATTACAGAGTTAGAACAAAAAGATAGTAATAATAGTAAAATTATCAATAATTTGAATGAACAGATACAAGTGTATATTCAACAGACAGAAATTGATAGTGGAATTATTGAAAACTATAAAGAACAGTTAGCAATTCAAGAAGAGATGATAAAAACGATAAAACCAGCGTGGTACGATAATAAATATCTATGGTATTCTATGGGTATTGTATCTATGATTGTACCAATTTGGGGAATAGGACAACTAAAATAAATGGCAACTGATTTTAAACAAGTAATTAAACGAGAATATCTTAAATGTGCTGATGACCCAGTATATTTTATGAGAAAATATTGCACTATTCAACATCCTCAACGCGGTAAGATGAAATTTGATTTATATCCTTTTCAAGAAGATTGTCTTAAACAATTTCATAAAAATAGATATAATATAATTTTAAAATCTCGTCAGTTGGGTATATCTACTCTTTCTGCAGGTTATTCTCTTTGGATGATATTATTTCATGCTGACAAAAATGTTCTTGTAATTGCTACGGGTAAAGATACAGCTAAAAATCTTGTTACAAAGGTAAGAGTGATGTTTGAAGGATTACCTCAATGGTTAAGAACTGGTACAGAGGAAATAAATAAACTATCGATACGATTTACTAATGGTTCACAGATAAAAGCAATTGCATCTAATGAATCAGCTGGTCGTTCTGAAGCTCTATCACTTCTTATACTTGATGAGGCAGCATTCATTGAAAAAGTTGATGAGATATGGACTGCTGCACAACAAACACTTGCAACTGGTGGTGATTGTATTGTTCTTTCAACTCCAAATGGTGTGGGTAATTGGTTTCATCAACAATGGGTTGGTGCAGAAGATGGAACAAATGAATTCAATACAATAAGACTTCATTGGAGTATGCACCCAGAAAGAGATCAAGAATGGAGAGATGAACAAGATAAAATTTTAGGTCCTTCAAAGGCATCCCAAGAATGTGACACAGACTTCCTTACTTCTGGTGAATCTGTCGTAGATCCAAAGATTTTACAATGGTATAAAGAGAATATGGTTAAAGCACCAATAGAAGAACAGGGAATTGATAGAAACCTTTGGATATGGGAACAACCAGATTATACAAAAGGTTATCTTGTAGTTGGTGATGTGGCTCGTGGAGATGGTCAAGATTATTCAGCGTGTCAAGTATTTGAAATAGAGGATATGAAACAATGTGCTGAATATAAAGGACAATTAGGAACAACTGAATATGGCCATTTTCTCATAGATTTAGCCACAAAATACAATGACGCATTACTTGTAGTAGAAAACAACAATGTAGGTTGGGCTACAATACAAACAATTATAGATAGAGGGTATAAAAACCTATTTTATCAATCAAAAGATTTAAAGTATGTTGATACAGAACATCAAATGAATACAAATAAGTATAGAGCAGAAGATAGACAGATGGTTGCAGGATTTTCAACAACACCGAAAACAAAACCATTAATTATTGCTAAAATGGAAGAATATACAAGAGAAAAATTAGTTAAAATATATTCAAATAGACTTGTAGATGAGTTATTTGTTTATATATATCATAATTCACGAACAGAAGCTATGCAAGGATATAACGATGATTTAGTTATGTCTTATTCAATAGCTTTATGGATTAGAGATACAGCATTGAGAATTCAAAAAGATAGAACTAATACACAATGGACTATGATGAATTCAATGTTAGAAAACAACGGAAATAAAGAAGAGTTATCGGCTGGATTTCAAAAAGGAACTCCAGGTCATCCACAGAAAAATCCATTTGAGATGGAAGTTGGTAAGGATAAAGAAGATTTAACTTGGTTATTAGGATAAAAACAACGGGGGAATTATGGCAGAACAAGAAAATATACTAACAAGATTAGGAAAACTATTTCAGAATCAAATAGTAGTAAGGAAAACACCAACTGGTCAATTAAAAATTAAAGATGTTAATTTTCAACAACAGGGTTTAACATCTAACTTTATTGATAGGTATCAAAGGTTAATGGGTGGTAGTAATACTTTTGGTGCTCGGTATGCTGCTAAACAGAATGCTAAAAATGCATTTGATGTCCAAAGAAAAGAATTATTTAGAGATTATGAGTTAATGGATGAAGATCCAATTATATCATCGGCTCTTGATATCTATTCGGATGAATCAACGGTCGATAATATAGAAAATGAAATTTTAAAGATAAAAAGTGATAATCCAAAAGTTGCAAAAATTCTACATAACTTATTTTATGATATAATGAATATAGAGTTTAATTTATGGCCGTGGCTTCGTAATTTAACTAAATATGGAGATCATTTTCTTTATTTAGAGATAATAGATAAAATGGGTATCGTAAATATTAGACCTTTATCAGTATATGAAGTTTTTAGATTAGAAGATCATGATCCAGAACAACCTAAGTTAGTTCAGTTTGAGATTCAACCAGAAGATAACAAGAATACAATTCCTTTTGCAGATCCACAAGAACTTTATGAAAATTATGAGATAGCTCACTTCAGATTAATGAGTGATGCTAATTTTCTTCCATATGGTAAATCTTCGCTAGAAGGTGCTCGTAAAGTATGGAAACAATTACAACTTATGGAAGATGCTATGTTGATTCATCGTATAATGAGAGCTCCCGAAAAAAGAATTTTCAAATTAGATATTGGAAACATTCCACCAAATGAAGTTGAGAACTTCATGCAACAAATTATTAATAAAATGAAGAAGATTCCAGTAATTGATCAATCTACTGGTGATTATAATCTTCGTTATAATATCGAATCAGTAACAGAAGATTATTTTTTACCAGTCCGCGGAGGTGATAGTGGAACAGAAATACAAACTTTAGAGGGTTTATCAAATGATGGTGCTATTGATGATATTGAATATCTACGAAACAAAATGATGGCAGCTTTAAAGATACCAAAGGCATTTCTTGGATATGAAGAGGGTGTTGGTAGTAAAGCTACTCTTGCTGCTGAAGATGTTAGATTTTCAAGAACAATAGAAAGACTTCAAAAGATAATAGTTGCTGAACTTGAAAAGATTGCTATTGTTCATCTATATACACAAGGATTTGAAGATGCCGAACTTATTAATTTTGATTTAGAATTAACAAATCCATCTATGATTCACGAACAAGAGAAATTAGAGTTACTTACACAACAAGTAGAGATAGCTGGTACTTTATTAGAAAATAAACTATTTTCCCGTGAATGGATTTATGATAATATATTTGAAATGAATGAAGGTACAAAGAAAGATGTATTTGATCAAATCATAGAAGACCTCAAACAACAATTTAGATTTGAACAGATTGCTGTTGAAGGAAACGATCCAGCCGTTACTGGTGAGAAAGATATGGCTTCAACAGATGCTGGCTCGGATACATTCCAATTTGGTGAATCAGATTGGGGTGGTAGTGAAAAGGGTAGGTTCAAAAAACCTGTTAATCCAAATGGCGCAACCTCAAAAGATTTAAAAGATGCAACTGCCTACCACAGAGAACGACAAGGTAAGAGAGAGTTCAAAGGTAAATCTCCACTTGCCACATCAAAGGGTTCAACCCTCGTAGCTCGTGAAGGATTACTAAAACAATTAAAGAAAAAATTTGGTAAAGATACTACAGATAAGAGTATTTTAAGTGAAGAAAACATACTAAATGATGAATAAACATATACAAAACTCAAAAATTTTATATTTATATATGAATAATTATATATTACTAATAGAACGGAGAACTTCGTATGCGAAACCGTAAGTTAAAGCATTCAAAGGTCCGTAATACTGGTCTATTGTTTGAATTTTTACTTAGACAGATTACATCGGATGTATTGAATAAGAGAAACAGCTCAAAGGCAGCACATATGATTAAACAAAGGTTTAATGAGAGAACGGAGTTAGGTAAGGAACTAGCTCTTTATAATATTATAATAAATAAAAAGTTTAATTCTGATAAGAAGGCTGATTACTTTATTAACGAAGTTATAAGTGAACGAAAGAAGTTAAATAACTCCGTCCTCAAAAGAGAAAAATTTAATCTTATAAGGGAAATAAAAAATACATATGATTTACAAAACTTTCTTTCGTCAAAAGTAAGAAATTATTCCGCATACGCATCTATATATAAATTATTTGAATATAATAATATATCTCCAATTGAAAAAACTGAATCACATTTTAATTTAGTTGAACACGTAACAACAAGTAATAAAACTAATATAGAATCTTCATTAAGCGTAGCTCTTCCGAAAGATGAAGATTTAAGAATTATAACTTATCAAACACTGCTCGAAAAATTCAACGCAAAACATTCCAATTTAAATTATCCACAGAAATCATTATTAAGAGCATACATTAATAATGTTTCTAATGTTAATTCATTAAAGGAATATATTGAAAAAGTTGTACCTGCTATTAAGAAAGAATTAAAACAACATTCTAATAAATTAACAGATAAAGTTGTTCAGATTAAATTAGCAGAAGCAATTAACTCCATAGATAAATTTTGTGGTGTTAAAAAATCTAAATTAGTTAAAGATAATGTAGTTGTTCAAACAATGAGATATATGGAACTATTAAAGGAATTGAAGAAAAGTGGAAATAAAAACAAAAAAGTCATTTAATGATTTACTCGAATCTTTAGTTGAAGAACTTTTAGATGAAGAAGAGTTAGATGAATTTAATACAACTGCTTCAGTAGGTGGTTCATATATGACACCAATGGCTTTTGATCCAGATGGTGAGAAAAAGAAAAAAGATTATAGAAGTAAACCAAATAGTCATAGAAAGAAAATTGGTGAAGCTTTAGAAGGAAAAGATATAGCAATAATTAGAAAATTAATTCGTGATGTAATCGGAGATGTTTATAGAGACATTTGGATTAAACGAAACAGTTGGAAATAGGAGATATTTAAAATGCCAAATTATATACAAGACCCAAATAATTCAAAGAAACAAGTTCCAGGACCTCCACCTGATAATTATTACGATAGGAGTCAAACTACTACTCCACATTCAATGTCCAAAACACCAAATTATGTTTTAGTTGCTGATGATTTTACTAAAACCGCGGCATTCTTTTTTGGATCATCTGCATCATTTGCATCAAAAGAGGCCGGTGCACATACACATTTAACCGCATCAACATCTTATCAAACTTGGGGTGGTGATGCTGCTTTAAACGCTGGAGATAGATTAGATATTCATCCATTAGCGTGGAGTGGAAGTGCTGCTGATAAAGATAAAATAGTATTTGTATATAAAGGTGGATTAGACGGACAGGGTAGAGGATAAGGAGAACAATAAAATGTCAAAACAATTATTAGTAGATTACATACCTTTTGAAGTAACACCACAACAGATTAACGAATCATTGGCAAAAAATGGTAAGTTAATTGTTAATGGTGTGTTACAACGGGCAGATGCTAAAAATCAAAATGGTAGAGTATATCCACATGATACTTTGATGAGAGAAGCTGAAAATTATGCTAAAGTTCAAGTTAAAGAAAGAAGAGCTCTTGGTGAACTTGACCATCCAGATAGTTCAGTTGTAAATCTCAATAATGTATCTCATAATGTTTTAGAAATGCATTGGAATGGTAAAGATTTAGTAGGTACAGTTGAAGTATTAGGAACACCTGCCGGAAACATACTTAAAGAATTATTTAAGAGTGGTATTAAACTTGGTATTTCATCTCGTGGTTTAGGTTCAGTTGAAGAAATAACTGAAGCTGAGGGTGATGGATATACAGACACAGTACCGAGTAGTGGTGGTGATGAAGAACAAGCACCAACTGTAGCTGTTCAACCAGATTTTGAACTTATAGCATTTGATTTTGTATCAAACCCATCAACACAAGGTGCTTTTATGTCACCCGGTAGAATGAATGAAAGTGTAAATGATGGTGTAGGTACAAGAAAAGGTATGTGTACACATGATTGTAAAATTGAATCTATAATCAATGATATATTCAGAGGAGAATAATGGTGATTAAAATGAAAGATTTGATAAAGGGTCAGACTGATATGTTACGAGAAAAGTTTGTTCATCGTAGATTACATGAAGCTGATCCTCCTCCAGCTGGTGGTGGTGAAGACAAACCACCCGAACCACAAAAATTAAAAATTGATATTCCAGATACACCATTTGAACCTGATATTAATCAAGTAAAAGATAGATTAAAACAGATACTAAAACAATGGCAAGTTAAAGAATATCCATCTGATGAAATTAGGTGGAAATTATATTATAAAGATATACTAAAATTAGTAAATCATCTTGAGGGAGATAAGTAAGATGAGATATAGAGATATGTTAGGATTTCCAAAGAAAAAAGCAAAAAAAGTGGTTTCTCCAAAACCATCTAAACCATCTGTTACTGAAAAACTTACAAAAGAATTTGGACCATTAAATGAATGGTCAGAAGTAGATACAGGTCCTAAAAGATGGTTTAAACCAATGGATCAAGGACTTACAGAATTTGAAAAAGAAGAAATGAATGAAGGTCCTGCTTATGAGTGGGATAAAGTTTTTAGTAAAGCTGAAAAGGCATATATGCAATTTCAAAAAGCTATAGATGAACTTGGAAGATATACAACAAAGAAGACTGGTGAAAAAACAGACCAAAAAATATTTGAAAAACAATGGAAGAAACAAGTTACTCCGTTTTATGAATTAATGAAATCTTGGATAAGAGGAAAACTCTAAAATGCCATTCAAGTCCGAAAAACAAAGGAAATGGATGCACTCTAATGAGCCAGAAATGGCAAAGAAGTGGGAAAAGAAGAAAAAGAATGAAAACTGACCTGATGATGAAGAAGAACTTCAGTCTGAAGGTCATAATGGACATAAACACTCTGGTAAATCATGTGACCAGGCACATCCAAACACTTCACATGGTGAGTGGGAGAAGAAACAGACAGTGAAGAAAGAAGGATTACAAGATCCAGATTGTCCCGATGCAGAAGGTCAATTTATGGATGAATCATCTAAGTCATATGGTAAATCATTAAAAAAGATTGCAAATGATAAAAAATTAAAAATGATTTCTAAAAAGGATAGAGATACTTTGAAAAGATTGGCAGATTTGATGAAAAATGAAGAGAGTGTAGATGAAGCAGCAAAAAGAGATTACAAAGATGAATACAAGAAATTTCAGTCTTCACCGAAGTCAAAAAAGTATAGAGCAGAATTAAATAAGTACAATCGTAAAAAAGGAACATACGGTAATGGTGATGGTAAAGATGCATCACATAAGGGTGGTAAAATCTCTGGATTTGAAGCCGAATCTAAAAATCGAGGTAGGGCGGAGAAAAGTAGATTGAAGAAAGAACAAAAATTGAGAGAAGTGATAAGAAAAATCATCGATGAAGATTTCGCTGGTTCTTATCCAGAACATAAAAGAAAATCATTTGATGGTAAGAGAAGAAAACAATCAGAGGTTCTTGGGTATAAACTAACTGGTGTGGATGATGTGAAAACTGAAATTGATGATGCTACAGTTAAAGAAGGTGCTGGTGGTATGGGTCCTGCAAAAAAAGGTAAACAATCCCATGCGAATTTAAGACATAAAACTTCTGAAAAGGAAATAAGTGTTGTAAATTCAAAGTCTGTATTAAAGAAATATGCAAAAATTGGATTTTTACCATATAATCTAAAAGATAAATATAAATATGGTTCTTTGAAATGGAAAGCACCAAAAATGAAGAATGGTGTTGTGGTTGAAGGAAAAATTACAGAAAAGAAAGAATCGGCAATTGATGTGGCAAAAAGAATTGTAAAAGATAAACAATACGAACAAGGTGTGGATATGCAAACTGCTAATTTGATAATGAAGATATATAATGCATATGATAAACACCCAGCTTTACAAAAGAAATTTGAAAAGATGCCTCTAAAGAAAATGGCTCAAAATGTTTGGAGATTTGTGAAATGAAGATAACTAAACAAAGATTAAAAGAGATTATTAGAGAAGAAATTCAGAAGTTGAATGAAGGTCCTAAATTTGACGAGGTAAAGGCTAATATGGAAAAAACTATGGGTCTTCTTGTTAGAAAAATGGGATTAAAATCTGCGGGAAGGCATCTTGTTGGAAAAGGTGGTATGAGTTTCTTTTTGGATGACCCCAAAGAAGCAAAAAAATTACAGAAATATTTACAAGCAAAAATTAAAGATGTTAGATTAATAAATTTAGACAAAGAAGGTGGTGATGAAGCCAACTTTGTTGTTTATGCTAAAGTGTTCGATTTTTAGGAGATAGTGATGAAACTTACAAAAGCAAAATTAAAAGAAATAATTAAAGAAGAATTGTTAAATGAAATACAAATTGAAGCTGAAGATATTCAAGATATGGGAGCTGCTATTTTTGATGTAGTCATAGAGTTTAAAAAGAACTTTGAAAAAAGTGATTGGAGTAAAAATAGAAAGATAAATTCTATTATTAAACAGATGATAAAATTAGAATCACAATTATCCAAAGAGACTCAGGAATTCTAATAATGAAAAAACTAACTGATATATTAAAAGAAGCTGGAATTGAAATGGGTAAAGTTTATACTGATAAAGATAAACCACCATTTAAGATTACTGAAAAGAAAAAGGATGATAAAATACAAATTAGAGGTATGGGTACTTGGGATTATAAATCATTAACCAGTAATCTCGCGAGAAAAATTAAAGATTTAGATAGAAGAAACAAACAAGGTGACCATACTGGTGTTGGAAAAAATCAATTGAGTGTTTTAGTGGCTATGTGGGAAGCATTATCAGATTATGAGGAGAATCAATAATGATTAAGTTGAGAAGTTTAATAACTGAAGCCAAAGAAGAAAAAGTATATATGTTAAATGGCATGTTGTGGTTATCTTATTCACCAAATAGTGGTAGAACAACCAGAGTGCGTGGCCGGGGATGGATTACAGATAAGTCAGGTGATAAGAATTTTGATGGGGGTGTAAAGGGGTTTGTTAAATGGGCCCAACATGCTAAATCAATAAAGAAAAATAAGGACCATAAATTATTTAAGATTCCAGAATATTCTGGTGGTCGTGCTGAAGAATATGATATATGGGGTGGTGATGAAAAACCAAAGAAATGGCTATATCTATTAGTAGCAACTGGTAAAAAAATAAATGTAATATCGGTATTTCATTCAAAAGGTGAAGCGATGTCTTGGATAAGAAATTAATCATAATGAAATTAACTAAAAAAAGATTAAAAGAAATTATAATAGAAGAACTTCAAAAATTTAATGAAGCTATTGTTAGAATAGCTCCAATGAAAGATGCAAATTTTGGTGGTGGTATGGTACAATTGTTAGGTAAAAAAGGTAAAGTTGGTTTAGATAGAAAAAGTGTAAGTGCTTTAGTTAAGCTAGTTAGATCTGGTATGAAAGGTACAGGAATGGGTCGTTCATTCACAGCTTATGAAGGAAAACTTAGTGAGGGTTCAACACATAGATTACCAAATGGTATTAAAGTTAATATAGATTTTAAAGGAATAACATTACAAGGTAAAGGTAAACCTGTATTTTTGGATAGACGAGAAATGATGGTATTTTTTAAAGCCACATCAAAATATTTGAAGAATTAAGATATGAAACTAACTAAATCATCATTAAAAGAAATAATTAGAGAAGTCATTAGAGAAGAAAAACAACTGAATGAAGACATTGGTACTTGGATAAATCCAGATGTTTCCAAAAATCCCGAAGATTATTCAGATAAAAGGTCTGGTAATAAGATGAATATGTTTTACAATAGTTATTCATCAGGTGAAGCTAAAAAGATAGTAGAAGGTAGATTAAAAGAATATGTTCAACAATTAAGAAAGTTAGAAGGTAAGTTAGTAAAGGATTGGATGTCAGCGGCAAAATCAGGAGTAATAGATTTTTTTGATTTAATGAGAGGATTTAATGTGGGTGATGTTCAAAGAGGACATAAATACGAAATAGATTTTTTAAGTGGATTATTAGAGAGAGATAAAATCCAAGATAGGTTTAGAAGTTACTTTAAAGGTAAAAAAGGTAAATCAAGACCAAAGAAATCATTTACTGGTTAAGGGGATAGTATGGCTACAAATAGACAAATAATAGAAGCATTACGTGGGGTGAGAAATCAATTTCCGAGTAATAGTAGTTATATTGGTGTTCATAGAAATGTAATTAGTATCAGTAATGGTCATAGTGTAATGGTTAGTGATATAAGTGAGATAAGTGCGGTGATTAGGGATGGTAATGGCAATAACAAATAAAGAAATATTAGAAGAAATTGAATTTCTTAAAAAGAAACTACCAAATGGTGAGTTTGCACTACTTAAAAAATCAGTAGAAGATTTGAGTAGTGGTCAAAATGCATTAAAGGCATCCATTCGTGAATTGAAACAACAATTACTTGATCCAGACAATGGTGTAGTGGTCAGAGTAAACAGAAATTCAGATTTTAGAAAGGATAGTGAACAACGAGGTCCATTATGTCAACAGAGTTTTGAAAATATGGAAGATAATGTTAATTCTATATTAGGATGGAAAGATAACGTAAGTAAAGCACTTTGGATATTATTTACAGCAGTCGTTGGTTTAATAATTAAATTAGTAATAGGAGAATAATAAAATGGCAAAACTAAAAAAACTATTAGAGGATGTTTTTACCGATAAACCACAAGTCAACAAATATGAAGTTGTTGAAGGTGTAAAATCTTATGGTATCGTTGGAAAACAACTTTATAATAACACAAATATTATGGAGATAGCAAAACAACTATCTCACATAGCAGAAAATGCACATACTCATATTTTGGGTGAAACTGACGATTGGTTTGATCAAGTATCAGTCAATAAGAATATGAAATCACTTAAAACTAATGTAGTTGAATTTAAGAAAGCTGCTATGGAAGCACACACTCTTAATCAAAGACTAACAGGTCTTTATGAGGACATTGGTCATGTACTTAATCGGTATTATGATATAGATGAAGCGCTTGATAAAGTTGATAAGGATGAAGTTGAACCAGAAGATGACTTTGAAGATAGAGAAGATAAAGACATTGATAATGATGGTGATTCTGATGAGAGTGACGAATATATTCATAATAAAAGAAAAGCTATAACTAAAGCTGTCAAAAAAGAAGAAATTGGTGGAGTAGTTGGAATG
>Ga0209756_1002495_pt1 | contig 15822 bp, 11 predicted proteins | sample ETNvirenome_6_85_FD_184071 | JGI IMG/M metagenome (GOLD analysis project Ga0209756, IMG submission 184071) | Marine viral communities from the Pacific Ocean - ETNP_6_85 (SPAdes) (version 3) | ecosystem: Environmental > Aquatic > Marine > Oceanic | place: Pacific Ocean | collected 2013-06-19
ACTGCTTCATCTAAAACTGTATACTTTTCGGATCCTGCCTTAATTCTTATAACAAAATTTATACCTATATTAATAATAAAGGGATCTAATATGTCAATTGTATCATTGATCATTCTATAATTGTCTAGCCAAGTCTTTAAATTTGTTTTTATTGTTGCATTTGTCTTAATTAATTTTTCTTGAGGATCTTGAGAAATAACATATAAATTAACGTTTCGCTTTAGAGCGCTGGGGTCTTTCTGCGCCGAACAACGCAATACAGAGCCATATTTAGCGGGCATTCTGTAGGTTACATTTTCATAATCTGCTTGAGTCACTGCGCGATTTTGTGTAGGAAAAGTGTCATAAATTCTTCTCTTGATTTCTGAAGTATTTGGTCTCTCTACATCTCCCATAATCGGAAGCTCATTCATTACCTCAAGAGAATTTATCACGGATTGTCTAGTCTCTACTACTAAAACAGTTTCATCTGCAAACTCAAATCTACCTGAAGTAACCTCTCTGACTGCACCCGCGGCCGCGTTGGAATTCAGCGGATTTGTTGCCCTATAAAGAATAGTCAATGTAGTATTGTATGGCACCAAGCCAAAATTTTCATTTTTAGTGAGGCGGCTTGGATCAAAAGTCGTATCAGTGACATAATCTTTACCAAAAATATCCAAAGCCACCGACTGAGGCTGAGCAACTACATTTGTTTCTCCGGATTTTCCGCTTCCAAATTGTAAATAAGTGCCTGCAGATGTTCTCTCGACGGTAAACTTCCTAGAAACCAAATAAGGCTTCAAGATTGAAGGAACATTATCATTCTTAAAGTTTTTATTCGACATTTCTTTATAAACAATATCTTGTGCCAAATAATCAACTTCGAAATATTCGTTCCCCTCTGTGTCTACAACTGAAATAATTTCAGTTAGATTGGGATCAGAAATACTAATGCGCTTAAATCTCTCAAACAGACCAATTTGAGTTTCTTGAATAGAAAATTGGCCAGATACTACATTTCCATAAGCCTTGATCGCATACCATGTGGGCGCTCCTGTCGAATCGTCTACGCGCGCAACTACAGTGGAATTTGTAGGATCCGAAAAGTCTACATTTGCCGTAAGCACAAAGCTCAAGCCATCAACAGAGCCAATTTGAGATCCCCTCTTTAAAAGTGGTGTATAGTTGGCGTCGGGCCCTAAACCCACTTGAGAGGCGGGGACCAAAATAAAAAACGCAACTTCGCCATAGGTAGAAGGTCTGCCGCGATCTTTATATCCTAAAATTCTACCTTGTCGAACCACGTTTCCATACTGATATGCTGTGTCTAGAAACGACTCGTTGACATTATAATCCATATAAAAGGATAGCTGATCTCCCACATATGCAACCGCATCTAACATCAAAGATCCAAAAGATGCCTCACTAAAATCTTGAAAAGTGTTAGGGTAAAATCTCTCTGCTATACCCATTAGATCACTGCGAATGCTATCAAAGTCTCTACTAGTGTAGTCAATGGGTAATATCTTTTTTTGATCGGAAGCCATAAAAAATCCTCTTTTTTAAATAGTAAATTCTAACAAATCTTTAACTCCAATGTTCGGAATCTCATACAAGATTCGAAAAGCCATCGAATGAGTATCCGGATCTATAATATAAAATTGTATGTCATGCAAAGAAATTAACGGCATATACATATTACATTGTTCGCGAATCTTGCTGTCTATTGCTCCTTGAACACCTTCATGAAAATTAGAAAATAAAAATGTTTTAACCCCAACTCCAAAATTGGGCTCCATAACTCTCTCTCCGGGAATGGTAAGTATTAGCATTTTTAAGTTCTGCCTTACGAGAGCTTTAAGGCTTTTCACCATACGATAGCCATCAGAAGCGTCGATTGCTAAAGGAAGCGCTACAGATAAAGAACTCATTATATTACCTCACTATAAGTATGCTTATTCATCACTTTTATCACACATTTGACCATCCGCATTAAAAGGATTAGATTTAAGTTTTCTTCTTTTCCACCATGGCAGCAACTTCTCACCTGGGCGGGGCGCCATATTTGCCCTTAGATTTCTCATAAAAACTTGACCGGGGCCATTGATGCCCAAACTAGGGAATTGCCCGGGCTTAAAATCTCTAGAATTGTATTGCCATCTAAAAAGCCTTTTGAGCCGGCGTCTGGATTTATTCAACAATTCTTTATCCCATTCATCCCACGTTGTTACGAAGGGAGTCCAAGGGCCAATGCGGGAGCCAATTGCTGACCATCCTACATTCTCCGTCATCTCACTGGTGACAGTGCCAGTATCCTCATCAACTTCCACTTCTATAGAAATTCCGGGCTTCTTGCTTGTCTTCGACGAATAAGTATCTGTGAATGCCACTGTCCATTCTCCAATAGAAGATAGAAATGCCATATCATTGTATATAGCAAATACAGAAAGAGTATTTTTCAGTGGAAAAATATATTTTGTCATTATTTGAAATCCTGGAGCATCTTTAAGCATTTTGATTAAGCAATATAAAAGCTTGGTGTCGCCTTCGAGAGGAGGAAATTGACCAATGGGCAGATCAAGCGCCGACATCTCTACTGAAGTTAAAAGATATTTATCACCATCAATTATAATAGAAAACTGTAACCCATATATAACTCCAAGGTCGCCGGTCACTCCGGTAACCATACCCGAGGGGTCAACTACTTGTTCCATAGTGCCTGGATATACTTCTGATAAATTAAGAGCAGGATCATTGGCGAGTATAATACTTTGTGCATCTGCTGGGGAGTATTTTGTGCCGTCGATACTTATGTATTTTTCGATGAAGAATGGTTGTTCGATATCATTACTAAACGAGTCTCCATAGGATGCAACATCTCCAATCGGTGTAATAACTTTACTGGCCATTGGCTTTAAAAGATCGTGCGCCACATCTGTATGATGAGGGCCTTCCATATAAGAGATGGAGCCATCATCTTCCTCGTGAACATGATAATATCCCTTATATTCATCTCCTTTCTGGTGGGTAGATGTTTCTGACAACACTTCGTATACGCTAAATTCTCCACCAGATGTATAGTAATAATCATCATCTGTAGGAGTCGTTGGTAATTCTTCTATTTCTTCTGCTACTTCTTTATCTAAATCAAGACTACTTTTTTGAGTAAAATTTTGCATTACATAATAATCCAGATCCGTATATGCTGGCTCAAAACCAAGTGCCTCTAGATTAACTAAAAATTGTTGGCTCATTGTCTGCAATTCCATATTTACTAACTCTTTTAACACTAGCTTTGCCAATTCTTCCGAGCTATAAACCGCTTCTAAGTTTTTATCTTGTCTGTAGTTTTTAAGAGTCTTAATTTTTCTTACTAAGTTGGCTTCTTTGTCGCTTTGCAAATCTTGTCGAGTGGGATATGTATATCCCTCTTGCATATCATTTAGCCGTGTGAGAATCCGCTGGATGAACTGTGGCGGCTCAATGTGGCCTGTATCACATTTTCTAGCATACATCTGCACAGATTGCTCTAAAAAGGCATACCAAAATTCTTCATCTTTAAACGTGGAAAGAGCTTCAAATCGATCAGGTACCGCATCCTTGAATCCTTCCTCCATTTTTTCAACAATATATTGAGCATAAATAGGGCTATAAACATTTTCAAAGTCGGGCGCAAATGTGGTGAAAGTCGCCAAAGTCTTTAGAAAGTGAGTAGAAGCATACATCCGGCATGCTGCCACAATAAGGCCTTCGATAGTGGCGGCAGAACGTCTTTCTAATAAACGATGGTAAGGTTTCTGAATTAAACATTGTGTGTCTTCAATCTTCATTCTCGGATCCGGCGCCAAATTAGTATAGACTTCATCCACCATATCTTGAATCGCCTGAAAATCAATTAAATCGCTCTTTTGTGGCTTACATGGCCCAAGCTCAGGAAACATTACGTCGACTATTGACATCCAACCTTTGTTTTTGCGAGGTTTAATGTAGATAGAGGGGCTCATATAGCTTCCCCCAGCCTGTTGTGGATCGAGGTAAAATACTCGATTTTCGGTATCTAAGCCAGCGTATGTGCCGTTTTCAATCTCATATTGCATTTTGCTAACGCCCAAGATCATATCTTCGCTTGTAATAGGTCGATATTCTCCAGTTTCCTCATCTTCAATTTCCGCTTCTGCATAACTCATACCAGAGTCACGATAACCTTCAGGAAGAATATATTCAGTATCTTCGCGACTTAAACCATCATACTGCGCTCCGTAATCAAAAGAGCCCGTATTCTCACCTATCTCTGTGCGGAAAGTGTGTGTGACGTGTGTCATGAATTGATCGTAGAATGTTTTGACACTATCGACATCATCGCCAACAGTAAGTTCATTTAAAAGCACGACTTGGGGAAGATAATCCTGCTGCCCTACAAAGCATTGCGCAAAATCAGGATATTGATCCAAAACAGTATGAAATGAATCCAAAGTGTTGTCGCTTGAAAGAAATTCATATTTCCTAACACTCATCACAGATTCATCACTATCGCTAGTTGATTTAGGGTTTGCCTCTTCTTCAATATCTGCTGCCGAGGGATCAATATACAAGGCTGAATTATTAAAATGCTCCAAAATACGAATGCGCGCATTGTCACTAAAAATATTTATTCCCGGAACACTCCCTGTCAAACTTCCAGTCAAAAATTGTTCATTATTAGTTAAATCTGACAGATACATTTCCACATTAAAACCATAAGCATACTCTGACTTCAGCTCTCCTGGCCCAGATCGAAGACCCTTTGCGTTATCTTTAAAATCTAAATTCAGATCAGGCGCAGCTTTTCTTCCATCCTTTATAAATACTACATATTCTTTTTGAAGATCTACCGTAGTAGCTACACCAAACCCTTGATCGGGAAAAGATAAGGCGCTAACATTATAAACGCCGCCCCACCCTTCGGTAATACCAAGCTTGCTGAAAGACTGGCCATATGTCTGCGTTTCTTGAAACTCATTGTTCGAAATAAAACTCATAGAAGAAGCTAAATCGGTTGCAGCGTCGGAATACCCTGCCTCGTCGGCGGATCCTTGAAACTGATATTGTAACCATTCTGCCACTTTTACCGGAAAGGCGCCCTTTTGTAGCATAGTTGGGGCTTTGCGGCCTGCATCGGCTTCATCCCCTACATCCGTATAAAAATCTACGGTTGTTCTTGTCCATGTGGTTTTTCGATAATGTGCTGTTAAAGGATTCCCCATGGTATCGGAAAGAATTAGGTTGATCATCCCCCAATTAGAAGAGCCCGGCCCATTATTTAACATGTCTCTTGAATAGGCATTTCTCAATTGCCTGAAAATTCCTTTAGTGACCTCGCTAGATGCTGCTAATGCCTCTTCCGATTCAAAAGGAATCATTCCATTATCACATCCAGGATCTGAAACGAGGGGAGGTATGTTTCGCCCAATATACTGTGGGATCCCTCCCTGTATAATATCAGCAATATCTCCCAAATCTTCAGCGAGTGTATCTCGAATATCAGAGCACTGCTGAGCGGCTTCTCCATCTGGAAGCCTTCCTTCCAAAAGTGCTGCCCTCGTTTCACAAAAAGCTTCTAATTGGTCTGGCGTGGCACACAACAGCGGGTTAGCCGAAAAAACCTCATCTTCCGGCAGGGCATCAGATAAATTTTGTAAATCATCTCTAAAATCTGCTGGAAATAAATTTCCCACATTACCAAAAAAATTACCTATTGCTTCTGTATTCGGCAATCCCTCGCCAAATTGTGGAAAATCATGCCGTCGTATAGTGTCAACAATAGTTAACATTTGAGGCGACGGCTTCCCCAGGAATGCATCAGTCATCTCGCGGCGCGTAACAGCATTTGATATATCAGATACGAATTGTTCAACGGCTTCTGTATCTGACATTGCTTCAGCCCCAATTCCCAGAGACTCAAACAGTTCTTCGATTGCCTTATCCGTTTTTTCATCAGATGCGTTTTCTCCACAGATTGCCTCCTTGACAATATCTTTAAATGTGGTCTGGCCGGTAGCAGCTTCTGGTAGAGATGCGATAGCGGAACCAACAGTTGCCATAGCCTTGCACATAGCATTGCCTAATAGACTACAAATTTTAGATAATAATTTTACAAGCGCCAGACCGATGGCGTGAATAATCGCCTTCTTTAATAGCTGATAAAGAATTTTGACAAAATCTTTAACATCGGGGATCCATGCAAATGGATTCTCAAGCTTCGGGGCGCTTAACTTAAAGCCATTTCGGCATGACGGTAACTCAAACTCTCCTTTATACCACTGTGGAAGCGGCGGATTTGACTTAGGAGGGCCGGGACACTCCATCGATGCAATCAAATTTGCAATCAGTTGGGCGCCGGGATATTTATTAAGGAGATCGACCAAAGATAGTAAGCCTAAATCATTTTCACCGCTAATATAAACAAACATGAGCGCTTGAATATACATTCCCATAATAGTGGGAGCATGCTTATACTTATCTTCATCTGTTGCCCCATCATAGGTTTTAGCCAAGGTGCGAGAATTTCTCTCTGAGAGATCCTCGTTATTTTCTCTTGCCAGAAGTGCTTCTTCTTTAAAAGGTCTATAAAATTCTATTTTTCCGGATGCAACATCCGAGAGCGCCTGATTTCTCGTGCCCGGTCGAAAAACATCACCTTCGGAAAGCATCTGCTTTACTCGTTCCTCAATTTTACCTTGAACATCCGGAGGAAGACCCAGGAAAAGATCTCCAAAATTTGTGAGATTCATCGATCTCAGGGCTGACTCACAAATTTTACCAAGAGCCTCTTCTAGACTCAAGGCACCGGCCAAACACCCAATAACCTCCATGAGGATACCTTGAAGCCCACAAACTTTTAATTTTGCAAAACCATCTTCCCAAATACCTTGGAGAAGATCGCTGCCCATTTTTTTTGAACCTTGAAAACCTCTGGGGTTAGTGTTGCCTCCCATTAGCCCTGCGCATACTGCTTTAAAAGTTTGATCTTTTTCTTCTAATTCTTGAAATGCTTGTTCGCGCGCCATAACAAAAATATTTTTATTCATCTTGGGATCGGCATCTGGGGCCCATTGCATCCCTAATCGGATATCTTCTTTGCGAAGTTCACCAATATCTTTTTTACATGTCTCCTTGCGAAAAGCATACGCAATCGCATCTCCTAAACTAAATGCTGGATCTAGAATATCTTGACCCAATTGCTTCATCTCATTTTGAAGAGCCTCAGCCACACAACTTTCTTCAGTGTCTTCCGGATCAGCCTGATCCATGGGAAAATCAAAAGTTTCAAAGATCTTGGGATGAGTGTGTTCAATTAAAAATTCCAGCCATGGCTTAGCTTCGCGAGCCGTTAAATCGGTTTCCATGGCATCTGCTTTGGAAAGATATGCCATGGCGGTAGGATCTTTAAATGCTTCCGTAGAATTTAATGATTTTAATTTTTTAACTCCAAAAGGAATAGGCTCGCCACCGCAGCCTGCGGTCCACACTAACAATTTAATAAGCTTATAATCGCTATTAAAATTAAACTCAAGCTTTGTTACCTTATCTTTAAAAAGACCAGCTGTGCCGAAGCCTACTATGTTATACCCTTTTCCATTGAGCCATTCATCAAGATCCGACATTGCTCTTGCTAAAATCGAGCCATTGAAGACGCCGGCATCTCCGTAGCTTTTTAAGTTAAAAAGCAATCGTGATTTTTCAAAAACTAAGTTGCCGCCATCTACTGCCCGATAAACATTTAAATACTTACTATACAAAAATAAGCCACGTCGAATTTTAGTTATTTTAGGGTTAAGCTCATCGGCGTTATATGTGACCGTAACTGCGGCATTAGTGTCTTCATCTTCGTCTTCCTCATCATCATCATCTTCCTCGTCATCTACTGCGTCTTCTAAGCCAACAAAATCCTCATACTCAATAGTATAAAACGCAATAACACGAGAGCCTCTTTCGGGAGATAAATAATATTCTGTGGGAGTCATTGAACCCTTTACAGCAATAATATTAGTGTCGGAATCATCTTTATCAAATTCATTGAGGAGTGTTTCTATAGCTTGGCTTTCATAATCGTCATATATGTCTACTACTTCGGCTGGAGTCGTTACAGCACTTCCGCTGGTTACCACAGCTACTTCATATTGGCAGGTTTTCTCATTGAAGTATGCAGAAGTGCTTGATACGGCGCGCCAGTCAGGAGCCATCGCATAAGGATTAGGCACACACGGCGGGCAGTTATGAACAGGCTCTACATCTATAATATCATTACAGACATCGCTTAATCCATCACCATCTTTATCTTGCCATTTTAAAAATTTAGAATCGGCCATCTTATTTCCTATGTAATGAACACATTTTCGCTATTAATATAACGATATCCTGATGGTTCACAATAATTTACTTCCCATAGATTACTATTAATACGTGTTTGGTAAATATTATTTACCACAGATGTGAGTAGCTGCTGAGATGACACTGGGCCCGTTACTTTTGTGCTCACCAACAAAGGCTCACCTGTTAAAGTTCCATTAAACGCGGTCTGCACTGCTGCAAGGTTAAAAACGGCTGACATTACTTTTTCCAACAATAAATGAAGTTCCTTGAGAGCTAGCACTAAATTTTCCCCTTTGGGTGCGGCTTGTAACACATTAACTTCTTCGCTCTTTAAAAAAACACCGCCTAGAAGCGTCTGCTTGCCAATACTATTACCAGCGATTAATTTGATAGGAGGGGCTGGTTGTACGATGGCTCCTCCGCGGGAATTGGTTTCTACCCAGCCATCCCATTCAGCCTTACCTGTCACTATCTTTACTCCTTCTCTTCCAATGATACGAACCGCATCGGCTTTAATGCCTATACCAGATCTCCCTATTGATTGATCTTGCTCTTTATCTTGAATTGAAAAATTTTCATCTATATTGGTCAGTTGGCTGATATAGATTCGTGCGGCATCTGATCCAAAATGAGGATCAACAATAGACCTATCGGGGGGGCCCTTTCCTTTATTGGCTGCTGCCATTCTTCCGATTACAATGTCAATCGCATCGGCGCGTGGAGCTAATTTTCCATAACCGGTGTCGAGCTTGCCGGGTCGGTCTTTACCAAAAACAATAGCTGCGTCACGCTTATTAATAACGCGCTGCCCCGGGGAGGGTCTAAGTGATATGTTGGGGGTAGGGCCGTCATTTTGATATATTAAACTATCATCAGGAAGCTCGTTGACTGGAAGATTATTTTTTAATCGTTGTTCGAGAGTTTCCCGTTGTTGTAAAATGTCAAATAATGATTCATCCCATAGTTTTTGTGTCATTGTCTCTCCCTCTAAATAGTTCTGATGGCTTATTTATACATAATATTGATAGCATATTTATTACATACACGTTTCTCTTCCCACCACCACATAATATACAGCGCCGGGCATCGCATTTCCGTCAGAGCCAACAACACCTTTTCGTAAATTTTGGGCGCCGCCGCGGCCTAGCAGATGAGATGCAGCTAGCATGCCGGCAACATCACTTGCGTTATCGATATCAACCGCGCCAGCTTTTTTTAACTCTGCGAAATTTCTATTGGTCAGGATAAGGAACATACTTTCTTGAATATCGTTCTTGTTGGCTATCCACTGGGCCCGGGTGGTCACACCGTCTTTGCTTGCCCAAGTAGAGTTCGCGTCATATAACGCTTTCATTTTTGCTCCAGTCAATTTCTGTGTTGAGGTGCCCATTTTGCCCTTATGTTTAAAGCTTGTGCCGCCAACAGCATCATAAGCTGCTTTCGTAATTACTCCTTTTCCGTAGGCGTACATATTGTGTACACTAAGCTGATATTTTCCCATATATCCCCATGGATTGACTGACGCATAATTTCCTTCAAATGTCGATAGCGATAATTTAAATGAAGTCCATTGAGCGGGGGTAAAATAATCGGTCACATCTATAGCGCCCTGATCGCGAGGCTTGCATCCTGGCGGATTCTTAAAAGTTGCAAAAGGAACATTTCTCTTTTCGCCGGCTTTGCCGAATCTGGTCGATCGATTAAATACGCCAGTATAATTACCGCCAGTAGAAACGAGGCCGCTGCCAAAATAACTATCAATTTCCAAACAAGGTTCGCTTTCCCAGCCGGGGGCCCTTCCATTATTGTTTGTTATAGTGCTCAAATATACTCCGTATGACATATCATAGGAAAAAACGTTTTTATTCAACTTAACTTTTACAATATCCCCCACTTTTGGCATGGCATTAGTTGACATATCATATGGGTTGGCAGAGATAAATGTGGTATGTAAGAATGCCCTGTTCATTTGCTTTTTAGGTTTAGAACTAATAGACGCTGCACAAGGATCCGGGAGGAACCCATGAGGAGAAGGATCATCAATAATTCTCGCCTTAAATGCAAATTTTGAAATATTGCTGACAGTCAGGGTGCCGCGAACGGCGGCAGACTTGACGGCATGGAGATCTGCGGATGACAATATAATCGGCTTTGTTAGCACCACAGCACTAAACACCGTGCGACCCCCGAAAGCATCATATTTAGTTGCCTTTCCCATAGAACGAGCAAAAAGCTCCATGGCTTCCGCGGATGTCGAAAACATTTCTTTATATAAAAATTCTTTTACATTTGCCATTTATTTCATTCCTTTGGGAACTATTCCCGCCTCAAGGCCGCGGCCGGCCTTCCAGGTTGCCACCACTGCCGGATCTAAGCCCGTGCCTGCAGAAATTGCCGCGTCGATCTGCGCTCGCATGGGGGATTTGTCAGACATTCCCTTATCGAATGGGGGCCACTTTTTATGTAAAAACCGCAGCCAATATGCTTTAGCTATAAGAATAGCTGCTGCGTTCTTATCTAAATGAACTCCGTCGCAACCTTTACAGCCGTATCCTGAAATACTTGTATCTTGTGCAAGTTTTAAATATTCATAAGGATCAACAAAATCCCAGCCGGCCGCGAGCACGGCTGCTTTAACAGTTTGACCGCGAGCGTTTCGAGCCGTATATCCAGAATTATATGTCTTGATCTTTCCATAATATTTGGTGAGAGCTTGAGTGACATCTTTATGAACCGGCGGTGGTGGGCCCTGCCAAATTATATAAGGCTCGTAGCTAAGGCGCGTAAAGGTAGCCTTTAGTTCAGAAATTAATGTGTCTAAGCCATCCACTCCATTCCCCCCTAGTGATATAATTATCAACTTAGGCTTTTTCTCTAACGCTGCCCACATATTCTTAACTTTTGTCACATCCGCTTTAGGATCAGTGCACTTTCCTGTTCCTATACACCTAAGCCACGCTTTTGGTTGGGTGCTATGTTTTCCATAGCGCTGTCCAGCCGCAGGACCGAGCAAATTTTCTAATTGCGATCCAAAAGCACCCTCTATTTGACTATCGCCAAAAAATACTCGGGTATATTCAGGAGGTATCGGGTCTGTAAAGAAAGTCGACTTTACGGCCATGGTTTTCTTTTTTTCTCCAAAGGGTGCTTTGCCTGGAGATGAAACCACAGCTTTCGCTGTGGGTGTTGTTGTCGTGGCGGTTGGCTTGACTACCGAATAAGCTTTAGCGACGGTGGTGGTGGAGGCGCCTCCAAAAAGGGAATCAATTGATGAACAGTAATCAGCGCCGGCGATGCCGCCGCCGGCGCTAACATCGTCAATATTAGATGTTGCATCTATCTCTACGAATTCTCCAAAATCAAGCTTGTATGAAAAAATATTCTTTTCCAATCTTACGAATACACGATCGCCTATCTTAGGCACATCATTATAATTTAAATCATAATCCGATCGAGAGATAAATGTAGTATGTAAAAATATTCTATTTAATTGTTTTTTAGGCTTTTTGGCTGAAGAAATCCGACATGGATCCGGCAGATACCAATGTGGCGAAGGATCATCAAGAATCCTTGCTTTAAATGCAAATCTAGAAATTGTTCTGCCGGCGGAATAGTGACTCATCGACTTTGAAGTAGTATCTGCGTGAGCTAACATAATCGGCATGGATAATACTACGGCTGTAAATACTTTTTTGTTTCCGAATGCATCATAATCAACAGAAGTAGCAATCGAACGATTGAGGAAATCCATCGCTTCAGTCGCTGTAGTGAACTGTTCTCTGTATAAAAATTCTTTAACGTTGCTCATTAGGGAATCGCTCCACATTTATATGACGTTCCGGGGCCCATATTCTTTTCCCAACTATTTTTTTTTGTGGGATTGCACAGATTCCAAGACGGATGCATCTTGGCGCATACACGGCTGATAGGCACGACCGCATCAAGATATTTGGCATACCCCATGTTCCAAAAACCATCGTCATCCCAGGGTGGGCTTGCTACATTGCCTTTTGTGCCTGATGTCCACCAGTTATTAAAAGAACACAAATAGTGAATTAGCGCTTTCGGTTTCACTTCGCGTGACCATTTATGGCGGGCGCCTGCTGGGGGCGGGCCTGGCATTTTTTCCCCTGTGGCTTTGTGGGCAGCACTCACCAACCAAGCGCCGGCTGCAAAGCCTGTTCTGTCTGCTCCATGAGCACAATGCACTAAAACATTTTTCTTTTTAAATGCCTCCATGATCTTGGTCGTAGACGCTTCATATCCTTTATCGCAGACATATCCTTTGTGAGGGCTAATGTAAAATGCACTTCCACCATAACATTTAGCTATAGCATTCTCCACATCTAAAGTCAGCGCTAATCCTAAATCTTTATCCCAATACGTATCAGATCCGCAATCGATTACGCCGGGCTTCTCTTTGCCTAATAAACAGGTTGTTGCGTCACCCGGGCCGCTAAGTCTCACAAACGTAGTAATTCCTTTCTCAGCCATCATCCATTTCATATGAGCCGCATATGGTTGAGAATATCTCCATAAATTATACTTTTTGCTAAATTGTGCAAATTGTGAGATACCGTGGGGTTTATAAGTTGACGGATCCTTAGCAGTTATAAGCTTAAGCTTGTCGCATATTGCTGCTAATTCTTCCGTGGTGGCGCCTGACGACACCGGTATTCCGGATGTATATGTCGGAGAGCCACTTTTAGAGGGCACAAATTTGGTGCCGCCTTTGTGTATCTTAGCAAGTGCAGGTGGCTGATACGTTGACAGAAAGGTGCTGTCAATACCATTACATCCCTTAAACGCGGTTGCCTTTTCACGCGATGTTTGATTGACAATTGACTCAAACGACCCAAACTGGGTATTATAGGAGAAAATATTTTTTGTTAGCCTTACCTTCACCAGATCGCCTACGTTAGGTAAATTGCTACTAGACTCAGTATAATCATCAGACGAAATGAAAGTAGTATGTAAAAAAGTTCGGTTTAATTGTTTTTGTGGTTTATCGGCGATCGCCAATTCACAGGGATTGGGCAAATAATAATGAGGCGATGGATCATCTATTATGCGAGCTTTAAATGCAAATTTTGAAACAGTGCTACCGCCAGTTATGGCAGCTGAAATAGCTTTATCGAGATCCGCATATGCGAATATGATAGGCTTTGTTAAAACCACCGCAGTAAATACTTCTCTGCCTCCGAAAGCATCAAAATCTACAACGGTGCCCATTCGCCGAGCAAACAAATCCATTGCAGTATCAGGAGTGCTAAACAATTCTTCATAAAGAAAGTCTTTTACATTCATCTCAGACCTCTCCTTGAATCATATCAAATAGAGTGTCTTTATCTTCTTCTGACAGGCTGGCTGTTTTAGATTGCCCCTTTTGTCGAAGTCCGATAAGTTTAACTAACTGTTCATTTGAGCGTTGGAGAGTTTCTATATGTTTTGCGGCGACGGGGCTAAGGTATTTATTTTGTTCTGCATCATTGGCAATCTGGTTGGCAATCTCATTTAGAAATTCTCTCGCGGATTTTCTGTCGTTCCGGATATTCTCCAGCGCTTCATCGATTAGAGATTCTAAATCTTTCTTGCTCATAGCTCTCCGTTTTCCCAATCTTGTTTAAATACGCCATATTTCTTACGAAATTTCTTCAACGAATTTACAATCTGCTTTGTATTCAGGCCCGTAATCTCTCGAAGGTATAAATAAATAGCTTTTTTATTAAAAATATCGATATCCTCTTTTGATTCAAAAAGAATATTGATAGCTTTATAGACCTTTAGATCGTTCTCTTTCATGCTATCAACATCCCACGATTGTAGTTCTACGTAAAAGGAACTCCAAAATTCATCTTCTTCGCGTTGAGTTATATAAGAGTCGTTGGTAGATAAGAACTCTTCTTCATAAGATTTGGATATGTTCTCGTAATCAATCTCGCGCCTGTTTCGTTTTTGTTGGCGCTTAACCTTGTGAATAAACCAATTCTTTGTTATAACCGAAAAATAGGAAAATGCCTTTGAGCCCTTGCTTGGATCATATTTATCCAATATAGTCATCAACCAAATCTTACATTCATCTCGCAATGAATCACAATTAGGCAAGTTAGTAAATTTATAAGTAAACACAATCTTATCAACCATTTCATTAAATGCTGGCTGGATCCATTTTACGTATAGTTCTGTTCTTTCTCTAATGCACTCGGTGTTGCTATATTGAATTATAGCGTTCTCATGATCTTTTGTAAAATAATGATTTTTTTTACGCTTCCGGCGCGTCTTCTTCTTCAATGGTTCTGTCATCTGTAAAACTTTCCTCTTCAGTTAATGAATAGATGTATTCGAATGTATCAAGCTGCTCATTAAAAGAAATAGCATGTTGTAACAGACCATTTAGTGTTTCATCTCCGTAAAATGTATCTAATTCATAAACTGTCTGCAGATGTGCTGCGAATGAATTCGTCATCTGTGAAAGGTCTCCTAACTCTTCTGCTACGCTTAGGAGGCGCACAATCGCGGCGCGCGCGTACACAAATACTCCCACATTAAGCACCACAGAAAGCACTAAAATTGCCGATAATATAATTTCAAGACGGCTCATGGGTTCCTTTTCTAGCTTCTTCTTTTTGTTGTTTTAAGACTTCTCGATTTGCTTCGATATATTCTTTTGTAAGTTCGCCTACTTTATTTTCTTTAATTACGATATCATCTTTTATCATTATAGGCGTAGATAAAAGCTTTTGCATACCTTGTGTAGCATCGCACTCTTGACACCTTACAAGCACCTCGTTGATTCCATGGAACACGGTGAATGTTTTAGTGCACTCGGTGCACATATACCTATATCTAGGCATTTTTAGGATTAGCCATGGCTTCTAAATCATCGTTTGTGACCTCACTATTATCTGTAAATCTAACCGTAGGAGGATTAGTGACTGTAAGACCTTCGTCACCCTCCTCTAGTTTAAATCCCTTCAAGATAGGAACGATATCCAGCTGATTTAATAACGACTCTTGAAGAGCCAGCATGATGGCGCCGAGCGCCTGATTAGATAGTTGCATTTTTTCTCCTTACCATTTAAAATTCTGTTTATAATAATCAACTATAGATCCGATTTCTTCATCGAATTTCTTTTGCGGCACCCATCCAAGGTTCCGCAACTTATCATCATTTAAAGCATAACGAATATCTTGACCTTCTCTAACATAGGAAAGATCAAGATACCCATTCCACTCTCTTTTTTCTCCAAAATAGCATTCTAAAACTTTAGAAACAGTTTCAATATTTGTCTGTTCAAAGCCGCCTGCTACATTGTAAATTTCATTTCTTACACCCGCATCAATCAGGGCAATAACAGCGCCAGCGGTATCATCTGAGTGTAACCAGTTTCTAATTGGCTCACCTTTATTGTGAAGTTTAATTTTCTTATTTCTCATTAAAAGTTTAACTGTGACTGGGATAAGCTTTTCTGGATATTGCCCTATTCC
>Ga0209756_1002496_pt1 | contig 15822 bp, 11 predicted proteins | sample ETNvirenome_6_85_FD_184071 | JGI IMG/M metagenome (GOLD analysis project Ga0209756, IMG submission 184071) | Marine viral communities from the Pacific Ocean - ETNP_6_85 (SPAdes) (version 3) | ecosystem: Environmental > Aquatic > Marine > Oceanic | place: Pacific Ocean | collected 2013-06-19
TATAAACTAATTACATCAGCGGGAGAACCATTGAATGCCAACGCAAGCCTTAAATCCTAAATCAAACACCAGCACAGTAGTATTGACCTCGACAGGAAGTGCAGCTTTGGTTGCTGCCACAGTTCCGTTTGGAATATACACGGGATCCGCCGATTTCTTAAGTGGCGCATCATTACAAGTCAATTATGTATATAAGAAGCTTGGGGGCGATGTTGTAGACATTGAATTAACTCCTGGGAATGTCTATTCGGCGTATGAAGAGGCTGTGCTGGAATATTCTTATATTGTTAACCTGCACCAAGGAAAGAATATATTACCAAATGTCTTAGGTAATCAAACCGGTACGTTTGACCATAGAGGCAATTTGGTAACGGGCCCGGTTAGTGCCAGCCTGAGATATCCAAGATTTCAGGTATCTACAGCGCGCAATGTTGGAGATGCCGCCGGGACGCTGGGTAACATCGGGGGTACCACTCGTATTTATTCGGCCTCTTTTAAGCCCGTGAAGGACCAGCAAGATTATGACTTGCAAACCATCATTTCGAGCGCGTCAGGCACCGGAACTGATGATGGTGGTACGGCCGTCCCATATGCCGGCATTGTCGAAAACAAAAGGGTAATTATTACAAAAGTATTTTTTCGTTCACCCCGCGCAATGTGGCGTTTTTATGGATATTATGGGGGTGTTGGGGTTGTCGGCAACTATTCCACATATGGACAGTTTGCAGATGATTCAACATTTGAGATTATTCCGACATGGCAAAATAAGATGCAGGCAATAATGTATGAGGATTCTATTGTCACGCGCACTTCAAATTACGCTTACGAGCTTAAAGATAATATGTTGAGGCTGTTTCCCACACCGAGCTATTGGGGTTATGAAGAATCAGATCGCATTTGGGTACAGTTTTATGTCGATCTTAAAAATGCTTGGGATAAGAATCCTAATTATGATGATGGCAGGGAGGGTATAAATAATTTAAACACTCTTCCCTTTGATAATATTCCGTATGCAAATATTAATGCCATAGGAAAGCAGTGGATTAGAAAATATGCCCTTGCGCTCTGCAAGGAAATGTTGGGGCAAATTCGCGGCAAGTTTACTACGATGCCCATTCCCGGCGAAAGTGTTACGTTAAATCATTCCGAATTGCTCTCACAGGCGAAAGAAGAACAAGCCCAACTTAAAGATAAGCTAATGGAAATTCTTGATTCTGTCACCTATCCAGAATTGGCCAAGACTGACGCAGAAATGGCAGAGGCTACCCAAACTACGTTTAAAGCCACCCCCCTTCCGATATTTGTAGGATAATAAATGAATGGCAAAAAATGAATGGAAAAGACCCGCTGCCCCACCTCCTCCGCTTTTCTTCGGTGAGAAGGAGAGAAATCTTGTTAAACAGGTTAATGACGAATTAATAGAGAAAGTCATTGGCCAGCAAATTTTATATTATCCAATAGATGTTGAAAGAACAAATTTTCATGAACTATATGGAGAGGCAATTGAAAAAACATATTTGCCTCCCGTAAGAGTTTATGCATTGGTTGAATTTACTGATTTCTCCACGGATTATCTCGAAAGTGCCGGAGTTGACATGACGTGGGAGATTAATGTCCATTTTCATAAGAGAAGATTGGAAGAAGATCAAAATATGTATGTTCGCGAAGGCGACTTTGTTTTGTACGGAGAATATTATTACGAGATAGTTAAATTAGCAGAACCTAAGCTCTTATTTGGGCAAGCCAACCAGACTTTTGAAATTTCTGCAAGATGCATGAGAGCGAGGCAGGGACTATTTGATGCTACCTGATAATTTTGATTTTGCAATGTTGCCGGCAGGCACAAATTATAATTTAAAAGAAATAGGGATGCTTGCATCTACAATCGAAGATATAGACCAGGCATTCGTGAATTGGGTAAAAGACGATTTGCGCTTAAGTACCCAAACAAATGAAGGATTTAAAACAGTGCCGGTTCTGTGGCAGGCACCAGAGCGCTCTTATCAGGTTAAACACTCCAAGGCCCTCCGAGACGATGGAGGCGCCCTCAAGCTTCCTTTAATCAGTGTAGAAAGAGCGGGGATCACGAAAGACCCTGAGCGCAAGGGGGGCTTTCAAGCGCAGGTGTATTCTAAGGATGAGCCCGGCCGAACTGGTCGATGGGTTATAGCCAAGAGGATCGTGGAGGATAAAACTCGTAATTTTGCGGTAGCTTCCGGCACACGCGCCAACACTGGCGCCGCCAGCCAGCGCAACTATCCGCGGATAAATAAAAAGATTGTTATTAAAACGTTATCTATTCCCATTCCAGTATATATCAATATAGATTACAAAGTTGTTCTGAGAAGCGAATATCAGCAACAAATGAACGATCTGCTGGCTCCTTTTCTGACTCGCACTGGACAAATAAATTCTTTTATAATGAGGCGAAACGGTCATTTATATGAGGCATTTATAGAGCAGGGGTTTGCTCACAATAATAATGTTTCTAACCTGGGAGAAGAGACCAGAGTATTTACATCTGAGATAACTATTAGAGTTTTGGGCTATCTGATTGGCGAAGGTGAGAATGATGATCGCCCCATTGTACGTGTAGAGGAAAATATTGTGGAGATTACTTATCCACAAGAGGGAATCGTCAAGGATCCCGCGGGATATATCAATTTTACATCCTGAACTGAAAGTTCGCTTTTCTTCTGGATTCCCCCGCCTTTTGAAGTTCAAAATACTATTTAAACTATGATTGTACCGCAATTAAATCCGATTATTTATAAGCGAGGAACCACATATGTCAGTAAAAAACTTTAAATTCGTATCTCCTGGGGTGTTTATCAATGAAATTGATAATTCTTTTATCCCCAAGTCAGCCCAAAACTTCGGGCCACTCGTCATTGGGCGCGCCACCCGTGGGTTGGCAATGCAGCCGGTAAAAGTTAATTCTTATTCTGATTTTGTGGGGATGTTCGGTGATACGGTGCCAGGTAAAGGTGGTGGTGATATTTATCGCGATGGCAACTTTCAATCTCCCATGTATGGGACGTTCGCGGCTAAAGCATTTCTAAAAGCAAATGTTGCCCCCCTCACTTATATTCGCCTTCTTGGGACAGATGATGATAATGCTACTGCCGCCGGAGTAGCCGGTTGGCAAACTGTCAAGGATCCCACTAACGAATTTAAAGAGAATGGCGGCGCTTATGGGTTGTGGCTGTTTAAGAGTGCTTCAATACAGTATTCCGCCCTGGGACTGCCTGCCAATTTGGGGAATGGGCGCCTTGCCGCCGTTTGGTATTTAAACCAGTCAGCTTCTATTGCGCTATCAGGAACGTTGTTTGCAACGGGCGCCGCAGGCCAGCAGCCTGGATCTGGGGTCGGCAAGGTCATCTCAAGTGACTCTACCAATCATTTCCGCATTACTCTATCCAGTTCGGTCGCGGCGCGTACAAAAACTTATAAATTTAACTTTGACGCTCTGGATGACAAGTTTGTTCGAAAGGTTTTTAACACTAATCCACAATTAGCCACCACAGCAGGCGCTTTTTATCCCGCAGCTTCCGCGGAAGATTATTGGCTGGGCGAAACATATGAACAGTATATCCGCGATAAGAGCCTTGTGGGGGTAGCTGCTCATGGTGTCATTCTGCCTCTTGCCCAAAATCAAACCGTCACTCTGGGACCGTCTGATATGCGTCAGGCATCCAGAGAAGCCGTCGCCGGATGGTTTATTGGTCAGGACCTTGGTGGCACTACGGGCTCTTTTCAAGCTCAGGGACAGCAGAAGCTCTTTCGCTTGAAAGGCCGAGGACATGGCGCATGGTTATACAAAAATTGCAAGGTCTCAATTGGAAATATTAGAAAATCGACAACCACCCTCACGGATTATGGCACATTTTCTGTAATTATTAGGTCGATTTCTGATACTGATAACGTTGTGCGCGTAATGGAAAGATTTGATAATCTCACTTTGAATCCCGCATCTCCCAACTTCATCGCTAAAAAAATTGGCGATCAGTATGCGCAGTGGGACGCAACCAACAAATTGTTGAAAACATATGGTGAATTCCCAAACCAGTCAAAATTTGTTTATGTTGAAATGAATCTTGATGTTGAAGCCGGTGCCACCGCGGAGGCTCTTCTTCCTTGGGGATATTTTGGACCCCCCAGGTTTAAGGATACGGGAACGGTCTCCGGAAGCGGCGCGGCGCCCCTACTTAACAATACCTTCATTTATTATCCGGCCACCGGACTGTTGGGTAACGATACGAACGCTCTTTTGTCAGGAGGGGTGATCCAGCCCGGCTTTGAAGCCAGCGTTGGACCTCTAAGTGGCACCCTTCGTTTCCCGGATGTGCGACTGCGCATTTCGGCTTCTGATGGGGGACTAACCGATCAGGGTAAAGCCTACTTTGGAATGCAAACAACGCGGACGGCAGCTTCTACTGTTAGCGACCCCAGCATCGCAGACTTTCACAGACTGCCATATGCCGGTTTTGCTGATGATCCAACTTCTTATGGGACGCAGAACCCGAGTGCCCTTTCGGGCGCCTCGGCATGGGCTTATATGTTCAGTATGGATGATTTGGTGAAGGATTCCAACGGGATGTACCATTGGGCTTCGGGCTCACGTCAGGCTGGTAATGCTCAAGCATATTCAAGTACCTTATCTGATAACATAAGGGCTTTCACGGCACCTTTCTGGGGCGGATTTGATGGTTTCAACATCCTGAAGCCCGATCCACTGTATAACAACGGAATGACCGAGGGTACCTCTACCGAGCTTAACGATTACGAGTATTACACCTGGAAGCGGGCAATTGATACCGTAGCTGACCCCGAGTACATTGACATGAACATGTTGGTGGCGCCTGGGTTGACCCTGGACTCGCTTACAACTCGCATAGTAAGAACGTGCGAGGAACGAGCAGATACATTGGGCGTCATTGACCTTCCAAACGTCTATATTCCAGATCATGAGGCATATTATGCGAGCAAGGCTAGCCGGATTGGGACAACGCCCACGGCTGCATCGACGGCTTTGAAAAATAGAGTGCTTGATACGAGTTATGGCTGCACCTTCTATCCGTGGGTACAGACAAAAGATGAGCCCACCGGTCGGATGTTGTGGGTTCCACCTTCTGTGGCGATGCTGGGGGTTTTTGCGAGTTCGCAGAAATCCAGCGAACTTTGGTTTGCGCCGGCGGGCTTTAATCGAGGTGGCCTCACTGATGGCGCCGCAGGAATTTCTGTTACGTCAGTTACGGAGCGCCTAACGTCCAAGGATCGAGACACGCTCTATGACGCAAATATTAATCCGATTGCTTCTTTCCCGTCGACTGGTATTGTGGTGTTCGGACAGAAGACTCTGCAAGAGCGTCAGTCGGCACTAGATAGAATTAACGTCCGACGACTGGTAATCTACCTTAAGAAGCAGATTTCCATTCTCTCTTCTCGGATTCTCTTTGAACAGAATGTGCAAGATACGTGGAAGCGATTTATTGCCTTGATTGATCCCCTTCTTGCGAATGTGAAGACCGGCTATGGAATTACGGATTATCGTTTGATTCTTGATGAATCAACGACGACACCGGACCTAATCGATCAGAACATCCTGTATGCGAAGATCATGGTTAAGCCGGCAAGGGCAATTGAATTTATCGCGATTGACTTCGTGATTATGTCAACGGGCGCATCGTTCGATGACTAGATGACCAATCAATAAAAGAAGTGGGGGTTTTTCCCCCGCGCTACTAATTAGAAATGAAAGAGGAGATTAAGACATGGGCGCATTTTGGGGACAAGACCTAGCAGGAGGCGGCATTGCCGAACCTAAAAGAAATTTTAGATTTAGGGTAACCTTTGGCGGGCTCGAAGATTCGTTTTTGTGGTGGGCAAAATCTGCCACGAAGCCTTCTTTTACAGTAGCCGCAACTGAACATAAGTACTTAAACCATACTTTTTATTATCCCGGGACGGTAACATGGAACGAGATTACCATCACCATGGTTGATCCTGCGGATCCCTCCATGGCTGCTTCATTGTCGGGGCTATTTAAAGGTGGCGGATACGAGGTGCCAATTACGGACGAGGTTCTAAACACCATGACCAAATCGCAGGCTGTAGCCTCCTTGGGCATGGTGATGATTGAACAAATGGATGGACTCGGCACCACAATGTATGAATCGTGGACGCTCCATAACGCATTCATTAGTGATATTAAGTATGGCGACCTATCTTATGGAAATGATGACTTAACAGAACTCAGTGTCACTCTTAAATACGATTGGGCGAAGCTTACAACCGACATTGCCAGCATGAGCACCGCGGAGGGCACAGCTGTCAATTCATTCTGGACGGGTACGGGGTGACACGCCTTAATAGCCAAAGACATTTATCAAAGACAAATGAGGTGAATATTGTCAAGAAATAAAGAGCGCATGGGAGCGCACAATGCGAATGTGGAAGCTCCCCACGCCAATTTGAACCAAGATAATTCCGGAGGATTCTCTTTCGTAGTGCCAACGGAATTTGTGGAACTCCCATCGCAGGGGAAATATTATCCAGAAGGGCACCCTCTTCATGGGCAGGATACAATTGAAATTCGCCATATGACGGCGAAAGAAGAGGATATCCTTACATCGCAAACTCTTTTAAAAAAGGGTGTAGCACTAGATCGCGTATTACAAAATGTTATTGTGGATAAGCGAATTAATGCGGATCATATGCTCGTGGGAGACAGAAACGCTGCGATTGTGGCAATGAGAATCTCCGGATATGGATCCGTATATGATACCAAGGTAAGGTGCCCATCATGTGGAGAACAGCAGCAGTATAAATTTAATTTAGGAAGCGCCACTCTCTATCATGGAGAGAGAATGGAAACTTTAAATGTTACAGATAATGCTAATGGTACCTTTGATGTTGAACTCCCGAGAACGCAGATTAATGTTACTTTTCGATTGTTGACGGGGCACGACGAGGGAGTGTTTCTTAATGCGATGCAGAAAGATCGCAAAAGAGAATATGAAAAAAATGTTACCAGACAACTCGAAAATATTATAATTGCGGTGAATGGTGACTCTTCCCCCGAAGCCAAAAAATATCTAATTGAGAATATTCCTTCGATGGACTCCCGCCATTTGAGGTTGGCTTTTAGCCTCGCATGTCCGAATGTGGATCTCACACAAAAATTTGAATGCCAAGAATGTGATTTCGATCAGGACATGGAGGTGCCGCTCTCCGCGGACTTTTTTTGGCCTGACCGATGAATATATGAAGAACGTTTATGAACAGTTCTTCTTTTTGAAATATTCAGGCGGTTGGTCATTCTCGGAAGCATATAATCTTCCCGTTGGTTTGCGGCTGTGGTTTGTTGAGAGGCTGATCAAGCAACTTGAGGAAGAAAAGAAGGCAATCGAAGAGGCATCCCAGAAGGGCGGCAGCAGTAGTAATTCTCGCACGCAAGTTCTGACGGCTCACAATAATCCTAGCGAAGCACTTAGGAGGCAATAAGCCCACAAAAGACAGAACTCGTTTCTGTCTTTTTTATTAGGAAACTATTTAGCTTTAGACGATTATAGTGTCTTCCCTTTATGCAGGGAGGCATAGGAGCGCATTATGACAAATGGACCAGGCGGAACTGGAGGAGGAGACGGAACTGGTGGTGGTGGTGGTGGTCCACCCGATCCCTCGGGGACTGGACCGTCTTATCGGGAGGAAGCCGCGCGCGTCGAAGCCGAGAAGGAAGGAAAAGTCCTCGAAACCGCACGAAAACGCCTCGATCTCGAAAAAGAGCGCCTGAAAATGTATAAGGATTACAGGGATACCGAGGATGGTCGGCTTCTATATGCGGAGCAAAACGCAAAGTATCTGGATGCCGAGCATCAGCATGCCTTGAAGATGCGTGACAATGCGAAGTACTTCAATAATTTATCCAAGGACGAACAAAAAGAGCTTCTGAAAAAGATCGATCTTTGGGGTGACGCGGTTACAGTAGCGAAAGAATACAAAGACGTATTGGAAGAGCAGAACTTTACTTTAAAAAAGGGGCTCAAGTCTACGAAAGATTTAGGCAAATCTTTGGAAGCTGCCTTTACTACCAAGAGCGGCGCAAAATTGATGGGGCAGCTTAAGGGTATGAAGAAGGGCGGCGGCCAAGTAGTGGATATGGCAAAAAGCATGAAAGCGGCATTTTCTGCGTCTATGGAGGTTGTTGGCGACCAAGGGTTTTTAGATTTCTTTCAGATGGCGCAAGGTCTTAAGGCAGCCGGCATGGCTGCAAAAGTGTTAATTAGGGCTCTGGGTCCGTTGTTGTTCTTTGCCCCCATTATAAGCTTTATAGCCGCAATAGCAGATCTGGTATTTGGTCTAGATAAGCTGTCAAAATCCTTTAGAAAGGGAACTTTAGCTTCGCAAGAATTAGCTAACGAAGTAACAAATAATTATAAAGCCATGGCAGAGTTTGGCTTATCAATGGAACAAGCCGGCAAAGTTGGCAAAGCTTTGTATGGGACTTTGACTGCTTTTACAATGCTGTCAAGGAATGAGCGCGATAATGTACAAGAGCTTGTAAGTACATTTGAACTTCTCGGCGTCGGCGCCGACTCGACTACCAAATCTCTTGAAACTCTAACAAAATCATTTAGTATGACGATGCCGACTGCTCGCGCCGAGATGCAGAGGTTGGAGGCGTTTGCCGAATCAGCGCAACTTGATTTTAAGCAGTTGGTTAGCACCTTGGGACAATCCGCCGCAGCCCTAGCCAAATTTGATGATCCGGTCCAAACATTTAAGGAACTTCAAAGAGTAATGAAGATTACAGGGATGGAAATGGGGGACCTGTTGCGCATGACTAATAAGTTCGATACATTTGACGGCGCAGCAACGCAAGCAGGCAAACTAAACGCCGCTCTCGGAGGAAACTTTGTAAATGCAATGGATCTCATGATGGCGACGGATCCAGTCGAAAGATTTGAAATGATTCGGGACTCTATTTTGAATGCCGGATTGAGCTTTGAGTCCATGAGTTACTATCAGAAGAAATATTTTGCTGAGGCTGCCGGATTAGAAGACGTTGATGATTTATCGAAGTTGCTTTCTGGGGATATGAACGATCTCGCCGGGTCCACGGAGGCTGAAGCTAAAACCATGAAGGAACTGAAAGATATGGGGTACGAGATGCTTCCCATTTTGGAAAAACTGAAAAAAACATTTTTAATGGTATTTAAAGATGTTAAAGCCGAAGAGATGGCCGCCAGTTTAAATAAAATTACGAGCGGACTTCAAGTGTTTTCGGACATGCTCGGCACCGTGAAGGTTGTCCTTTCGGTAGTGTTGGGTATTTTCGCTGCCTTGGGGACCGCAGCGGCAATGGCTGCGGGCTGGATCACGCTGCCTGCCTGGGGGCCCTTTGCTGTTGCCCTCGGCGTCATTGCCGGGGCATGGAAGGTTCTCGGTGGATCATTCTCTGATATAAAGAAGCTTAATCCGTTTTATTGGCTATATACGTGGATCGGCAAGCTGATGGGAACTATGCGTGAAGAAAAAAGCCCTTCATTTATAACGATATGGGGGTTCCTGGCAGACAAAATGGGAATTTTTGGAAAGGTAGTTAAGACCTTGTTGTCGCCCCTTTCGATGCTTCAAAAAGTTATTGAGACCATCGCCGGCGTAGCTAACAATATAACGGATCTTTTTGTTGCACTCATGTCCCCGGGCGCCGCAGAAAATATAATGAAAATTGGAGCCGCAATTAGTGACCTCCCCACAAGAAAAACTATTGAGTTTACAGCCGCGATGACGGCCGCCGGAGGGGCAGCCATGGCAGCAGCCACCACCGGCAATCGAGTTGCTACTGTCGCCGGCGCCGCAGAGGGCGGCACCACGACTGCGGGAGGACGCACCGAGCAAACTTATAATATTAACTTTAAGGATTCAAATGATAAGATCACAGATAAGTATATTTTGAAAGTAGTGGGCAGAGATATTGAATCTACACTAAGACAGCAAAAAGGGATATAGGGGAGAATAACTAATGAATGCAGTAACAGGACCAACTTTTAAAGCTGACGGTGGTAGTTTTAATGATCCCGGCGATGCTTACGCCGCGATCGCCGGAACTGTTATTTCCTTTTATCATATGCCGAGCAAAATAGCAGTTTATTTTAAAGCATTTATCACCAATTTTAATGAAACATTTGCTTCTGATTGGGCCCAAGAATCTGTGTATGGTCGAGCCGATCCCATTTATATGTTTAAGCAAACCCGTAGGAGCATCAATTTGGCTTTTAAAATTCCCGCATCCAGCAAGAAAGAGGCTTATGAAAACCTGGCTCGCGTTCAAGCATTGGCACAATTTTTATATCCCACATATGTTCGCGCCGATGAGGCTCAGACCATAACGCAATCGCCCCTTATACGACTCAAGGTCATGAACTTGCTCAGGAACACTGCCGAGGGAGCGACTGCCAGCGATGCCGATGGGTATTCTGCTGTGTGTGGTGGATCTGTGGCTGCCAACGGTATTTTGGGGGTTATTGAAAGTGTCGCGATTGATCACAGTCTTGCTGCCCCCGATGGTGTTGTCGAGATGGGAGGATCGACAATTTTGTCGAAGATCATTGAGGTTAATCTTAATTTCTCCGTTATTCACGAACACTCTTTGGGGTGGGATGAAGAAGGAAAATTTCAAACTCCCGCCTTCCCTTATGGTGCAGCGGCTGGAGAAACCGTCACGCGCGCCGAAGAAGCAGCGCTGAACGGCGACGGCAAATCCCCCAACGAGCAAGCCGCTATAGCGAGCGTGATAGGCGTCCCGCCAGTCGGCTCCTCTTCTCCCCGATGATAAGGAACTAAATTATGGCAAGATATGTAAAAGCACCAATTTTCACCAACTCAAGTGAGTTTTATGAACCGCTGCGCAAAGGTAGGGGATTAAAAGCCATTGTCCAATATGGCACCCCCACTCTTTATAATCCTACGGTTCGCGAACGCATGCGGGTGAGAACAACCCAGCATCTATGGAAATATGGGGATCGCTTATATAACTTGGCATATAAATATTATGGCGATCAGGGATTTTGGTGGGTTATCGCTCAGTACAACGGATATCCCACAGAAGCACACATTCCAACGGGCGCCACGCTTTGGATTCCTTTGAGTCTTGAAAAAGCCCTGAATGTGTTGAGGGCTTAAAAAATGGCAGAGCGCTTAAAGCACAAGATGTACGCGATCCCGGTCGAGGAAGCACGCCAACAGGTGGCGAAGACCGAGGAAAGACTCGCCTTCCACCGGGCGGCCGCACTCGAAGCGACCCGCATGGCAGACCAGCACAAAGACGCCGGCGACACCGACGCCGCCATGGCGCTCGTGCGCGCCAACGCCGCCATTGAACTCGCTGCGGCCGAGCAGCGCCAAGCTGCCCGCGCGCAGGAAACCCTCAATGAAGAAACCAAGATTTTAGTCGACATAGAAAAGTTAGTAGACGAACAACTTGACGACAGCGCAACGGAAGCCCAAAAAGATAAAGAGTATAATGACAACGTAGCGGCGGTACAGGCGGCAGCAGAAAACAAGCATAGCAGCGACCGAAAGCAACGAGCACTCGCCATCAGCGGCCAGACAGCCGAGGAGCAGCAGGCAGCGCACAAAAAGTGTGTCGAAGAGATCGTCGCCCGCCAGAAAAAAACTGGCTCCACCGTCGACCTCTCCCTTGCCACGGGATTGTGTACCACCATACAAGACGAGCAAGATCGCAAATATTTGGAGCCGAAGCCCGAATACAAAGAACAGTGTTATTTGCTAGCACATATATTTAATTTGGTGGATTATAAAAGAACCAAAGACAAGGGATTGAAAAGCCCCGGGCTTCCCGCGGACCCCACTGCCAAGGCGAGGGCGTATTGGACCGGGCTAGCCCCAAAAAATGCGTCATTAATCGTGGATGGAGATCCCTATAAATTTATGAATCTCCTTACACAATATCCCAGCCACAAGCATCTTCATAATTTATCAGCAGCGGAAATTTCACAACTCCAGCCAATGATTCGACTTTATAAAGTAACGGAAACAAAGAATTACCCCTTTGAGAAAATGCACGAAATGCGGTTTGATTCACATCTCAATAAAAGAGATGTGACGGAGGAATTGCTTCTAAGTAAGACCTGTCGGGGGGTAGGCGTTGGTATACAAGATTTTACCTTTTCTTACGAAGCCGATAATCCGTTTGCAATCAAAAAGTCGATTAAAGCCAAACTAACACTTTTTGCAAATAGCTTTGGTGAGCTTTTGAGGGATCGCAAAGATCCCCTCAAAGGAGACGAAGACTCGTGGACTTATGCTGATTTAGCGCTGAAGACAGGAAGCCCCCTCGTGAAGAACTATATTGAGTCTCGAAACATGGGGGGGGATCTGGTCTACGGTGTGGATAAATTAAATTTTAGACTTAAAGCCGTGGTAGGGTGGGCTAGCGCCGCTGCCGGCGCCAACACCGTTTTCAAAAGTGATGAATATTCGACCGACACCGAGAAACGACAAGCTATTTACAATTCTTACGTTAGTTTAAATTTGACTCCCACTGTTCATGAATTTGATATTGATGAGATGGGACGCGTCACGTTTACTATTAATTATTTGGCATACATCGAAGACTTTTTTGATCAGCCGGGATTTAATATTTTTACGGACGAAGAAAGCACCAAACATGTTTTAGAAAGAAAACTTGTATATCAAACGCTAGTTCAAAATTGTACCAACGCAGACACACTTCGAAAAAAGAAAGAAGAATGGCAAAAAGATATCGAGGAAGACCGAAAACGTAGTTTAAAGTCTTTGTTAACGCAAATGAATGGTGTACCGGATGTCGAGAAAACGGATTGGGACGAACACGCGGACTCCACCAAGATCTATATTATAGAACTTGACTATAAGAAGGTTGCCGAGTTTCAGGAGAAGGGCCCCTACTCCACAAAGGATTCAGATATATCTGGGTCCATTAGCACAGACGTTGATGACAGCGTGCTGACAGCTATTTTGGATTCAGTTTCTCCCGCTGCTGCATCTTCCACTGCGTCACCATCTGCCTCGGGGCCCAAAACTAAACCAAATGTTCTTGATGACGGACATTTAACTTTTTTCTATGTGAGCGATTTGATAGATGTTATTTTGGCATCTATTGGCTCAAGCCTAAAGAATCAGGCTAATTGGATCAACGGTGGATTGGCCCCCCAAGCCGACGCGGACATTAAAATCGAGGAAACAAAAAAGCTCTCGCGCGCCGCAGAGGCATTCACAAGATTGCGAGTTGTGTTGGGTCCGCTGGAGATTACCCACCCTCTAGATCCTGGCAAGAGCAAGTTTATTAGTTTGGGCGACGTACCTATATCGCTTAAGTATTTTATGCAATGGCTTACTAAAAAAACGCTCCAGAGGAAAGAAGTTGTGTATACTTTAGCCAATTTTTTGAATGCCTTTCTCAATGAATTTGTGCGTGAATTTTTAGGAACTGGAGATTGCTTCAATGGTCAGTTGCGCCAGTCCGTCCGATTGAGCCAAGCCGCCGTTACAGCATATAGGGATGGCCCGTATCACTATGATCAAATCACTGCGGCGATGACGGGCAACGTGCCATGGCGCGTGACCACCCAACAGATCGAAGGGATCCCGGAGGAACGTAGGCCCCTATTGGATGTGGCGGGCCCCAAAAATAAGCCCAACCCGGTACCCGGCGACAAGGGCGAGGTTTTAACTCATGAAATGAATTATTTAGTTTATTATGCGGGTCGAATAATGCCGGCAGAAAGGGCAGACGGGGACAAAAAGAAGGACGAAGAGCAGGGCATTTATCATTATGGGATCGGAAAGGACAGGGGACTAGTCAAAACTATCAATTTTAGAAAAACCGACTCACCAGGACTTAAGGAGTTGCGATTTGAACAACAGGGATATGACGGACTTCAACAATTGCGCGAGATGTATGATGTGGAGATTGAGACCTACTCTAATGTTGGCACCTTTCCGGGGGTATACATATATGTCGAACCCGAGAGTGTTGCGCCCAACGTTGATCTTGACGCGTTAAAAATCGAGTCTTTAACGCAGTTGGGAATTGGGGGATATCATATGATTATTCGTTCGGAACATCGCTTCGGCGCCGGCGTGGCAAATAGCACCATTACAGCAAAATGGGTGGCTGAAAAATATGACCCAAACAATCCGCCTAAAATGGGGAGTATCATCCAGAGAAAATGCCAACGAGGTAGTAGCTAATGGCTGAAACTTATGTCACGAGCAACCGCGCCCCCACAAAAGAACTTTTCAACAAAAGATTGTCTTATAACATTAAAATGGGCGAAACTGGTTATACTAATTTGACTGATTTCAATTTTGGTGAAAAATATTTGTATGGACGCGTCGACAGGGAATTTGTTCCCATGATGGTGAATACAGAGCGCGCCCCTATTAAAAAATTTAATCAAGCCACCGTGCGAGTAAAGGGGCTTGGCGCCATCGCATTTGTTGTGGACGCGTTTAATGATTTAGCGCAGCAGTTCCAAAAATGTGCAATGGCGCGCAAAATTGATACTACCGATCCGTATTTATCAAATTTAAAAGTGTATAATGCGTATACATCTCCAGAAGGTGCCTACCGAAGCTACAGAAATGTATATTTTGCTGCGATGAGCATCGCTTTCAAAAGACAACGAATTAGGGTTAAAAACTTCAATGAGTTTCTCGACCATCTCTCGCAGATGCTGGGGGCAAGCGCCAGAAAGGAGCCATTTACTCGCCCCGGATATATCAAGAGTCGCCGAGCACCGGTCGGCTGTTCTGGGTTGGTTATTGAAATAGCCGATCTTAATGCATCCAACGATCAGGCTAAAATTGACCAGTTTGTTAACAGCAATAATTGGGATTTTTATTTGAACGCATGCGCATCCTATGGTTTTATGGTAGACAGGCGCATGCCATGGCGCCTTGTGGCGGATATTGGCGTAGTCCCGTATAAGTCCATGATGATTGGGTATGCAACGGCTTATGGACTGAATTCCACCGATAAAATCATTAACACCTATTACAGAAGCGCGCATTTAGATTATTTTCAAAATTTTAAAAGTGATCTTCTTGCGCTTTATAATAAAGTTAAATTAAAAAACTTTTTGGTAACGGAGCAATACAAGGGAAGAACAATATCTCGACATGTTCGCCCTGTTACTTATACGGCGGCATCTCTGGCCAAGCACTTTACAGATGAAGATTTTCTAAGGTTTTATTTTAAGATCCGGTTCGTGGAAGAAGAATCGCAGTTCCCCGAAAATGAACAAAATTCAATGATTGATGATTGTATTGAATTATACCTAGGTCGTGGTTTGGACACTGCATTGAACTCATTCGAAAGAATTCTCAATAAAACATTTGACTACAGCGGCTCATTGAGTTATATTATAGAACACCTCAATGCTGTAGAGGACGCAGAGTTCGCAGAGTCAGAAGGAACCACTGGCGCCTCTTCGGGATATTAATTGTTTTTTCAAACGTTAGACGACAAAACAGAGTGTGTGGGAGTGTATGCGCTCGGCGCACTCTACTTTAAAGACTTCCCCACCGAACTGACAAAGACATGGAGATACACGGGATCTATCACAGATCCCGCTATTGAATATGCGTGGCTTTTGTGTAATGGATTCACATTAGCAGAGGTTTGTCCCGATTTTTTGAAAGAGAGGCTGGAGAGTTCGCAGAGAAGATTTCGAGCCTATCTGAAGTCCTTTGAGATAGGTAGAATACGCCTTCGTGAACACTGCTTCTTCGACCTTGTGCCGGAGGACTTTC
>Ga0209756_1002497_pt1 | contig 15817 bp, 15 predicted proteins | sample ETNvirenome_6_85_FD_184071 | JGI IMG/M metagenome (GOLD analysis project Ga0209756, IMG submission 184071) | Marine viral communities from the Pacific Ocean - ETNP_6_85 (SPAdes) (version 3) | ecosystem: Environmental > Aquatic > Marine > Oceanic | place: Pacific Ocean | collected 2013-06-19
GTAGCGATAGTTCCACTGAAATCGCAAAAGAAGGTCAAATTCCTGCAGAAAATAGCCCAAAAAAGACGAAATCTGCTACTCCTGAGCAAAATATCGTAAAAGAGGTAGCAAAACGTGTAATGAAAGCAGGAAAAAAGGTTATTAATAATTGATTTTGTAGAATATAGGGATTGGAGTTTTAATTAAGGCTATGAGTTGGTTAGAAGATTTATTAATTGGTGGGCGTCCGCAAGGTAAGGCTGATCCTGCTTATATACAGGGGTTACACAACGGCAAGCCTGTTGCCCCTGTATATAAAAGGCCTCCATCTCCAAGACCTACAACCGTACAGAATAAGAGACCGTGGCAGGCGTCTGATGAAGACTTATTACATGCAGTTGTCGGCGGGGGGCTGAGCACCTTGCCTTATGTAGGCCCCACAGCAGCTGCTTTATATAGCCAGAATGTAGGTGCCCCCCGTCGTCAGGCACAGAATGAGTCCGCCCCACAGCAACAGTCGACAACAGGTGGAGTTCCTCTGAAGCCTGGCCATGTATGGGCACAGACGGGATTACTAAGTAGAGGTAAGCAGATCCCCGTAAATGCAGCTGGTCTTGAGAGACTGCGGATAAATGCGAAGAAGGAGAAGCTACAAACCCTCCAGAAGCTGGATGAAATGAAGAAAAGGAACAGCGGTGAAATTGGAAACCTTCCTAATCCATGGGCAAATGGCCCGCAAAGTCTACAAAGCACTAGAGGTACTGATGATGCTCCTGACGGCACTGATGCACGAGGTACGAATATGGGTTGGAAGGGTATAACACCTGACATGATGAAATTAGAGAACTTACGTAAAAGCCCTTATTTTGAAGATAAAGTATATCAGCCGCTTCAAGGGCATACAGAAGATAAAAGTATATTTGATGCTGGTGATTTAAAAACTATCGGAAAATGGAATGAATTATCAGGTTTGGGGGGAGATGCTATTAATTCATTTTCAACTGCATTTTACAAGGATCCCCCTACTATAGATTGGAAGGGTAGTAATCCTGAAAATTGGATGGGATCAGGTGAAATTGGATGGGCAAAAAACTACGCAGGATCTGATTTTTCTGATCCAGCATTATCATGGTCTGAAGTGACGGGAGCAGCACCTGGATCTTTGAATGAAGCTCTTGATAACGTAACTGCTGGTGGGAGCTGGGCGAATACTCCTCTAAATGCAGAGGATATGCAATGGGTAGGAATGGCTGATGATGCCAAACAACGTAGAGATATTATGCTTGGAGGTGGGCACAGTATGGATGCTTTAAACCAACTCAAGGCATCTAAAGGTTATATAACAAGAGGTGGAAATCATTATATGATTGATGGAGATGGGATTCCTGTAGCTGAAGATGTATTTAGAAATGATATGGGATGGGGTACGGGTGCAGAGATGAATTCAGCAGCTATTGATTCAGAGAATCTGGGAGGTATAACTCAACTAGGTGGAGGTAATTCCCTTTTACCTGAACAGGACCCATTTACAGGTCAGAGTGCATTAGATGCTATTACTCGTTGGCGAAATCGTTAATTAAAAGCTTCTACAATAGATTTAGGTTCATTAATAGAAAATAATGTGGAATCCTAGAAGGGTATTAAGTGCATTAGGACTTGAAACAAATCAAGTAAATCATAATCGCGCTTCAGCTAATGCCGCAAATTTCTCCCCTAGCAATAATTCAGCACAAGCGTCTATTGATACAGTGAATATGCTGCTATCAGGAGCTGAAAAAGCTGCTGCTGGTAGAACACTAGGATTATCTGAAGAAGAGACAATCGCTGCTGTTTCTCGTGAATTCCGTAGACAGAAACGTAAGGATGATACAGTTACTCCTAATGATATTACTAGACAACTTGCACAAAGCTCTAAAAGCCTTACTGAAGTTAGTGATAGTTCAGAGATACAAGGTGTAAGATATTTTGATAATAATAGGGACGCTACTTTTGGTGAAGATCAAAGTGCTTTCCAAATGCATACAGTAGCAGATAAAGAGTATAGTACTGGACCAAGAGATGATAATACTATCAGTATTAAAGAGGATCCATGGGGCAGTTGGGATTCTGAACGTATAGACGTATCAGTAGATCCTAATGAGCGAACACCCGCAGGTCTTATAGAAGATTTCAAAACACGTGACTTCGGCATAGGACGAGATGCTGTTACTCCTAGTACAGCTGGTGTAACTGACGCATTGAATAAATTAAACAATGCAGCAGCAGCTGTTGGAGGATACGAGAACTTACCTGTATCAGCATCAGGAGCAAGAGCAATTGATATTTCAGACAGGCTAGAAGATAGTCTGGGATATAACAGAGATGCTGAACGAGTAATGAGTAGGGATACGATTAATGCTGAGAATGCACGTTTACGTACTCAAGGTGGTCAAGAACAAGCAGAACGTAACGCATGGCGGGCCAAGGCAGAAGCAGATCTATTAGGAATGAACTTCTTACTAGGTGGCCCTGGTGCATTTGCTGATGAGCAGATTGGACGTATAAGAGATATAAGAAAATTAGGGTCAGTTAAAGAGCCTCAGACATTTCAAGTAATTGATTACAATCCACCTTCTAATTATCCTGTTGCTAGATCAACTGCAGCTTTACCTGAATTTGCACCTAATCCAACTTATGTAGATCCAATCCTAAATACACCATTAGGGCAGATAGGACCTAACCCATTAGCATCAGTAAATTCGCCAGATAGTAATCAATCATTGAATGCTCCTAGTACAACAAATACAACAACATGGGCTTCTCAAAATGCCCCACAACTTGTAGGAAGTAATCCACAGAATATCGGACATTTCCCTCAACGTGATATTTCAGGTATTACTCAAGATGTAGGTAGACGTGCTCAAAGCTTTGGTTGGGATAAACCTGATGTCAGGAGTTTAGCTGAATTGCAGCAGGTTGTAGATATGGTATTAGCTGAAAAGGCATCGAGAAGAGAGAAGACATTCAAATTAGTGAAAAATGCTAATGATCCATATGGTAAGCCACAGACTGTATATACAACTACTCCTGGTGTAGAAGAAGCTTTATCTATGATGGATCGTATGAAGCCTGAACAACAGCAGGCTTTGGCAGCTGCTTTGTTCCAAGTTGAATCAGCAAGCCCCTCAGCAAAACAACAGTTTGTCAGTAGAAGCGGTCCTCAGGTAGATCAAAATAAAGTAAGCTTTAATGCTCTCGGTGGATCACCTCTTGCTAGACCTTCACGTTCATCCTCAGTTGTAATTGGTAAAGAAGTTGATAGTCGTGGAAAGGTAAAAGAAAGGAAACAGGAAGTAGGAGCCGCTTTAGCATCGCTTAAGAATAAGTTCCCAGGTAGTCAATCAAGTGAGGAAGTCATAGGAGCTATGGGTAAAGAGCCTTCATTGACCAGACAGTATGGATCAAGGACTCCGAGATATAATACTGATGCAGTAGGATTAAGAGAGGTACGAGAAGGTGACTGGTACAAGAAAAATCAGCCGATGCGTAGAAAAGTAGGTGGAGAACTTAAAGAAGCATATGATCCTAAGTACCTTGCAGCACGTGCAGAGAATCTTAAAACAACAAGGAGCAGACAGCAGTCCAGTGCTGAAGCTGAAAGTCGTTACAAAAGGGATGAAAAACGACGTAAGCAAAAAGAAGAAATCATGGCACCATATCGTGTCACAATAGGAGGTTAAACTAATGTCTGCTAAGTATCCAAGGCAAACACTTCAGGACGGTCTTACACGAAGACTTAAATTAAAGAATGAAGATCAATCATTTGCATTTTCAGATAGTACGCCTAAAGGCTTAAATACAGGTCGTCAGCTAGACCAGAAAAACCGTATGGCAGGTCAGCGTTTAAAAGCTAGATCAGATGCAATGATGAATGATCCACAAGAACAGAAGGATACTGCTGAGTGGTGGTCTGCATTTAAAAAAGCTCCACAATCTGGAGATTGGGTGAAAGCTAGGAAAAGGAATTCAGCAGAAGGAGCAGAGAAGAATAGGATGGAACAAAATGTACAGAACTGGGGTGAGCAATAAAGTTAGAATAGGCATAGATTAATAGTAGTAAGTACATGGCAATCTCTACCTTAAAAAATATTGCTACCACTCTTGGTAAGACTATGGCCAGAGGGCCTGGTCAAAAGTTAACCCCTTTAGATATATTTGGTCAAGTTGCTCCTGACGTTGCTTTTGCAACTATAGGTCAAGCCTTTATGCCAGAAGGTACAACTCCTATGGAGCGATTAATATCTTTTGGTGCACAATCAATTGGAGGCTCTGCAGGCGGTTTAGGTGCATCTGCTTTGTTACCGACAAGAGGTGGTGCTAAATGGAATCCAATGTTGAGGATGGGTACAGAATTAGGTGGAGGCTTTGCTGGAGATATGGCAGGTCAGTTTGCTGGTGATAAATTAATGGCTTTCTTATCTCCTGATAAGATGAACCCTTGGGAGAGAGCTGCCGCTGCTGGTGAACAAGCACAATTAAGAGATATGGAACAGAGGATTCTTGCATTCCATGGGTTAGGTGGATACAACCCTTTACAAGTAATGGATCCCGCTTTATCAGTTAACGGATTAGCGTAATGGCTACTAGACGTGAGAATTTTTCTGAAGCATTTTTAGATGCCTTATGGGAAGATACAGAGGATCATAGAAGAGCTTTAAGATACGGTAGAGAAGATAAAGGTTTGGATCCTGAATCAGTGCCTCGCGGTTCAATGATGGTAGGAACTAATCCGACATTTACAACTGCACGTGAGCTGTTAGGTGTTGCGAATCCGATTGATGTAGAAGCTAGACGGCAGATGGGGATGGGTGCTCCTCCTACGAAAGCAGGTCGAGCTGGTCAAGTAGGTGCAAGGATATTATCTGATGTTGCAGGTGATAGATCTAGAGGTGCTTGGTGGTTAATAAACGCAGTACAGGCACTTGCAAATGTAACTCAAGAAGGTTTATTAAGTAAAGCACGTCCTGATTTATGGGGCAGACAGCCTTATTTAACAGCTAGAGGTACTCCAGTAGCAACAGATGTGGATTCCATTGAGGAAGCCATAAGTGAAGGGCTTATGGATGCCAAAAGCGAAAGGCTAAGAAAAGGTATTAGTAGAGGCGATGATGGTTACTTCCAGGAACGTAAGTATCCAGCTATATATGGTGATCTATTAACAGCCCCTGCTGCATTAGGCGTAAACGCTGGATTAGGGCTCCTGAACCCAATTGGTGGTAATGAGGGTTATGCGGCTGCTGTTCCTGGTCAAGGGGATCAATCAAAGACTGATAATGTGATGATGGAAGTAGCAGCAAAGTATATATTAGGTAGAACAGGTAATCTTTTACCATACGATGAATTCAAGAAAGTTAGGCCTGATGTAAGTAAAGGTGAATACAATGCATATAAAGCATTCAAGTGGGATAAAGAAGGAGATTACGATATTACAGATGGGGACTTCACTTTACCGACAGGGGTGTTGAAAGGTACTACTGATGGTATACACGGTGCAGAGTTACAATTCCTTGGTAGAAGTCTCCCAGTCAATACAACAATACTTCCTACATTAGCTGCAATGGCTGGTACAACAATAGGTGCCAAGAGAGCAAGGAATCCATTGCGTGGAGGTTTAGTAGGAGGTTTAAGTTCTTATGCAGCAGGAGCAGTTGGCGGTAATTTAATTGAGCAGGAAAGACGTAATCGGAACATGAGAGAAAATGTACCTAAGACACTTCCATTGGATCCTGAAAGTGCTTATGTATAAGCGCTAAAATAGTACACAGTATGGGCTAGTAACATGGTATGGGGTAATTTGGGTAATTTGGGTAGTGTAAGTGATTTCTATAGTAAGCCAGATTATGGTGAGTTTGGAGGAAAGAATGCATACTGGCAACCTAACCTAGAAGGCTTGACTATTGGTTACAGATCAGCAGTAAATGATGCTAGAGACTTATCTAAAGCACACGCGGATGCCGCTAAAATAGATGCAGCTGCTGTGGGAGATGCTAGTAATATGGGCTTACTTGGTACAGCCTTTTCGACAGGAGGCGCTTTAATGGGATTGGGAATAAGTGAAGGGCTTTTCGGTGGTGATCCTGGTGGTTCCGCTAAAGATGGTCTGATGAATTGGTATAACAATCCATTGCTGAAGCGTGTGTAGCTTATCCACCCCGAGGTTGATAAACTAGGATAAGACATAGAGAGGAGTAGTAATGCGATTTGCAGCATCTAATGGTAGGAACACAATTGCATTTAATCCATTTAAGTTATCTGGAAGAGGTGGCGAGAATATAGGACGTGCTGCTGGCATGAGCACATTACCTAATGCTTGGAAGTCAGTCGTAAAGCATAAACCTAATTATGGTAAATTTGGTGCATATGCGGTAGCGGGTCAAGCAGCTAAAGCTAATGCAATTTCAAAAGCTGCTGCGACCTCTGCAGCAAATTCATGGAAAGTATGGGCTACAAAAAAAGCAGCAGATGCAAAAGCAGCTGCAACCAGACAACAAGGCACAAATAATATGATTGGTGGGCTTATAAAAGGTGGTGCGTCAATTGCCATGGGTGCCATGATGTTTAGCGATAAATCAACAAAGAACACAATTGAACGGCTAGAAAATGCAACACAACTTTTAAGGGAATTAAAGCCTGTAAGTTTCTACTACAATAAAGAATATAGCTTACAGCCAGGACTTAAGCATTATGGATTCATTGCTCAGGAATATCGTGAACAGATGCCTGATGCAACGTATACAGAAGAAAGTACTGGTAAATTGTGTATTGACACAAATGAGCTAATAGGCGTATTAGTCGCTGCATTCAAAGAACTAGAAAGTCGTATTACTCGACTTGAAGTAAAGAATGTATTAGAAGCAGTTGGAGCTAAGTAATGGTTTTACCCGCACAAAACTATGATTATCTACAAAGTTTGATGGATAGTGTTAGCACTAATTATCAACAGGGTAAGACTGGTAATTTAAACATGACAGGAGTAGGCATGGACCTACTAGGAGCAGGTGCTCAAACAGTAGGTGCTTATGATAGAGCTGTTACACCTTTTGCTGAAGGGTTAAGTAGAAACATCAGAAGTATTGCTCCACGTACATTAGGGCTTAAGTTCGCACGAATTGCCGGAAGTAATCCAGCAATACATGCATTTAAAGCATTGCCAGCATTAGCTGGTTTAGGAGCAGTTGCAAGTGGAGTAGATATTATTACTAATAACACAGGCATTAACGATGCAGGTCAAGATGCAGCTGGAATGGGTTTAGGTGCAGGAGTTGGGTTTATGTTAGGAGGCCCGCCTGGAGCAGTAATAGGAGCGAGTTTAGGAAAACCTGTAATGGACTTAACGCAAGAAGCAGGTAAATTGATATTTGGTGGCGGAGAATCAGAAGAAGAGAAAAAACTTAAAGCAGCTCTTGCACTTCTACAATCACGGGGTACGGTCTAATGTCATTTGATCCTACAAAAATTTTAGGAGATTTCAGAGATAATTACTTTAGCTCCGCTGTAAAGGTAAATCCTGATGATCGGTCAACCTATTCGATGCAGGGAATACCTCAATATATTTTTCCGTTATTAGGAGGAGATAAAAGGGGACTTGAAACAACTGTAGGTGACAGGGAGCGGGGCCTGGCTGGAGAAAGATTCTGGGAAAAACTTACTCCTGAGCAAAGGGGTGAGTTTGGCGGACTAGGGTATAATAGAGGATCAGGTCTCCCAGCGCTAGAAGGAGCACTACCTCAAGTAACAAAAAATATTAGAAATGAGGCTAATAAAGAAACGATAGGTTTACTTGGACAGCTTACTGGAATCGAAAACCGCTCACTCAAAGCGCAGTTAGCAGCACAAGAGCGTATAGCGGGCAAGAACAGCGCCCTTCAATTGCAGCTTGCTCAATTATCATCTAATGATACTATTGACTTAATTAAGGCGAACAATGAACTTGCTTTAAAGCAAGCAGAGCGTCAAGATGCAACAGATTTACGTAACTGGGAGAATCAGGTTGCCTATATGCGTGAAGACCGTGATTGGAAACAAGACCAGCAAAAGCAGGCAGCGTTTCTGCAACTAATTCTAGGTGGATTGGGTAGTATTGAAAAAGCTCTTGTATAGAGGATATCATGGGAATAATTACAGCAATAACTAAAACTCTACTTAAGAGAGAGCCTAAGCAAGGAAGTGAATTAGAAGATAATGACAAGATTGATGTAGCAGCTGGTGATACTTATGAGATTGTTTGGGAAGGAAAAGACGGTGCTGGACATAAAAAGGTTTCTTTAGCAAATGATGAAGGCAATTGGTTTATTTTTACAAAGCATTGGGAAGGTGTAGAAGTTACAGAAGAACCATTTATAGGCATTGTCCCTAAGAAATTAGATACTCCTTATTTCTCACAACGTGATAATTATCGTGATTCAAGTCGTACTTGTTTTTCATCTTCTTGTGCAATGTTAGTTGAAACATTGAAGCCTGGTACATTGCCTGGCAATCGAGGTGACGACAAGTATGTTAATACTGTATTCAGTATTGGTGATACGACTGATGCATATGTACAGTTAAAAGCATTATCGAAGTATGGAATAGATGCAAGCTTTACACAGACTGCATCATTAGATACTTTAAAAGAGCAGATTGATAAGGGAATTTGTGTACCAATTGGGATTCTGCATCATGGCCCAGCATCTGCACCATCTGGTGGAGGACATTGGATTTGCGTCTACGGTTACTACGGAGAGGGCTTTTGGGTAATGGATCCATGGGGTGAGTTAGATCACGCTACAGGCCACTACATCTCAAGTGACGGTGAAAATCAACGCTATTCCAACAATCTATTAAATACACGTTGGACGGTTACAACTGATAGTGACGGCTGGGCAATTATTGTTTAATATTACCTAACATCAGTGTCAAGCTGCTGACCATGAGCAAGCCAGTATTCTATTTCTGGATTATCTAGGGATCTATATTTATTCTGCCACCCATATCCATTTGAGTAGTCACGGGATAAAAACTCAGAATTAGCAATATTAAGTTCAGTACCTGAAGGAGTGCGGTAATCATTGCCGTCATGATCTGTGGTAGCACCTGCTGTAGGAGCAGCCCTAGGCCCAAAACCGGAAGATCTTGAGAAAGAACTAAAGGGAGTACCTGAGCTTGTACTTAATACTGACGTATAAGATGTTGGATCAACAAATTGTTTATTACGATTGTTCCATACAGAAAAATGTAGATGTGGACCAGTACTAATACCAGTATCTCCTGTTAAAAAGGAAACATTTGCACTAACGGGTTGACTAGGATTCCATGAGTAGTTGTTATAAGTTTGCCAAGCTGTATCGATATCCATAGCTGTTTGATCAAAATAATGTGATTTATTTTGTAATGTAGGTAAGCCAGCCCATTCAGGGGATAACAAATTCATCGCTTCCGCGAATTCGTTTTTAGTTTTATATATTTTATCAGGATCTACTCCGCGATCTTTAACAAGGCTTCGAGCACCAAGTTCCTGATTCTCACCGCTAAAGTCGTTAAAGTTATACTTTTCCTTTAATCTATTCCATGTTTTAGGCATAAATTGATAAGCACCAGCAGCTGCTGAAGAATGTCTCTTACCATGAATTACAGTATCTGGATGCTGATTAAGATTCTCCATTGTTCCACCACCAAACATTACCTTATATGGATTATCAGCTTTACCTGTACCTTCTGCCATTCTAATTACATGACTGAATCTCCCCCACCCCTCACCAAATCCCATACCTGGCCCTGATTGTAGATTAGCTGCGCCCTCTGTCTGGTCTTCTAGTAGAGAGAGATAATCCCTCTTCTTTGGAACAGCAGCTGTCAAAGGAATATTCTTTTCAGGCTTAGGTGGAAGATACATTGGACGATCTGCTTGATCCTTCATATATTTAGACATTAAATACCCTCCCCCAAGAACTGGAAGTATTCCAGCAAATACATTTGAAGTATTTTTCTTAGTGTTGGCATTTAACTGAGTTTTAAAGGCTTCAAGGCTATTCTTAGAAGAAACTTTTGCTTCATTTACTTTGGCTTGATTAAGGATATGTTGTACCTCCTTTGAATTCTGCGCTTGAATATTATTTGCTGCCCAAACATCAATATCATATTTATTTTCCATGGCAGTATCAAATATACTTGATACCTGTTGTCCAGTTGCTATGCCAGCATTAATAACATTGGCACCAGTGTTTTTGTCTAATGCTGCAAATCTAATCATCAGAATTAATTCATGTCATATCTTATTTTACAAGCCTTAGATATTTATTAGAATAAAGATAATATTGGATATACAGATGAAAATAGACACATCAAAGAGGCCATCAATAGATGAGTATGTAAAGAACATGCCAGGTACGACTGGATTTCAGGATAAATATACAACACAAGGGGATGATGCGGTTGAAGAGTGGAAAGCGGCAAATGCGGCACCGGGTTCAAATGATAAACCGGGTGAGACAGATCCTACTCAGGCAAGTACAGTAAATCCAAATGATAAACCGGGTGAGACAGATCCTACTCAGGCAAGTACAGTAAATCCAAATGATAAAGGAAGTCCGAGTGACCAAGAAGTTAAGACTTTATCAGAAGGTACGATGGGTGCTGGAGCGGTTATGGATAAATTCTATAACTGGGAAACTGCAGACGATGACTATGCAGCTAATACATTAAAAGCTACTTACATGGCAGATATGGCAACTTCTGCTTTTGGAGCACAGCAAGCGCAAGCTATGGCTTGGACTAATGCTGAGATTCAAGATGATCAAATGCAGCAAACAGCGGCATTAGAGAGATACAATACTGGCATTAATATGGCACAAGAATTTGGGTATGGGATGGCTAATATGGGCGCTCAAGCTGATATTCAAGATCAGTTTGCAACAAATCAAGCGGTTAGAGATTTAAACACAATGGGATATGCTGGAGATATCCAAAGATCACAGACACAGACAGAAGGAGAAGAACAAAGAGAGACTACAAGGACACAAGGAGAGCAGCATAGACAGACTATAGATACTCAATCAGCTGCTGATGTAACTTCAATAGCTGCTAAAGGTCTTATGGATATAGAATCTATTAAGGAGTCAGGTACCCAGGATATTGAACGCATGGAAACTCAGGGTATAGAGGATAGAGCAACATTAGCAGATCAGATTGCTGGAAATGTTCAGCAGATTGGTGCGGAGTATCTAGGTAAGTCCGTAATAGTAGATGCACAGGGTGAAGTTGATAAAGCGAATATCGAAGCTCAAGGCGGTGTAGATAAAGCCAATATCACTGAAAAAGGGAAGGCTGATGAAGGTGTGGTAGGTGCTCAAGGTAGGGCGGATAAAGCTAATATTCAAGAAACAGGCGCACAAAATAGAGAATCCATTACAAGTCAAGGGGAGGTTGATAGTCAATTGATTTCTGATAATGCAGATGCAGATGAAAGAAGGATATCAGCACAAGGAGGAGTAGATGTTAACAAGATTCAAGAGCAAGGATTAGTAGATAAAACTAATATTGAGACACAAGGTACAGCTGATAAGGCTAATATTACAGAAAAAGGTAAAACAGAGTTAGCTAATATTGTTGGTCAAGGTGGCGTAGATAAAACTAATATTGAGACACAAGGTACACAAGATGTTAACAAGATTAAAGAGCAAGGATTAGTAGATAAAACTAATATTGAGACACAAGGTACAGCGACAGAGGGTGTTGATTCTAATAGAATTACAACTGAAGGTTCAGAGACACGTAAGAACATGGATACGGAAGATAAGATTACTTCTAGAAGGTCTGCAAGGCAAGCAGGTCGTGCGCGTCAACTCGCTAGGAGTTTCTGATGACAGTCAGTAGTGGAACGAAAGGAAAAGTTTATTTAAACAGTGTTGATAAATGGTTAGATACATTACCAGCAGCTGATTCAGAACATTTCTGTGAATTTGCAGATCACTGTCCGTCAGTCATTGAGATATGGGTATATTCTGGAGTTTTAGAGTTTCCAGGAAGCTTCAATGATCTAGTACGTTGGGTAAAAATGAAATATAAGAAGTTAAATAGGCGTGAAATACTTAATAGTGAGATTGCTGCATTACATTCTGATATCCAAGACTTAAGAATGGCAATTAATAGCGGAGAAATAAAAGGGAGTGATGGAGCCGCACGGTTAGCGGCTTTAGAAAAGGAACTAAGGTCTCATATTGAGACAAGTGAAAGGATAAATAGATCAACAGACAAAAGAGGATTAATATTAGCCGGTGCTGATCGTGTTATGCGTGAATTAACTAATATATTCAAGGATGATCCCCAATTTGCAGAGCCTATTGACAATGCAGTTAATGCTGTATGGGCAAAAGTCTATAGTGAATTAAATGGAGCTTAGTGATGAATCCAATTAGCCCAGAATTACCCCTATTAGCGCCTACAAGTATAGATGACTTGAGAATGCAGGGTCACTCTACATTACGTATGCCTCAAAAGGCTGATACAGGCATTGAGAACTTATTATTGTCAGATGCACGTGCAAGAGAAGCTGCAATGAAAGCTGAAGCGATGAAAGTAGCTTTTGCGGAGTCAAGAATGAATAAAAAGAGAGGGAGGGCTATAGCAAAGGCTAAGGATCGCTTAGCACAAAGAATAGCCGAAGGGCGATGAATACATGGTTAGACTAAGATTAAAATAGATTGTTAATATGGCAGTTCCAAGTATTTCTTTAGCTTATCGACGCAGTGCTTTAATGACTGCTACGAAAGTAACGAATAAACCTCCCTCAAAAGATGTATTAGAAGCAAGAGAGAATTTTCAGGCATTTTGTACGATACTCGGGAAGCCTCCAGCAAAGCATATGCTGGAATGGCATACTGAACTTTGTACAGGAGAAGATAGTGAATGTCTATTAGGTATAGGAGGTCCGAATACTTCAATCCTTGCACCGCGAGGCTCTGCGAAAAGTACTGTCCTTGGTATGTATGCAGCTTGGATGATTGGCCGACATGCTGCTGCCAAGCAAATGCTACGGATACTGTACATTGCTTACATGGTAGACATAAGTCGTGCAAAGTCAGCCACAATCAAAGGGATATTAACAAGCCCTAAATATCGGGAGATTTTCCCGATGGTACGTTTATCAAAGATTAAAAGGTCAGATGAATATTGGAGTATTGACTATGAGTTTGCAGGTGTGGATACAGCGGGTGAAGAAGCTTTCACAATTGCGTGTGGTGGCCTCAAAGGTGCAATCACCTCTAAACGATCACAGCTGGTGCTTATTGATGACCCTATCAAATCTGCCTCTTCGATCAACAACCCAGACATTCGTCGTGAGATGGAACAGACTTGGTCTAACGTTATCGCACCAACGATGTTCCAAGGTGCACGGGCTATCTGTTTGGGAACCCGCTTCCACTTTGACGACATCCATACTACGTTATTTATTCCGAAAAATAACTGGAAGCAGATTATTCAAAAGGCAGTCATAACTGACACAGACGGTAGGCAACGTTCTTATTGGCCTGAATTTTGGTCAATGAAGTATCTCAATGAACGTAAATTAGAAGATCGTGTTGCTTTTGCATATCAGTATTTAAATACAGCAGTACAATCAACTGAAGTAGGAATATCACCAGAGTTAATTATAAGAGGCGAGGTACCTGATGAGTATGACTGTTTAGGTGTAGGTATAGATTTAAGTGCAGGATTAAACGAGAAGAATGACTGGACAGTATTCACATTAGGAGGGATTAAAGATGGTAAAGTTTATTTGATTGATCAAAGACGTATTCGATCCATGGGTAATATTGAAAAGATGGATATTTTATGTGAAATGTTATCTGACTGGAATATATTAATAGAAAATGATGAGAGCCAATACTTCCCTACTATGTCTCCTTGTATCGTATGGCCAGAAGCGGTGGCATATCAAACATCTTTTGAAGGAGACTTTAAGAGAATAATATTCAATGATCGAGCATTACATAATTTATCATGCTCTCCAGTAAAAGGCTTTAAGGGAGATAAGTTAGCAAGATTACGTGGGGTATTAGGTCTATTTGAACATAAGAAGATTATATGGAATAAATGGAGAAAATGGAATATTTTAGAAGATGAGTTATTGAATTTTGGCCATGCTTCCCATGATGATGCTGTTGATTCAATGGTATTAACTATAGGAGGATTATTAAGACGTGGATCATTACAGCTTGATTACAACGAAGATCCCGCTAATATTTAGTTACTTATTGAAATTGTTTAAAATATAATTAATAGTATAAATTAAGCAACATGCCTAACTCTTCAAAGAAAGCTGGAAGTATTAATTTAAGTGGTCTCTTGTCACCTATAAATAAAAATCCTTCTGCTACATCAATTGTGGGTCCTGTTCAGCAAGGATCAACGGGCAGCGGCAGTGGAGGTAAAGGTAATGCTTCGATAAGTCCTATAAATCGCAAGAATCAACCCGGCGCCACGCCTCCCACTAATAGTCGCAGAAATAATCGTGGTGGAAAGATTGATAAGAAGTATGATTTTGGCAAACGCTTTGGCAGGGGCGATATTGACGATTTAAAAGCTCAAGGTTATTCAAGAAAGGATATTAAAAACTTTGCGCGAAAGCATGTCGATAGAGATCAGATGATGGGTACGGCTCAGAAGAGATTAGGCGTCCATGGAGGCGGAAGAGGCGCTGCTCCTGATAGCGCTGCTGATTACGATCCAAGTCAAATTGGTATGTCAAAGAGGGGAGGAAACGCTGCCGATAAGTACAATATGAATGATATTAATTATTTGAGAAATAAAGGCGGCGGATTTAGTGATAAGGAGATTGCAAAAGCAGTAAGAAAGAGTGGTTCAAATAAAACTGATTCAGCATCAGAGTTTGAGAGAGATACTTTAGGAGTTGCTAAAAATAATAAGTATGGTAAAGTCTTTAGTATGAAGGATGCAAATGCCTTAAAAGCAGAAGGATATAAGAAAGGACAAATTAGAAAGTATATGAAAGATCATGTTAAAGAAGGTGAGATTGGAGGCAGAGCACAGATGAAATATAATGTAGGACTGCCTGGTGAAGGACCAGAATCTTTAGCAGATTACAATCCAGCAGATGTTGGCTGGGGTGATAGAAATCATTATGCTAGGGGAGATATTCAATATTTGAAGAGCCAAGGGTTCGGTAAGAAGGCTATTGCAAAGCATATTATTAATTCAGATGCAAAAGTAGGACAGGATGCACAGAAGTATTTAGATAGATTTATGTCTAAGCATCCTGGTTTAGGGAAAGGTTCCGGTGGAGCTGGTGGAGCTGGTGGAGCTGGTGGAGCTGGTGGAGCCGGTGGAGCCGGTGGAGCTGGTGGAAAAGGTGGAGATGTTACTACGATTGGCGATACTGATATAACGCAAGCTGGAGATGATATCAATCAAGCTGGTAGAGATTTAACTCAAACTGAAGCTGGAAGAGATATCAATACAGCTGGTAGGGATTTAGATCAAAGTGAGGATATGTATGCGGATCAGAAAAATGATATGGATATTGATATTGCAGATAGCTCTAAAACTGGTGTGTTTGGTAATAAGTTTACAGATGATAGAGACATTGAGAGGTCATTCAACAACGAGAATTCATTAAACAGAGATTACGGCGGCTTCACTAATACTCAATTAGGCGGTGATTTCTCTAAACAGATTAATATGCAAAATTTCTATGATGGGATTGATGATGATGCAATGGGCAGCCACATGGGAGCACAGGCATATGCTAATAACATTAATGGGCAAAGTTTTCTTACTGATGGTTTTGGCCAACTGATTGGCT
>Ga0209756_1002498_pt1 | contig 15814 bp, 21 predicted proteins | sample ETNvirenome_6_85_FD_184071 | JGI IMG/M metagenome (GOLD analysis project Ga0209756, IMG submission 184071) | Marine viral communities from the Pacific Ocean - ETNP_6_85 (SPAdes) (version 3) | ecosystem: Environmental > Aquatic > Marine > Oceanic | place: Pacific Ocean | collected 2013-06-19
CCTTGGAGTGAAGGACAAAATGTTAGACATCTTGAGCCTCTTGGCTTTATTAAGTTTGATATTCTCGGACTTGCATCATTACGAATGGTTGAGGGTTGCGTCAAGCACATCCTTCGCCGGCATCATGGCGTGGAGACACCAACTTTTTCAGATGTTAAAGAATGGTACGACAAACATTTACATCCCGATGTAATCGACTTTAATGATCAAAAGGTTTATAAGAATATATTCCATAAAGGCAAGTGGGCTGGTATATTTCAGTTTGCAAACAATGGTGCACAGAATTTCTGCAGGAAATCAAAGCCAAAGAGCATTATTGATATTTCAGCGATTACTTCGATATTTCGGCCCGGGCCGCTAAGTGCTGGCGTTGATAATCAATATGTAAATGCGAAGAACAATCCTTCAAGTGTGAAATATATTCACAAGTTGATGAAGGAAGTTACTAAGGAAACTCACGGCTTTCTTATCTTCCAAGAGCAGATTGCATTGTTGGCTCATAAGTTGGGCAAGGATCTTTCACTTGATGAGGGCAATATGCTCCGCAAATTACTTACTAAGAAGGGGGCGACAGGAAAGACATATGAAAAGAAAAAGAAGCTTCATAACAAATTTATTGAAGGGTGCGAAGAAAAAGGGCTTACAACACGACAAGCCGAAGAACTCTGGCAAACCTTTGAGTACTTCTCAGGATATGGTTTTAATAAGTCCCACGCAGTTAGCTATTCTATTCTTAGCTATCAGTGTGCCCATCTTCTTAATTACTATCCCTCTGAGTGGCTGGCCGCTTTCTTGGATAAAGAGCCGGAAGACAAAAAGGCAAAGGCAATTTCCATCGCAAGAAGTCTTGGATATGATATCAGAACCACGGACATAAACACTTCTGGCAAAGTCTGGGAGATCGACGGTAAAACGCTAATCCAGCCACTTACTTCTATTAAGGGCTTGGGCGAGGTAGCAATCGATCAAATCGTTGCCAATAGACCTTTTAGTAACGTTGAAGAGTTGTTGTTTAATGAGAATATTTCGTACAGCAAGCTGAACAAGAAGGGTATAGATGTAATGGTTCGCAGCCAAACATTAAATTGTTTGATGGACGATAGGTTCACTGGCCTTAAACACTTTTGGTCTGCCGTTGCGGTTGATCGTCCGAAGACAAAGAAAAAACTGGACGAGAACATTGAACTTTATAAAGAAGAAGGAAACTTTACAAACGAGGAAAAGATTCAGTATCTTGACTCCTTGACGGGCGTATATCCAATTGAAATGGTTGTTGATGACGCCGCAATTAAGAACTTTGAAAAGTATAAGGTTCCGCCGCTTGGCGAATTTGATCCGGCTTTAAAGATTGCTTGGTTTATTCCGAAGGAAATTGTTGAAAAGAAAACGAAGCACGGAAAGATATATTGGATTGTTCGCGTCACTGATAGTTCTAGTAAGCTGAATTCTATTAAGTGTTGGGGCGTGAAAGAGGGCCAACAATTGCTTTTGAATAAGCCCTACATGGCCAAACTTGACTACAATAGTAAGTGGGGGTTCAGCACGAGGTCAATTAAGTATAATTTTAAACTTGTTGGGTAAAGGATTTTTAATTTAAGCCCCGGCGAAAGCCGGGCCTTTTTTTTATTTGACATTGCTTTCAAAATTGTGTATTATAAACATATGCTTTGGAGGCAAAATGAATTTAAGAGTTTATAAAGTGAGAGAAGATGCAAAACTACCAGTTCGCGCACATGCTGCGGATGCTGGGGTAGATTTGTTTTATTGTCCGGATCAGAGAGAACATCCATTATATGGAGCAGATTATTGTGTACATCCAGATGAATCAAAGATTGTTCCAACTGGAATAAAAGTTGAAGTGCCGTATGGCTACATGCTGGAAATTAAAAATAAATCAAGCGTGGCAGCAAAGAAACAATTGTTGGTGGGCGCATGTGTAGTTGACAGTGGTTACAACGGTGAAGTGTTTGTTAACTTACACAACGTCGGTGCCGAGTCCCGCGTTATTCTGCCCGGGCAGAAAATAGCCCAAGGCGTGCTGATTCCTGTTGAGCCGTGTGTTGTCATGGAGTGCAGAACAGACACACTAAATGAAAATTCAACCAGAGGCGACGGCGCTTTGGGAAGCACAGGAGACAAATAATGGATGCAATGCAAAGCGGCAGAGCACAATTGGGGAAAATGGCCATACACTTTTCAAACAAATCAACTGAATGGGGAACTCCACAAGATTTTTATGAGAGATTAAATAGAACATTTGATTTTAATTTAGATCCTTGCGCAACTCCAGAGACGGCTAAATGTGAAAAATATTTCACTGAATCGGATGATGGTTTGAGTAAAAGCTGGGAAAGCCATAGAGTTTTTATGAATCCTCCATATGGCCGCGGCATAGGCAAGTGGATAAAGAAAGCATATGAAGAGGGCGAAAAGTGTAGTACGGTCGTAGTTTGTCTTGTGCCTTCCAGAACTGATACAAAGTGGTGGCATGAGTATTGTATGAAAGCAGATGAAATTTATTTCGTCAAAGGCAGACTAAAGTTTGGAGACTCTAATAATGCCGCCCCCTTCCCGTCAGCAGTCGTGGTCTTTAGAGGCCCGCCGATCGAGGGCATGGCTAGGCCACAACTAAGAGTTACAACAATGGAGAATAAAAATGGGCAGCTTAGAAAGAAAGTTAACGAGAAGACAGGACAAAGAAGCAAGAAAATTTGAAAAGAAATTAGCAAAAAAACTAAATATGTTCGATGATTTGCCAGAAAACTGTTTAACTTGCGAAAAAGAATATGATAAAAAGAATAGAGAGCAAGCAATGACTTGGCAAGTGGTAATAAAAACGGACGCTGTGAGGCTTTATTGTCCAGAGTGTTGGGACAAAGCCAAAGGTTTAATAAACAAATACATGGAGAAGCAAAATGAAAGAGCTGACTAATAAAGATTTTAATCAGGCTACAAAAACTAATAAACGAAGCATAGTCGCTTTTAAAAGTGCTGGCTGTCACCTTTGTGTCGCTTTGCAGCCGATTCTTGATGAAGTTAGTGAAAGGTATGCAGAAAAGTGTAAATTTTATAATTTAAATATAGATTTACCTGAAAATGAACCGATCGCAAAGAAGTTCATTCAAAATGGTGTACCGACACTATATCTTTTTGAAAAAGGGCGCGCATATGAAATTCCAGATCCTGAACATCCGGCCAGCGACTCGTGGTTTTCTGAACAATATTTAAGCGGCTTTTTAAATGGCGTCCTTAAACAAAAGATGGGGGGCTAAATGCATTCTGTTCATGATTTGGATCGACATCAAAAAGAGCTTTTTGGTTCGACTGAAGCTAATTTAAAGAATGCTATGCTAACATTTGATGATGTCTTATTGGTTCCTCAATATTCAAAAGTAGAAAGCAGAAGTGATGTAAATTTAAGTCAGAATTTAGACTCCAACATTAAATTAAAAATTCCAATAATTTCCAGCCCAATGGATACTATAACAGAAACAGAAATGGTCTGTGCAATGTCAGACATGGGAGGGCTTGGAGTTATTCACAGATACCTGCCCCTAATGAAGCAGGCTGAGATAGCTTTTCATTGCCACAAACGTGGCGTTAAAAATATCGCTGCAGCCATTGGTGTTACTTGTGATTATTTGACAAGAGCCGAAGCGCTGGTTAATATTGGAAAGGCGAACATACTTTGCCTAGATGTCGCGCATGGCCACCACATTCTAATGGAGCGGGCATTAAAATCTTTAAAGGATATTTATGGTAAGAGTGTTCACTTAATGGCTGGCAATATCGCCACCTTGGAGGGTTTTAATGATTTGGCTGATTGGGGTGCTGATAGTGTTAGATGTGGCATTGGAGGTGGTAGCATTTGTTCTACAAGAATACAGACGGGACACGGCGTTCCGGGCCTTGCGACGATACTTGAGTGCGCCCAATCAGACAGAGATGCAAAAATCATCATTGACGGCGGTATTAAAAATTCGGGTGATATTGTTAAGGCTCTTGGCGCTGGCGCTGATTTTGTTATGTTGGGATCACTTGTGGCAGGAACTACCGAATCTTCTGGGCAAATAATAACCTATACAGATGGCAGCAGGCGTAAAGCTTATCGAGGGATGGCTAGCGAAAAAGCACAAAAGGCGTGGAGGGGCAGTTCCAGCGCACCGGAGGGTGTCGCGACGGCTGTACCCTATCAAGGCTCTGTTAAAAATATAATAAAAGACTTGGCTGGTGGCATTAAGAGCGGCTGTTCTTATTCGGGGGCTTTTAATTTAAAGCAATTAAGAGCAAATGCTGTTTTTTGCCGGCAATCTGCCGCAGGGCGCTATGAAAGTTCGGCACATATTTTGGCAAAAGAATGAAGAAATACAAAGTGATAGGCTATAAATTTCCTGTAAAACTTCACGCCGAATTAAAGGCGCGCCTTTTTTACGATGAAATCCCTATGACTAAGTTTATTAGATCTTATGTTGAGGCTTACCTTAATAAAGATTCTTTGGTTCTTGAGTTTATAAATCAATATAAAGAACAAGAAAAAATTCAAAATAAAAAGAAAAGAAACGAAAATAAAAAATTGATTGAAAAGGGGGAAAAAATTGAAAGCCTCTTTAATCTTTCAAAAGAAGAAATCGAAGACATTTATGATGTTATAACTGATAACACCAGAGGTTCAGAAGTATGAAGTGTGTAGAACTATGTGAAGAGACGCAGCAAGCATGTTGCAATAGCGATTGCCGCTACTGGATAAACTATGAGAAAGATTTAAATTGTACTATTGCGTGCGTCAAAAAAAATGGTGCTATGACATTACAAGAAACATCGAAGCGCATTGGGCTAAGTTATGTCAGAATAAAGCAGATCCAAGATAAAGCAATGAAAAAAATAAACAAAGAAATTATTAAAAACTCCTAGTTATTTAGGGATGAAAGCAATGAAAAAATATAACGTCAAGATCCAAGAAAAAGATGCCCAAAAAGAAGATTTTAAACTTTTATTGGTGAAAGTTGATTCTCATGAAGATTTCATTGCGTGGTTTAAATTGTTTTCAACTATTGAGAAAAGAAAAAAATTATCATTTATAGAGTTACTAGACTGTGGTGATTCCAAAGGAAGGGTTTTTTAATTTTTTGTGAACTATTTAATAAAGACAGCCGTTAAAAACATTAGGAGTTAATAACATGAGCAAGAAGATTTTAAAAGAGGCCACAATTCGAAGATTTATGAAATTGGCCAAGATTGACAATTATATAAATCAAGACTTTTTGCAAGAAAACGCTGATTTGTCGGAAGAAGAATTAGAAGAGTCTGACGATCTGGTTGAGCTTGACGGCCTTTTTGAAGACGAAGACGAAGAGCCCTTTGGTGACGAAGAGCCTCTTGGTGACGAAGAGCCCTTTGGTGACGAAGAGCCTCTTGGTGACGAAGAGCCCTTAGGTGACGAAGAGCCTGATGTCGGCGCCGAAGACGAGGCTGGCTTAGAGGCTAAACTTGTTGCTGGCATCGAGGCCATGGCCGCGGCGATGGGTGTCGATGTAGAAGTTTCCGGCGGCGAAGAAGGGGAGCCCATGGAAGAGCCCATGGAAGAGCCCATGGAAGAACCGGCGGATGAAGATGAAGAGCCCATGGAAGAGCCCGGCGATCCGGAGTTAGCAATGGAAGGCCTAGTTAATCGAGTCGCCGCAAGAGTTGCTAAAAGAATTCTTAGTGAAAGTAAGTAAAAACAAACTACTTTAAAATATAACCAGCCCTTTGCAAAGGGCTGGTTTAATTTTATATTCCAAAAATGAAAAAGAAAGACTCCTTTATAGAATTTCTACGGGAAAGAGATATTCTGTATACAAAAGACAACGTTTATCACGCTGAAAGAGCTTTTAAAACAAAGGCTCTGATGAATTGGTTTTTGAAACAAAAAGATAAAAAACATTTTAAAAAATATGCTATTATAATTGAAGAATTCTTAGTTGGCGATATTGACATTTCCATAGAAGATGATAGAATAGTAGTAGAAGAGAAGAAAAAACAGGAGCATGCGTGAATAAAGAATATTGTAATGGCTTTGCACTTCATGAAAAATTATTAAAAGGAGTTGACACATTAACAGAAAATGTTGCTGCCACTTTAGGCCCAAAGGGGAGAAACGTAATAATTCATAGAAAAAACACCAATCCTTTTATTACCAAAGACGGCGTTACTATCGCAAAATTTGTAGATTTGTCAGATCCTTTTGAGAACGCTGCAGCCCAAATTATAAAAGAAGCTGCACTTAACACAAATATAATGGCTGGCGATGGAACCACGACATCCATAGTGTTAACACAAAAATTAATCTCAGAGGCTCAAAAATATTTAAGAAGCGGCATTTCCCCAGTAGAACTCAAAAGAGGTATGGATACTGCTGTCGAAGAAGTAATAGGATATTTAACCACAAACGCCAAACAAGTTTCAAGCAAAGAAGATATAGCCAATGTGGCAACTATATCAGCGAACGGAGATAAAGTAATAGGCGAATTAATTGCTATGGCCATTGACCAAGCGGGGAAAAATGGCTCTGTTAGTATTGAAGAGGCTCGCTCTGCTGAGACTTCTTTAGAATTAATTGAAGGAGTTACCTTTGACAGCGGGTATGTATCACCTAGTTTCATTACCGACGAAAGAACGGGGGCGGTTAAGCATGAAAATTGTTTATTTTTTATAACTGACCATAAATTAGAAACCCTTGACGAGGTGTTGCCAGTATTAGAATTGGCCGCGAGGGAATCCAAGCCCTTTATTATCATTGCTGACGATATTAAAGGGCAGTTTTTGGCGGCTCTTATTGCCAATTCTCTAAGAGGCTCAATGAAGGTTGCAGCCATCAAGGCGCCGTTCTATGGCGAACAGCGTCAAGAAATTCTTTCTGACTTGGCACTATCTACCGGAGGCACCTTTATAAAAAGGGAGTTGGGCATTCCTTTTAAAGAAATTAAATTAAGTCATTTTGGTAGATCTAAAAATATTGAAATTTATAAAAACAAAACTATAATTGCGGGCGGTAAAGCTGATTATAAGCGAGTAGAAGAAAAAATAGAAACAATTAAAGAACAAATAAAGTCTGAAGATTCTATGCAGATTTGTGAGCGACTTCAAGAAAGAATTACAAGATTGGTTAGTGGGGTTGCAGTCATCAAGGTTGGTGCGGCAAGTCAGGTAGAGTTGGTGGAGAAAGTGCATCGTATTGAAGATGCTTTGGGTGCAGTTCGTGCCGCTCAGTTGGGCGGTATTCATGCGGGAGGTGGCGTTGGTTTGGTTAGGGCTTCGAAAAAGATTAAAGTGCCAAAGAAATTACCAGAAGAGCAGAAGATTGGGTTTCAAATTGTTTTAACAGCAATTAAGGAGCCCATTAAACAAATGGCCCGCAACGCCGGCGAATCACCAGACATTATTCTTAGTTCGGTTGAAAAAAGGGACGGCCCAATTGGTTATGATTTTGTTTCAAGGAAAATTACAAATCTTATCGAGGCCGGAATTATCGATCCAGTTCGGGTAACGTACTGTGCTTTAAGAAATGCAGTTTCAGTTGCTTCGACCTTAATTACAACAACTTGTGCAATTGTAGAGGAGGAATAAAATGCGCATACGTTATTCATTTACTTCTGATATTGAAGATCTTCAGAAATTTATTAAATTTTATTTTGAAAATTTTAACGAGAAGTATAATATAAACAAAGAAGTAACCAAATTACTCAAAGAATTTAGCAAAGAAGAATTAAATCACGTAGCTATAAAAAAGTTAATTGAGGATTTAAGAATGAACTTGATAAAACTTGATTCTCTTCTAGAAGATACTCTGCTGACAACGCAGACTCACCTACAGGCTTCTACTGCAACACCAGATATTGTTAGTGAAAAAGAGGAAAAGGCCGCCGTTGAGGTTGCGGATACGGAACAGCAGGCGCCGCCGCAAAATGACAAGATGGACGAGCTACAATCGTCTCTTAATCAATTGGGAAATTTTACAAAAAACTTTAAAGCGGCAAGGTAAAGTGGAAATTAATACTTTAATTTCGGTATATACAATTGTTAAGAACACTTTAACGAAGGTGCTTTTTTTATTAAAAACAGAGGATATCACGAAAGAGGTTAGAGTTTTACTGTGCCAATATGCTGTAATTTTAGATTTTGTAGAAAAATCTATTAGACTCTACGGAGAATATTTTGCTGCCGGGGAAGAAGAACAAAGAAAGCAGATCATAAAATATGTTAAATATTTTATGACTACGGCTGCAACAATGGAAAAAGAACTTGACAGCCACAATATATCATTTAGTATACACTAATTATAGAAAAATGTATGACTATCCAGTAGGCTCAGTTGTGATTCATAAAAAGAAGCCAGAATTTGGTTATGGAATTGTTGTAACTAATTTTTCAGATCTGGAAATAGACGATCGGCCTAACGAATCTGTTGTGGTAGTATTGTGGCATGGCGCCGAAGAGAAAGAATTGATTGAAATGCCCCAGTTCCATGCGTGTTCAGAATTAAAAATACTAAATACGCAAGTCGGATTTGCATGAAAGACGCCAAGTTAGTTATCATAGGCTGCTTATTATTTTTTATTGGTCACCTTCTGTCGTGGTTTCAAAACAATAGTCAATTTGTTTGGGAATGGTGGGAAGATCGGCCGCTGTTTACTGTACTGTTGTTCTCTGTACCAACATCTTTAACGTTTTGGTATGGCATGCGTTATGCATATCACGGCATGGGCGATAAATTGTGGTCGGCCAGATTTTTGGGGTTTGCAGCTTCTTATGTAACCTTCCCTTTGTTGACCTATTTATTCTTAGGAGAGAGTTTATTTAAAACTAAAACTCTTGTGTGTGTTGCATTATCATTTTGTATAGTAGGAATCCAGATCTTCTGGAAATAAGGAACTAATTATAAGCATGAACAACTTAGTCAATGAAATATTAAAAGAAATTATTCAAAATTCAAGAATAATAACAGAAGCAGGAGAAGAAGGCGCCGGCGAGCGAGAACGAGTACTGCGCCTGCCAAATGTTTTTGCTAGTGAGATCAGTGTAGGCCAAAAGCCCAATTCCGAAGAGCGCAGCGCTTTTCAGACTTGGATGCAGCACATCGAAGGCGCCACACCAGACGAAAAAATTAAAAATGTACAAGCATTTTTTGAGAGCGATGTCGAAAACTACACAATCTCTGAAACGTTGTCGCACTTAATGTTTATGAATTCTTTTGTTTTTATTATGAAAGAATTTAACCCATCTGTGTCCGGATTTCTTTGGGAGCCGCTGTTGGCTGGCTTATTCGGCGGCGAAGGTGGCTATGGAAAGCAAATTCCCGCTGGCACAGAACACGATATTGCCGATATCAGAGTGTATAAAGCAGACGGCACAGAAGAGCCATATAGTTTAAAGGTCTTGTCTGGTGGAAATGTTAAAGGTAGTTTTACAGATTTAGCAAACCACTTTAAATTGCGTTCAACCGAACCTATGATTTATGAAATAGTTCACAAAGGCGACGAAAGCACTATGAGGTTTTATAAATTTGCGATAACTGAAGAAACTGTGTGGGAGCATCTGGGCGGTTATAAATTTGTAGAAACTCTGGAGACGGCAGAAGAAACATTTATAATGAATCCAGAAGCGAGCGGCGGCATTGTACAATATTCCGAAGATAAAAAGCAAATTCTTGTACGACACGCTGGTCAGGGTCAGGGCGGCGGCAGTTATAAAGGCAAGTACTTGCCGGTTGGAACTCTTAAAAAGGGCGGCGTATATAAAGCTAGCTCTGTCCAACCCTACGTTAATAATGCTAAAAAAATGGGGCTAGCCCTCAATGGTGTGCCCGTAGAAAAGGGGCACGTCTTTGATATGACTGCCGAATATACGGCCGGCTTAGCGAAATATGGCGAAGAGGGTGAGGTTGCCCAAGCGCATAAAGCAACAGAAGCAAGAACTCCGATGTCCAAAAAGGTGTGGGGCAACGATAAGCAATACGCTTATTGGCAGCAACGATATCGCGATTTAAGCTGGAGAGAGTTTTGGGCAGAAGTTGCCGATGAAACTACCGGGGCGCCCGGCTATGTAAACACAAAACAATTTGTTGTTCCAGAAGCCCAATGGCGTAAGGGCGCAAACGCATATGCAGAATTAAAAATTGATAGTGCAAAAGTACAGGCAATATTCGAAAAAAGCGCGGCGCGAATGGGCGCAGAACTAACTGCTATGTTTAATCATTTGGCCGATCTAACTGATAACATTGGTAGGTTCTTCTTAAGCAATTGCGGAGGCCCACAGAAAGTACAGAAGTGCAGCAAAAAAGACGCCAACAATCGCGGCACAGCGGCAACAGAGGCCAAGGAAAACGCAACAAATCTGAAAACCGCGGTGGATGCGTCTATAGAAAAAGCGGCCGCAGATGACGCCGTCGCAGTCCAAGAATCTAAGCGGCCAATTGTACTCGACAAATTAATTGAACAGATGCTCAATAAAAGCTTTAATTAACCCCTTGACACAAACACTCACTATGCTATACTGTATATGTCCTCTAAAAAAAGGGGCATAACATTAGTATAGGAGACTAAAACAATGGCTAATAATCTAGCAAGAACAAGGGACCGACTTTTTGGAGATCTCTTCACCGATTGGAATGATCATTTCGATCTGATGTTTCGCCCCGTTGGGCAGACAATTTTTAATACAGGGCAACAAGGTGTGGGATTTCCACATACAAACGTCTTGAGCAACAAGGACGACTGGACCATTGAAGTTGCAGCACCGGGATTGGACAAGAAGGACTTTAAGATCGCGATCGACAAGGATGTGCTTACAGTTTCATACAACGTAAAGAAGGAGAGCAATAATTCTTTTATTAGCAACTCTTTCCAGCGTTCATGGAACCTTCCAGAAGGCACAACGTTTGAGGATATCACCGCCTCTTATAAGTCAGGCATCTTGGGGCTTACTGTAAAGAAGCCCGATGTCATCAAGCAAGAAACTAAGTATATTAACATTACTTAAACTTTACTTAAACTTAATTAAATAACATTGGCGTGTATGACCGACGCAGCGAACAGGACAACGGGGGGGGTGAGAGCCCCCCCCAATTTTAAAGGAACAACAATGGAAAAGAAGAAGCACGCATTTTGGCGATGTCCCAAATGCAGAAAGGAAGGTAAGCTTTTAGAAGAAGAATCATTTATTTATTACCATACATGTGAACACGGCAAACAAAAGCGAATGCGAAAATGGAGCGGTAACTCTGGTAGGTTGGTTGGAGAGACCTATACAGATGATGACTCTTTATGGTAATGAGAGTAAGAGATGTAAGCATCGGAGATCTAGTAAAAATAACAGAGAAAAGTCGTGTTTGTCCGTTATTAGTAGATTCAATCGGCGGCGCTAGAATGATCCGATGGGTAGACAATAACACACATAATCAAAAAGATCTTAAAGGAGAGATCTTGCTTTACGTGGGCTCATACAGAACTGGGCCAAGCAATAGGTATAAGATGCATCAATTTTTATGTAACGGGGAAAAGTGTCATATAAGATGTCACAACTTTAGGTACTTAGAAAAGATATAAAACTATTTATAACACGGGATTAAACAATGGAAGAAACACAAAACGAGGGAACAGAAGACCTTAAGCCTAAACCTCCCTCTAAGCTTGCGCCGCAAGGCATTAGAACTTTTACAGTTTGTCGCCAAGATGATGAAAGCGGCGTTTCTGGTACGGGCGTTGTAATTGAGGGCGTTAAGTTGGCAACGGGTCAATGTATTATTCACTGGCTCTACCCGCCTCCAAAGGGCGGCATCGCTATATTTGATTCGATGAATGATTTTATTAAAGTCCACATTAAACCACACCCAGACAATAAAACAATTATAACTTTTGAAGATGGTGAACAAGAAACTTATTGACTAGTTATTAGCGTGAAATTAATTTTTGAAAACTGGCACTCTTATTTAAATAAAGAACTTCCTGCAGAATGTAATTACCGCGATGGTCAAAATATTTTGGCTGAAGAAAAGGAACTTTTAGCTGAGCGCAAATATAATTTTGGTGGTTGGCTAAGAGGAAGAAATGTTTCTTTTCAGCCGCTTGCAAGCCTAGGCGCCGTGGCTCAGTTTAAAGCGTCTGTGGAAAATTTAAAACAAATTTATTTGGAAGATCCTAGATTTATAAAAAATTTAACTTTGAATATTCTTGCTTTAATGCGCGGCGTCCAAGCGTCGAAGGTTGTTAGCGAAAAGTTAGATTTAACGAACTTGTCGTTAACGTCTGCACCTGCCGGTATGTCATCTGCAGATCGTTTCGGAGCAAGAAAAGCATCAAACGCAATAGAGGATTGGATACGAGAATTCTTAAACAATATAGAAAATGAGTTGCCTCTAATATATTTTGACATAAGAGAAGAAAATATAGTGGTACATTATAAAAACATGGAAGAGCCGCAAGCGGCTTTTATTATTAAAAAGACAAAAGACAAACTTAAGCCTCGCTCAACAATTGGAGCCTTTACCCTTACAAAGGTGATACCATCGATTGTTTTAAAATCTGGGCACGGGGCAGAAGCAAATCTTGCGGAAGTGACACACGAGATTGTGCATTATATTGATCACCAACTGCCATTGATAAGCATATTAAAACAAAGTATTAAAAATAAAAAATCTTTGAATTCTATTTTTAAATATTTAAAAAAGCGCCGACACAAAGTAAAAGATGGTCATATCGAAACTGGAAAATTGACTTTTCTAAGTCAATCTAATGTGATTAAGGCTATGTACGGCTCGTCGCAAAGGCGCAAGGCAAAAGGCGGGCAAGAAAAATACATGATTGGAGCCGGCGCAAAAGATCCAATAGAGGCATATGTTCGTGAAAAGAAGATCCAATTGTATCTAAGAAAAAAGTTCCCAAGAGAATATAAAAGCGTGGGCGTAACTGTACAAATGGTAGAGCACTTGTGCTCGTATGGGGCTAGAAGGGCTTTAAGCGGACACTATGACCTTGCAGCCTTTTTTAAGTTTTTTAATCGATATGTTTGTAAGGGTGGTAAGCACCAACAAGCCGCGGCCGGGTTCACCCGAGTAGCAAAGGAAACCTCAATCACTGACCCTGCAGCAATTGCCGACCCCGGTCTGGGCCGATCGCCTGTTCAGCGTCCAGTCGGCACCATGGTCGCCGAACAACAAAAGCTTGACAAGGGCGACTAGGTGCTGTATACTAAGTATAGCTGTGGAGGCAAACATGAAAAAAATTATTATTGGCCTAGCGTGCGCGTTGATGCTGGTTGCTAGTCCTACTTTGGCGAAACCAAAAAAGAAAGACAAAAACGCTGGAAGAATTACTGTAGAGTCTTTTAAGCAGAAGGAAGCGCCGACTAGTCTGGGCACCACTGTTGTGGAAGGGAAGATATATAAACCATCGGTTTTCTTTATTATTTCGCGGTCATCTGTTCGCGGAGCGCTGGCGCCTCGCTATCATTTCAGAGGCTATATCGGCAGAATTCTTAATGATGCTCTTAAACGCCCATTTTAAATGAGAATGGTGGGAATAAGAACTTTGCTCACTATTTATTCATGTGAAACTTTTAAAATTATTTACAAAACACCCAAACGATGTCGGTGAAACTTATTTAAAGCACACGGCAGAAGCAGGCTGTATTGCTTTTAAATGTCAGATGGCCGCATGTACCCAATTGGTACATGCGGTCTTTCCTTTTGTGTGTCCGCCATTTAAAACAGACGTGCGCTCTTTAATAAAGTATTTAGAGAAGAAGCTGCCCGATAATAGAAGAAAGGATAACTGTGAATGAAACCAATCCTTGAAAACTGGCGACAATATCTAAAAGAAGACCTCCTTACAGAGTTCGATCGCTCTGATAAACAAGCACTAATGGACGAGCAGGATCGCTTTACCATTTCCTACGAGATTGAATTAGAGTCCAGAGATGCCGTTGGCGACAAGCCCGGAGGCAGAGCAGAGTACGCGCGCAATTATCTTACATTTGATTACTTTGCTGATAGTTGGAATGAAAGAGAGGCGAGCGATTTTTGGCACGGCTATTTAGATGAGGAAAACCCAGAAGCCTGGGAGTTGGTTAATAAATATTTACTAGAAGAGTACGATGACACGGATGCCAGCTTAACTGAGTTAATTCTTTTTGCAATTGGCGTAAAAGATAGTGAACAAAATGAAAAAGAATTCAACACTCTGTACAACAATATAATAAAAGAAGGTAGCCGAGAAAACAAAGCTTTTATTGAAATGCTTCAGGGCGATCCTGATATTGTGGAAGATCTTAAAAACAGGGGAGTTGCACTACAAACTGCTCGCCAAAGAACTCTTCCTTTTGATGACGATGCTCCCGAAGAAGAAACAATTGTTTTGGGGATAGAGCCAGATGTTGTGGAGGATTTAGTTAAATCTTATCTTTTCGACCCTAAAGAGAATTTTATACCAAACCAGTGGGCCGTCGATAAGATGCTCGATTTAGAGAAGTTTTTAGAGTTAGCCGGCTGGGGCGAGGAGGCTAGCGATTGGCGAGATCACGGCTCAGAACAAATAAAAACTTTTATTATTGACGGCGGCGCCAACTATCCAACTGTGGGCGACTTAACTTATTTTAATTTTGGTCGAGAAGAAGAAGGCACTCAGTGGAAATCTTATTATCTCAAAGAAATAGCAAAGATGGTGGCCGAAGCATCGACAAAATTTGTTGAAGAGCGGTCACAAACAGATTGGGAAGAGTACCAAGAAGATCCTGAGTACTATCTTGCCGACATGGGCTACGATTGGGAACAGAGCTATGAGGGTGACGACAGCGACGGCGACTTCTATGAACTTTTAGAAGAAAACTTCCCGCGCTTTATGGAAAAGTGGGCCGACCAATTAAAGTTCGAACCAGATCAGTCCCTTCGTAATGGCATTGAGTTCTCTATGGATAACCCAAAATTTATTACAGGCTTAGACACAGCATTTGAATTCCTTAAGGATTTCTTCTTTGATTATAACAGACAAGACAACTTTCAGTTTGACCATAATACTGGGCTACACACCAACATTGGCTACTTGGACGACGATGAGGAGTCCCACAGAGATTATAACTTAATGAAAGCACTGCTCTTTTTGAACCACGACTTTGCCTTTAAAGAGTTTGGGGAAAGAAAGGGCACTCGTTGGGCTCTTGACTTGAAATCAGATTTTGTAGAGGCAATTGAAAAAGAATTTAAACAACCCCGAGCTGGGTTTAGAGATTTGGCGATGAAGCTTTATAAAGAAGATAGGCTGGATGAGCTTGGAAGAGAGCTAAGCCAGTTTGTAGAAGCGCACGCTCCAGCTAATCCCAAGTCATTGGGCTTTAACTTTCATTATATTGATAGGCTGGGCTATGTTGAGTTCCGCTACCCCGGCGGCAAGAATCCAGATTTAGAAAAAATGAAGAATGCAACTCTTTATTATGCTTATGTTATTAAGCAGGCTGTCGATCCTGAATTTAAAAAGAAAGATTATGAAAAGAAACTTGTTAAGCTAATGACTGGCTTAGCAGCCCACATTGATCGCCCAACAAGTATTAACAAGATTAAAGCATTTATGAAGAAGGACGAAGTTTATTTAATGCCCACCGCCGTTAGGCCGACTGCGATAAGCTGGTACATTCAGCACGAGCTTGAACATTCGCTTCCTTATGCTTTGTACGCCACAGAGGCTGGTCTCTTTAAAGGAATTAGAAAAGGCAAAACTTTAAAAGACACTGTTGCTGTTTTTAAAGTGGTCGAAGCAGATTGGGCAGAAAGCGGCCTCTATCGCGATGG
>Ga0209756_1002500_pt1 | contig 15809 bp, 11 predicted proteins | sample ETNvirenome_6_85_FD_184071 | JGI IMG/M metagenome (GOLD analysis project Ga0209756, IMG submission 184071) | Marine viral communities from the Pacific Ocean - ETNP_6_85 (SPAdes) (version 3) | ecosystem: Environmental > Aquatic > Marine > Oceanic | place: Pacific Ocean | collected 2013-06-19
ATATATCAGATACCGTTAAAGCACATGGAATTGAAAAGACAAGAGATACTCTTTTTAAACTTTTAAAACAACAACTTAGACCTAATGAAACAACAACTAAAAAATAAGATTAAACATAATCTTGAATGCTGGAAATATGAAGGTAGAGAATTTACTGAAGATATGATTCCAGAAAATGCTGTAGGATTTGTATATGAAATGAGTACTGTTTTAAATGGTAAGTTTGTTAAGTATATTGGTAAGAAAAACTTTTATAGCAATGTAAAAACTAAGTTACGTAAAAAAGATATGCCTGATGATAAAAGAATGAAGACATATAAAAGAGTAAAGAAATATACTTATCAAAAATACTTTAGTAGTAATGAAGTATTAAAAAAAGCAAGACAAGATGGATATCCTATTAAGAGAGATATACTATGCATTTGTAATTCTAAACTTCAACTATCTTATATGGAAGCAAGACAACAATTTTTATGTGATGTATTAACCAGTGATGAATATCTAAATGGTAATATATTAGGTAAATTTTATAAAGGAAAAATATGATAAAAAATAAAGCTGAATCTCTAGCAAAAGCTAGTAAAGAGTTAATGATGACTGAACCATACTATGGTTTCTTTCTAATTATGTTAAATAAAATTTGGACAAAGACACAAGTTCCTACTGCAGGAGTTTGTAAAAATGGTATTAATTACCAGTTATGTATCAATGAAGACTTCTGGAATTCATTAGATATAAAAAAAGAGATGGGCATACTAAAACATGAGTTACTTCATATAGCATTTAATCATCTGACACATTTCTATTTTCCTAATAAACAATTAGCAAATATTGCTATGGATATGGAGATAAATCAGTATATTGATAAGAGCTGGTTACCTGAAGATGGTATATTTATTGAAAACTATTCTGATCTTGAATTAGATTATAAAGCAGGATGTAAATATTATTATGAAAAGCTTCAACAAGCTCAGGAAAAGAAAAAAGAATGCGGTACAAGTGGATGTGGTGAGTTTGATAAATTATGTGATCAACTTGAAGGAGGAGAAAATCCTGTTAAGAATCATGATCTATGGAAGGATTTTCAAGATTTATCTGAAACGGAAAAAGAACTCATTAAGAAGCAGATAAAGAGAATTCTTACTCAAGCTTCTGATATGGCTGAACAAAAGTCTAGAGGTTCTACTCCTGGAGAGATTAAAAATCTTATTAAAGTAGATGAAGTACTTCCTCCTAAATTTGATTGGAAGAACTATGTAAGACGTTTCTCAGGAACTTCTTCTAGAATATATACTAAAAAACTTAGAAGGAAAGAGAATAGAAAGTTTGAGGATAATCCCGGTCTTAAAATCAAGATGAAGAAACATGTTCTTATAGCACTTGATACTTCAGGTTCAGTATCTAATGAAGAGGTAAAAGAATTTATGGGTGAAATGAAACACATTCATAAAACAGGAGTAGCTATGACCTTAGCACAATGTGATACATCTATAAGAAAGATAGAAGAGTATAATGGAAGTTATGAATTAAATCTTCATGGAAGAGGAGGAACTGAGTTTGATCCTGTTCTAGATTATTTTAATGCAAATTTAAGAACTTATACAAGTCTTATATATTTTACTGATGGAGAATGCTATACTAGTGTAAAACCCCAAGCACCTGTGCTATGGGTACTATCTGAATGCTCAAGCATGAATGATAAACTACCAGGGAAGGTAATTAAATTAGAGTTATAACTAAAAAAAGAAAGCAAAATGAGTGGTACTCAATTAAACACAAATGAATTAAAAACATTTCTAAAACATATTGTTAAGAACAATAAAGAAATTCAGGAAGATGGTAAGATCCCTGTAGCTGTTAATATAGAAGGAGATGCAGGTTTAGGTAAAACTTCTGCTATAATGCAATTAGGTCAAGAGCTTGATATGCATGTTGTAAAGATTAATCTATCACAGATAGAAGAGATAGGTGATCTTGTTGGATTTCCTGTAAAAGAATTTCAAATAAAAAACAAAGAAGGTAAGACTACTTGGATAACTGAAGCACAGATTGCACCAGCTACTAAGAAAGGTTATAAAGTTGTAGCTAAAAGAATGTCTCACGCAGTTCCAGAATGGATTCAGGGTAAATCTGAAGGTGGGTTCTTAGTATTAGATGATTATACTAGAGCTGATCATAGATTCATGCAAGCTTGTATGGAGTTAATTGATAGACAAACTTATATTTCTTGGACTCTACCTAAGAATTGGCATATTGTTCTAACTACTAATCCAGATAATGGAGATTATAATGTTAGTTCATTAGATGATGCTCAAAAGACTAGATTTATTTCAGTTGATATAAAATTTGATGTAGATGTATGGGCTAAGTGGGCAGAAGGAGAAGGAATTGATGGTAGATGTATTAACTTTTTACTAATGCATCCTGAGCTTATAACCCAGAAGATCAATCCAAGGTCTGTCACAACTTTCTTTAACTCTATCAGTTCTATAGATAAGTTTGAAGAAGAATTACCTCTAATTCAAATGATTGGTGAAGGATCAGTTGGAGCTGACTTCTCAAGCATGTTCACTATGTTTATTAATAATAGACTAGATAAGATTGTTTCTCCAAAAGATGTTTTGTTTAATGCAAATCAAGATTACATTACAGGAGCATTAAAAGCAGCTACTACACAAGGTGGAACAGAGTTTAGAGCAGATATCAGTAGCATTATCGCTACAAGAACTGTCAACTACGCTTTACATTATGCAGAATCAAATGGAATTAAGAGAGACTTAATTGATAGATTAATCTATCTTTCTACTGATTGTGAATCTTTCACTAATGATCTTAAATATTATATCATTAAGGAAATAGTTAATGGAAACAAAGTTAAGTTTGCTAAACTCTTAATGCATAAAGATGTAGTTAAGATGGCAGTAAAGTAAGTTAAATAAATTTATTCACATTAAAGGGGTCTCAGGATCCCTTTTTTATTTTTTAAAATATGCAAAAATTAATTCAATTAAAAACTAAAGCATTAGATACAAATGGAGATAGAGCAGATGGTTATATAAATAGCAGTAATGCTTTTACTTATACCTATACATTTGAAATAGACCATGATCAACCTCAGCTCATTCTAAAAGAGTCAATAGAAAATTTATATGAGGATATTGACTATAATATGAATGATAATACTGTAGGTACAATAGTAGTTAAGAAAGGAACTAAATTTCATTTTACTTCTGGTGTTAAATTTCCAAGACAACAATTTAAAGAACTACAACAAGCTCATGGAGTTAAGTCAATAAGAGATATAGAAAAAGCAGATTATATTATAATTGATAATAATCTTCCAGGAACAACAGTTCAACAAAAATGGAAATATGGCGTAATAAAACCATCAACAATGTTTAATATTTTATATTTTCTTGATGAAGCATTTATACCAATGTATAAAGACCGGGTTAGTGAATGTTATAAACAAGAAATTTTAGACAATGTAAATGAAGATCATATGTTTGAACTTGAGTATTCAACTACAAATTATATAACTTATGCATTAAAGAATTTAAAGGCAGAAAATGCATATGAAGTTAATAATGGAAGAGATGGATTTTTAACTGAACAAGATATAGCACTTCTTCAACTTACTATAACTGATCTTGGAAGTACAAGCAAATATTATAATTTAGTTAGTAAAACTGATTATAAAATTCTTCTTGAACTTGTAAAAGATGATATAAGTGAAAAATTAGTTAATACTGATTTATTATCTAAAGTTATTGACAAACACTTAGATAAAGTTGTACTTGATGAAGAACAATATCAGTCTTTAGTAACCATGTTTAAGAGTAATGATAAAGATAATCATATAATCGCTATGGAAATTATGGCTAATTGTCATTTTAAAGATAGTCTTTTGTATATTGAGAAATTATTTCTTAGTTACGCATGGGTAATGTGGGATACTGGAAAAGCTAATCATGTAAATTTTAAAAACCTAAGAACATTAGTTGATAGATCTGATTCATATAGTATGAAAGGTGGTAAAGATTTTGACCATTCAATGAAAGTATTACAAAAGTTTGGAATATTTACCCCAAAGAATATTAACTTCATGTTAGAAACACATCTTGAAAAACTTAATAATTTAATTTATTCAAGCAGTAGATATTTTAATATTAAATCTTTAACTTTAAATGAAGAATGTTTAAATAAAATAAATTTTAACTATATTTACACTATGCAGGAAGATCATATTCCTAAAAAAGAAGAAATAGAAGAAGAAATAGAAGATGAAGAATTCACAATAGATTAGAATTTATGACTATAGAAACAACCTCATTAGTTAGTAATGAAGAACTTGAAAAGTTTTATAGTAAACCCTTTTCCTTTAGTTATTCTGGTATAAACAAACTATTGTTTTCTCCAACTCTCTTTTATTCACACTATATATTGAATGAAAGAGAAGATAGTGTTGACTCTCACCTGCTTGCAGGGAGGGTCGTACATTGTCTATTACTGGAACCAGGAAACTTTGAGAAAGAGTTTTTAGTATTACCTACAAGTTTGCCATCAGGTAATAATAGAACAATTGTAGATTACATCTTTAAAGTTTACACTTCACATAATAATGAAAGTTTAAACTTAGAAGATTTTAAAGATGAGATTATAGCTTATCTTGAAGAAATCAACTTACATCAATCCTTAAAAACAGATGAACAAAGACTTAAGAAAATTTTATCAGATCAAAATAATTCATATTTCACATTTTTAAAAGAAAAAAAAGGTAAGACAATAGTTGATAATGATATAGTCACACAAGCAATAGAAAGTGTACAAACTTTAAAAGCAGATCCAGACATATGTGAGCTACTACAGCTTGGATTAGATGATGAGCTTGAAGTACATAATGAAATGCTTCTTGAAACATCTTTACCAGGATATCCATTTGGAATTAAAGGTATAATAGATAATGTTGTTATTGATAAAGAAAAGAAAATAATTTTTATAACTGATTTAAAAACAACAGGTAAGCCTTTAATTGATTTTGCTGACTCTGTAGAATTCTATAAGTATTGGATACAAGCTGCTATATATAAAAGACTTGTAGAAGATAAGTTTGGAATACGTAGTGGTTGGAGAATTGTATTTACATTTCTAGTAATAGACAAATACAATATGTATTATCCATTTCAAGTTACAGATGCAACTATGAAAGTCTGGGAATATAACTTAAATGATATCTTAAAAGTATGTAAGTATCATTATGAATCACAGGATTATACCTTACCTTACAAATTAGCTAACCGTAAAGTAAAACTGTAACGTACATGAGAATAACTTCGCTATATGACAAATACTTTCAAAAGTCTAAGATATTTTTATATCCGCTCTTAGACATTAAAAGAGGTACAAGTGTTGTTCCACATGAAACTTATCTTTCATGGAAGGACAACATCTCCTCTGAGGATATGAAGCTAGTTACCCTATACAAAAAAAGAGATGATGTACTGTATAAAAACTTTGTTGATAAAATTCTATTAAAACATCCTAGATTAGTAGAACATTGGAATATTGATAAAGAAAATACTGTATTTATATTTGATTTTTGTGACTTAGATGATGACTGGTATTTTTTTACACAAGGAAAATATAGCAAAATAAGTAATCCAATTAAAAGAAAAATATGTGACTTTTTTGAGAAGAACAGTGGTAATTATTTATATGTAACTAGTTATCTCTTTCCAGTTAACCACTTTCAAAACTACGCTAAGATTTTAGATGTAGATATAAAGGTGTTAAAAGATGTAGGTGAACTATGTGATAAACCAGATCTTAAGAAAGAAACATTAATATTAGAAAAAGCAAATTTAGAAAATATAGATAATTCCAAAATAAATTATTAAATTTGATAAAAAAATAAGAATATGGAAAATTCAATGATGTTAGTTCAGTCCACATGGAATGGTGAACAAACTTTTAGAATGGTGCCAATCCACAAGGATTGTCCTTATGTAGAATGTATATGTGACCCAACTACAAAAGTATTTGTTGTTATATCTACTATTACAAAAAACACATTTCATATGGTTCCTAAATTAGATGATAATGGAGATCCTATGTTTATGAAAAATGTAAAAAGGAAGAATGGTAAAATGCAAAAAGAAGAAAGAAGACAATGTGAAACTTTTCAAGAATTTTATCTTGAGGATGTAAATTCAGTTGTAGATATTATTAAGCATTTTGCAATTAATGAGAAAACTTTTAAATTTAAATGGAAAGAGTTTTTAAAAGACAAACCTAAAGAAGAATCTAACTCTCTTGTAGGTTCTGTTTTAACTGGTGCTAAAACACCTGAGATTATAGTATAATCTAAACCAAAAAAAATAGAAAAGGGATCATTATGGTCCCTTTTTTAATCTTTATTATTATATGAAACAACACTGGGTAATGGACTATGAGACCTTATCTAATTGCTTCGCTGCTGTCTTTATTGACATTAAATTCTGATGAACAAGAAGTATTTGTAATTCATAAACTAAGAAATGATATAGATTCTTTTATACATTTTTTAGAAAGAAATATTCTTTATAATGAATGGCATGTATCTTTTAATGGTCTAGGTTTTGATGGACAAATAACTGAGTATATACTTAGAGATAAAGAGTTCCTCCAGGAAACAGATCCTGAAGATGTAGCAAAGTGGATTTATACAAAGGCTCAATATATTATTGAAAAACAAAATGCAAAAGAGTTTTTAGATTTTAGTCCTAGAGACTTGAAGATAAAACAACTAGATGTATTCAAACTAAATCATTGGGATAATCCTGCAAAAAGATCTAGTCTTAAATGGATACAGTATACAATGGATTGGTTAAATATACAAGACATGCCTATTCACCATAGTACTGAGATTACAAAACAAGAAGAAATAGATCAGATTATAAAGTATTGTATTAATGATGTTGAATCTACTAAGAAGATTATGAATCTCAGCAAGAGTCAAATACAATTAAGACAACAGCTGACAGATGAATATAATATTAATTTATATAGTGCATCTGAACCAAGAATCTCTAAAGAATTATTTCTTCACTTCTTAAGTAAAAAGACAGGAATAAGTAAATATGAGCTTAGACAAATGAGAACATATAGAAATCTTATTGTTATAGGAGATCTTATTCTTCCTTATGTTAGTTTTAAGACGGCTACTTTTCAAAAACTTCTTAATAAGTTTAGAGGTGCTACTGTAGAACCTCAGAATACAAAAGGAGGTTTTAAATATTCTGCTAGATATAGAGGAGTTAAAACTGACTTTGGTCTTGGTGGTATTCACGGAGCTAGAGAAGCTGGTGTATATGAGTCTGATTCTGAGAACATTATAATGTCATCAGATGTTACAAGTTTCTATCCTAATTTAGCTATTAAAAATGAATGGTCTCCTAAACATTTACCTAAGACAGAGTTTTGTGATCAGTATCAATGGTTCTTTGTAGAAAGAAAAAAGATTCCTAAGTCAGATCCTAGGAATTATGTTTATAAGATTATTCTTAACTCAACTTATGGATTAAGTAATGATAAGAATTCTTTTCTATATGATCCTGAGTTTACTATGAGAATTACTATCAATGGTCAACTAAGCTTATGTATGTTATATGAAATGATTATGGAAGGAATTCCTAATGCAACTCCTATCATGCATAATACTGATGGTTTAGAAACTATCATTCCTAGAGAATATCAAGATAAATATATGGAGATCTGTAAAGAATGGGAAGAGATAACTAATCTAAATTTAGAACATGACACCTATCAAAAGGTTATTCTAGGAGATGTAAACAATTATATAGCTATTAAGGAATATAGTGAGGTACATAAGGATATCTATAAGGACATTAAATATTCTAATCCTTTTGATTTATTTAAAGAAGAGAATGGTAAATTTTATCATGCTAGTACTAAATGTAAAGGCAGATTTGAATTTAATAACTTAGCTCTTCATAAAAACAAAAGCTTCTTGGTAGTACCAAAAGCTATTTATAATTATTTTGTACATGGAATAGACCCTGAAAAATTTATAAAAAAACACCAAGACATCTTTGACTTCTGTGGAGGAAAAAAGATAAGAGGTGAATGGACTTTCTATAGTCACTATATTAAAGATGGAAAATATGCTAGTGATAAACTTCAGCATACTCTTAGATATTATGTTAGTAATAAAGGTTGTAAGGTTATTAAAAGAAATAATCTAGATGACCGGGAAATACAAATTGAAAGTGGTAAATGGATGCAAACACTGTTTATCCGTTATAAAAAGAAATCACTTGATAAGTATGACCTAAACTATAATTACTATATAACAAAAGTAAAAAAAGAAATAAAGAATTTAGAACCGTTAATAACACAATTTAAATTATTTTAATCATGGGATTTAAAATTAAAAACTATGGTAGAGCACACGTTATAGGAGCTGCTCTGCCCAATCATGCAGATACATACACTGTAATTAAACATGAAGATGTAATCAATCTTTGTATAAATGAACTAGAACAAGCAGGTTTTCAAATTGTAGGAGAAACCTATAGAGCAACTTCTCACGGAGATATTGCTACCGGGATATATAAAGTATCTTATGGTAATGATCCTGATCTAGGAATTATGTTAGCTTGGACTAACAGTTATAATAAACAAGTTGCATTTAATTGTACGTCAGGTGCATATGTTGTAAACTCTGGAAACATTATGATAGGTAACTACGGAACCTTAAATAAGTTTAGAAGAAAACATACAGGAACAGCAGATGAAGATACTGAAAATTCTATTAAAGATCAGATCACACATGCTAAGATGCACTTTGCAAGTCTTGCAGAAGATAAAAAGAAGATGGAAGCTATTAAAATGACCAGGACGGAACAAGCTGAACTCCTAGGTATTTTATTTGCAAGAGAAGATTTATTAACTCCAAGACAAGCTACTATAGTTAAGAAGCTTATGAATAAGCCTAACTTCTTTTATTCAGGAGGTAATGATAGCTTATGGACATTCTATAACTATGTAAGTGAAGCTCTACAAGATACTCATCCTATAAGATGGTTAGTAGATCAGAGATTCTTTCATGAGTTTATTCGTGACTTTAAAGATCTAGATAATGTAGATGTTGTAAATAATACTGATACACTTACTCAAGTTTTCTTTAATGGGGAAAGTCCCCTAGCACAATTAGATGACTTAACAGGATGTCCTCCTGTAGATCCTAATCAAGTAGACTTAGAAGATTCTATTGCTGAAGCTGAAGCAGAGAATGCTGCTGATGCTGAAATGCAGGAGATGAAGACTGAAGAGATCATTAAAGAACAAATAGCTGAAGATGAATCTACAGATAGACTGCAAGAATATTTTATAGATAAAACACATCCTATGCACACATCTTCTGATATGGATAATTTTACTATTATTCAAGATGGAGAAGATAGTGAGTATAGAAAAGTTTTAAATAAAGATGTAGATAAAGCTGCAGAAGATTATCTTAAACGTATAGATGAAGGGATATCTGAAAAAGAATCCATGACTGATTATCATCAAGAACTTATAGATAAATCTATACCACTAAATGAAACTTCTAAAACTGAAGAGAAAACTTCTGAATCTACAGAAGATTTATCCAATATTCATGATCCAATAAAATCAAAGACAGAAGAAACTCCATCTGATATAGATTTAGATAGATTAAAGGTAGATCCTACATCTTTCAGAGCTAATGTGACTTTAGATCATGACTTTGATTTTGAGGGAGATGAAGAAGAGGAAGCAGAAGCTGACTTTGACTTTTAGTAATTATAAATATGGGGAGTAACTTCGGTTATTCCCCTTTTTTTTTTAAATTTGAGTATGAACATGAAAGCAAAATACGGAAAAGATATTGTATATATTAAGTATGTATCACAAGATATGAAATACGCATTAGTATCTAAACTTAAAGAAGGTAAACGTAAAATATTTAAAATAAATTTTTCAGAAGTTTCAAGTTTAAATAAAAGAGATTTAGATAAGCTTAAACAACTTCATGAATGGAAGGATGTTTAACGTCCTTGACCTCTATATTTTTTCTTATAATTCTTAGATGACTGAACATTAGATGTCTTAGACTTGGAGTGAACTCCAGGTCTGGAGACATTTTTTTTCTGTTCTGTTTTTGTAAGTAATTTCATTGTTGATTTTTAATAAAGATAATAAATTATCTTAAGTTTTCAAACATTTCAGCTTTCTTAATAGCCCATATAGGATCATAATTTTTACCTTTAAGTCCAAAGATACTACCAAGATGATTCCAGAATTTAAAGTCTCCGTCTTCTTGCCATGAATAAGGCCCTACATCTTGTTTGTAATAAGCTTTATCATTACCAGTTGACCAGTAAATCATATCTTGTAATATTTTACCATATAACTTTATGGTTGGTCCTGTAGCAATTGTAGAATTTTCTAATAAATCAGTCATCTCACTATATCCAAATATTGGATTAAACATCTCATTTTCTCTCTTAGTCATTATTGTAAGATATAACATTTGATTTGTCATCCATCCTCCCCATGTCTTTTGTCTCTCTCTCATCTTATTAAATCTATCTTCATCATCTGGTTCATATCCAAATATTAAACCTAATGCTAATGCCATTACCATAAAACCCATTCCCTCAATAAATGTTTTTCTCATTGCTCCTTTTTCTTGGTTTGTCATTATAGGCGCATAATGTTGATAATCAGTAAGTAACTTATATCCTGATTGTAAAGCACTTACATAAAAACCTTTTCTTGTTTGTCCTGCATTCCAGTCATAAACTTCTCCATACTTATTATCTGTTTGTTGACTATATTGAAATCTATTTAAAAACATACCTAGAGCAAATTTTCTATAGAATGAAAAAGCTCTAAATATTAAATACTTCCCTGCTTGAGGTCCTTCAAATTGATCATATTGTCCATTCAAATTTTGATTGACTGATGCAACTCTAAACCTAAAATCTTTAAACTTATCTGCTTTAGAAATAAATAATTCTTCTCCTGTTTCAAGATCTCTATTATCAGTAATCTTATTCTTTTTTTTCAACTCTTCTACAGATATTCCATATTCTTCAGCAATGTTTTCTAAAGTTTGACCAGCTAGTACTTTATGCTTAATAGACTTATAATTATATTCTAAATCTATTCCCTCTTTTAAAGTTAATTGATTATTCTCATCAACATCCCATGCATCTGCATACATTATTTGTTTTACAGTTCCGTCTTGTTGTTTTTGTTCAATTAATTTATTATACATCATTCCCCAGAATAATTCTAATGATGCATTTACTTCTGTAAGCTGTCTAAAATCATATAAGAAAGAAGCGTTGGCCATATCTTTTATAAATGTTCTTGAATTAGATCTACCAAAATCTTTTCTAAACTTACCAGGTACTGCATCAAATACTTCCATTAGTTGAGTATCTAAACTTTTAGCACCTTTCTTATATATATCTTGTGCACTTAAGGCAACTGTAGCTGTAAATGCTCTTTGCTTCCCTTTAGCCATTGAGATAGGTGTAATATTTTCTGCACCAACTGCTTCTAGCATTTTTTGAAATGTCATTCCAAATCTATTTTTTAAAGCTGATTGTGCATCCAATGCAATAAAAGATCTACTAGCTGCACCCATTAATGCATGTACTACCTTGGTAAACTTAGGATTGTCTTCAATAAAATCTGAATTAATTTGACCATAAAATAATCTATCAATATAGTAATCTATAGCTTTAGCTCTTTTATTTTCTGATCCTTTACGTACAAAAGATGTTAAGCCTCTTGTTTTATTTATAAAAGCACTTGCCTTAGAAACATCTTTTATAAAATTCTTTTCATCATTTAATACATTAGATAAAGCTTTAGCCATAGGTTCATTCTCTATTAATGCTTGTTGTTCATTAAGTGAAAACATATATTGAGCCATTCCTTGAAGTACATCTGGTGATACATCATTAGCATCTAATTTATATAATCCTCTTACAGGAATTTTAGTCATAGGTTGACCTGACACATCAGTCTGAACCAGTTGTGTATTAGGATCCCAATTAAATTGAAATCTGTTATCAGAGTCTGAATCATCTACTGATTTTTTAAAACCACTATCTATTAAAGACTTAACAGCCTCTGCTTTACTTGCAATACTTTCTCCTGCCTTTCCCCCCTGTAAATATTCTAGCGTATCTCTTCTTCTAAATCTTGGCTGATCTAAATATAATCTAGAACTATAAGGTGTATCCTTTTGCATGTCTATAAACCCTTCAGTAAAAGTTTCTATCAATCTGAATTGAGAATTATTTTTATCTCTTAGATTATAGTATTCTTCATTCTTATACTTTTTATCATATGCTCCGTCTGATAGTCCCGTATATTCTTTAGGTAAGAAATTTCCCTTATTATCAATTATTTTTCCAACATACTTTTGTTTTTGTTCATCAGTAAGATTAGCTGGAATTGTTCTATATTTATCTTTAACAGTTCTATAAGTATATCTTGATCCTGGTTTACCATTAACAATTAATGTTTCACCTGTTATAGGATGAACTAATTTTGTTTTCTGATAATATTTTGAGTTTGCTGGTTTTCTTGCTGTCCAAGCACTTAATCTAATGTTTACTTCTTTTCCTTTAACTGTTTTCTTAACATGATTTTTATCAAACCAAAGTTTAAAAACTTCATTTGATTCTCTTAACTTTTCAATGAGAGGGCTATTAATAAATTCATCTGCATTTAAAAAATCTATTTGAGTAATTGTTTCGTCTGTCAACCCTCCATCATTTTTTAAATCTGCTATAGCTGTTCCTGCAACATTAGTAAATAATGTAAGATATTCTGTAGTTGGAATAGAATTTATTAGTTCTGATCTTTGAGCAAATAACTCTGTTAATAAGTTACCTTCAAATTTATTAAGACCTAATTTATTTTTTACTGATACTAATCTAGTATACTCATCAAATTGTTCTTTACTTAATCTTTTTCCTTCTCTTTTTAGTTTAAAATAAGATCTTAATGTAGCTAACTCATCTCTAGATAAACCAGTAAGACTATCATATTCTGATTGAATTTTTATAATCTCTTCTTCTGTCTCTTTTAATTTTCTTAATTGACCTTCTGTTAAATTACTTCCATCAGGAACTCCATCTTTTGAAACCACTTTAAGTTGTAAAGATCTTGATTTGTAAAGACTTTGTAGTTTTTTAGCAACGTCTGATACTCCCCCCTTTTTTGTCAACTTATTTATTTTTTCACTTATCTCACTTAATCTATCATAATATTCTGTTGAATAAGCTATTCTGTAATTCTTATCTAAAAACTCTTGGAGTCTTTGTGCAAACTCTTTCGGTTTTTCTTCCATAGTAATATCTGAACCTGCAAGGAGCACGTTTGCAAAATTATCTAAATCTTCTTGAGCTTTCTCTAAGTTAACGTCATACGTATAAAAATCATTAGTAGCTTCTCTATGCTTTAATCTTACTAATGTCTTCTTTAAATCATCACCCGTTTTATGATTACCATTGTCATCCACTAAATTATACAACTGCTGATACTCTTGATTAGCAGCATCTAATTCTGAGTAAGGCATAACTGCATCTAAATCAGTATATATACTATTACCATATGTACCTATTTTAGTTAATACAGCTGCTCTTTCTTGATAAGCTTCTAATGATAACTGCCTATCTACATTTAATGTACCACCTGTTACAGGATCTTTTACAGTATTATCTTGTCTCCATATTTTTTGAGTCTCGTAAAATTCATTAGTATATTCACGGTGCATATAGTTTTCTTTAAAATTCCATAATGCATCTTGAGCTAACTGAATTGCAGTATTATCATTATTCTCTCTTGCAACTTCTAAATCATAGTCTAATTTAGAAAGATCTCTTCTCCAATTTTTAAACTTATTTAATAAAGTATATACATCATATTCTTCCCATACTCCCTCTTTATTTTTAACACCTGCTTTATCTGTAAAGTACATTAAGTCTTGTAACTGTCTTGTATTATTAGGATTATAACCTACTTCTTTTAATAAAGGTGCTATACTTTCAATAAATGCATTTTCTTGTTCTTGACTTTTATTAGCAGCTTCTACTAAAGATTTTTTCATTCCCATTACAAAAGCAATAGAAGGATCATTAATATTTGTATAAGCTAAAATATTTGATGCAACAGTTCCCATATCTCCAGCCTTTCCTTCAAGTACATCTTTTAATTTATCTTTTGAAATAATAGAAGAACTAAATTGTTGTATTGCATTTATTAAATGTTTTGCATTTTTAGGAACTCTTCCTAATGCATCTTGTAGATCCTGCTCACCATATTTAGTTATACTTCCTTCTGTTTTAACTATATCAGCAATGAACTTTTTAATTTCATTCTCGCTAAAGTCTTCTGCTTCTAAACCAAGTTTTAACTTTGTTTTAAGACTACTAATTATAGAAGCATTCATTGTTTCTGAATTATCTTTAAGATATTCTATAACACTTTCACCTTGTAAAGTACTAATTCTTTTTAGTACTCTTCTCCCTAAACTATTTACAGATTCAATTCTTTTAGCTAATTTATTTCCTGGATCTAATCCTAAAGTTGGTAATAAGTTATTCTCAAAAAAATCTGTTTGCTGACCAATTATTTCTGCATAGTATAGTAACTTTGCTATTCCTAACTCTTTTAAATGTTCATTAGATTTCTTTATATTATCAAGAATACTATCCATCTTTCTTACAAAAATTTCTGTTTGATCAATACTTTGTAAAAGACCTCTAGCTCTTAATTTATTATTTTCAACATGATCATTAAGTGCATCTATAACAATTTCTCCATCAATTTTTGCATCTGTTTTAGTTTGAAATTGTTGGAGGTTTGTCTCTATTCCTTTCAATAACTTTTCTCCTTCTTTACCTTTAAGCTCTTCTTTTAATTTTGGAGGACTATTTCTCAGCTCTTTAACCTGTTGTCTTGCCAATGAAAAGTAATCATTTGTTAGATCCATTAAGATACTACTCTCTATTCCACTCATCTCTGATAGCATCTTATCAAAGTCTTTCTTAAATTCTGCAAAGTCAGAAGGCTTTATTATAGTAGTATCTATAACAAAATCTTTTCCTATTAATATGTCAGTAAGTTCTCCTATAGTTGTATCAGTATCAAGCTTTGTTAGATTAAGCTTCTTTGCAAATTTTCTTAAAACTTGTCTAATAGCATATAAAACATTTTTTATAAATTCTTTAAATGCACTGTCATCAGATTTTACTTTATCTAATTTTCTAACTCCGTCTAGTTCAATAGCTCTTACAATAGCTTCTTCTTTAAATCTATCACTTCCTGGCTCTAACTTTACAACATCCTCTCCTCTTAATTTATTTTCTTGCTTAAGTCTTTCAATAATATTTTGCCCATCTACACTCTGCTCTAATTGTAAATATAATTTATTAAATAGTTTCGGATTTTGAATCTGAATAGCTTTAATAAAAGGGTGAGCATACTCATGAAGAACAGCATCAGAATTAAAATTACCTTCTACAAAATATACTTTATTATTATAAAAGAATGCTGCCTCATTATTATATGGTGTAGCAGATGTTGCAAGTATTGCTCTAGCATCTTCTTTAGAAATAATTTCATTACCAATTCCAAATGATTTTGTAAACTTATCTGCAAGTTTAATTGCAATCTCTCTATCTCTTTCAGCCTGTTGTGCTTCTTCTGTTATTTGATAAGCTTCTACTACATCTCGGTCCATTATATCAATTGGATTA
>Ga0209756_1002501_pt1 | contig 15807 bp, 14 predicted proteins | sample ETNvirenome_6_85_FD_184071 | JGI IMG/M metagenome (GOLD analysis project Ga0209756, IMG submission 184071) | Marine viral communities from the Pacific Ocean - ETNP_6_85 (SPAdes) (version 3) | ecosystem: Environmental > Aquatic > Marine > Oceanic | place: Pacific Ocean | collected 2013-06-19
TGAGGGAGTCCTCTGTGACCTCGTAGGCGCGCTGGAGTTGTTTATAGTCATAACGCATCTTGCCGATAATACCTAATGAGAGAAGCACCATTAAGATGCTTTTCCAATTCTTTATGACAAATTGCAACACTATCTTGGCGGTCACGCTACCCTCTCAATCTCTCTACAATGTCGACGGCACCTTGCGTGCCGATGAATACGATAGAAATAGTAACCCAATCACTACTGGTCAAATAGCCAGTAAATGCCAACACAGACGCGGTGGTCCACACCAATAGCTTGCGGGATGTAAATTTTTCTAACCATGTATCAATAAATGCTTTTGTTCTAGCCATCATTTAGGCTCCTTTTTTTGCAGACATTGAGGCAGCAATTGCCATTTGCCTTCTCTTCTCTTTGCTTTTGCCTTTAAACTGTGGGGCGTCGGAATCTTCAAAATCTTCAATGTAGTCTTCAGTCTTTGCATCGGGCCCCAATACTTCATCCAAGGCTTCCATAACATATTGTTTTAATTGCGCTTCGTCAATGTCCTTCGGGAGAGGCGGGAGAGAAGACTTTCGAGTGGGTGCAGCAAAGCGTCCCATGGTTTTTTGAGCAACACCCAAACTCATGGGATCTTCGCCAGTAAATGCGGCCGAGAGATAATCTACACTGACGTCTAGTTCTTCTATTTTTGAAGTAAGATCTCGAATAGCGCTAATAAGCTTATCATTCGATTCAGTCTCTTCGAGAAGGATTTGCTTTATTTGTGATTTAGTAATTTTCATTGTGTTAACATCCAAATTGAGAAACCTATAATTGCTGTTAATGTGCTAACAGAGGCAATAATGTAGCTAAGTTCGTTCCACGTAATCCCTCTCCATGCCAACCAATCATTCAGTTTGCGAAAAGGGTCCACTCTATCCTCCTATTGTTTCAATCCATTCATGCTTAGTATTCTCATCATACTCTCACCTTTAAAACTTCATCGGCTATTGTAACCAATATGCTGTCCAACGCTCCACCGGCATGCTGACGATGTGCGTTCATAATAAATTGTATTGCTTTTTTGTTTTTTATCGGATCCAACTCAAGCACTCCTGATTGTTCAAGTGCGGCTTTAACATGTTCTCTTTGTTCGGGATCACTTAAGCGTTTTAGAATATCATTAAGATCTTCTTGTTGGTGTTCTTGGGGGCTTCGTGGGTCTTCCTCCACACCATAGTCACGCAAGTCAGTGTCACCTTCACTAATCGTAGCAAGCTCTTCTTTGATAATCTGTTTAAGTTGTGATTTTGTAACTTTCATTTCATTATTCCTTATGTCGCTAATCCATTCATACTTAGTATCGCAATCAATCCGGGCACATTCTTTCTAATGTAAACTCCCGAGAAAAGGGTCTCGCATCTTCCACCAACATAAGCAATCGCTGACTCGATGTTTTTACTAACCTTCGGGTCTGATGCCATTTCTTCCGACACAACTAGTACTAACGAGCCTGCCGCGGCCTTTCCCTTGGGAGGAGGACATGCAGAACGATTCATGCAGTTATGAAGGATCACCGATCCAAGCTTTCCAGTATTTGGATCTTTTATCATAGTCGAACCTAAAAAGGCACGACCGTCATTACTCAAGCAAGTTTCCAAATCCTTCGAATCAAAAGATTGGATCGGTGAATCCTCGGTGGAGAGTTTTAGTACTTGAGCAAACGACTTAGCAAATTGTGTGTTGGCGACAGGATACATGCCAAGCATGCCGATTCTGCCACGCAGTAAACGTGTGGCTCGTTCATTGTCAAGAACAATGTGCGGGTGCGGGACGACATCGTTTGCCAATGTCAGCGCGTTACGAGCGATTGTGGGGTTAAGATTTTCTTGTGCTGTTGGCCAAGATACTATGTAAACAACCCGACCGGCGGCTTGGACCGAGCGCAGATAGCGCTCGAACACGGGCTGAAGAGCAGTAACTGAACTTCCAGTTCCACCACCACCGCCTGCGAGAATAAACAGCCAGTCGACCTTGCCGAGCTTAATACGCAAAGCATCTTCAATAATGGCGCCGTTTTGAGCCAAGACTTCTTTGCCATACTCAACGTTCTTGCCGATACCGTCTGAATCTGGAATTAGAACAACATGATCTTCTTCGACATTCTTTGGGATATCCTTGCCTGTCGTATTGACAAGCAGTGTTTTATTGAAACCAAGCTCTATAAAAGCATTGGCCATTTTGTTGCCTCCACCGCCGACGCCAACAAAGCCCACATTCAACGAAGAGGGTGCTGTGTTTTCTGGGAGGAGATCTTCATCAGAGTATTCCATCTGGAGACCGAAGTCCTCAACCATACCGAAATCTTCAGCATCTACCTGTTCGTGATAGTGGTCTTTCTCCTGATTAAAGGAGGGTGGTGGCTCCGCGGGAGGCAGAAAGTCAAATTCGTTTTTGTCTTCTTTGGTATCATTGTCGCTCATTGATTCACCCTTGCGTATCCTGCTTTCTTTTCAATCACGACTTGCATATCAACGCAATCCTTGAGAGAATCAAGGTGAGAGATCAGCAAAACGTTCTTAAAATATACCTTAATTAGTTCCAAGATACGAATAAAACCCTCCATATTCTCTTCGTCCAGTGCGGTGCCCGGTTCATCGAGGATAAATACATCGCCTTTGGGCAATGACGATACACTCAAAAGCGCCAAACGAATGGCCATGGCTGCGACTGTTTTCTCCGCGCCGGAGCCCATATCAATGGGGCGCTCGTCGTGCAATGGATGTTTGATAAAGACGTCAAGTTTGTTGCCATTGCTGGAAAAGAAAATTTCAAAGTCAACAATATTCGCAAGCATCTTCGCGACTTCTTGATTTATAACTGGAATTTTCTTTTTTATGATATCGTACGCGATACCATTCGAATGCATACAGCGCATGAACAGGTCATAGGCTGCGTACTCTCGACGGAGTTGGGTGTATTCCGTTTTTGCATTCTTAACTTCTTCTACTTTCTGTTCCAGTGATCCAATTTGGCGATAGTGTTCAAACATCGATGTTTTACAAGTCTCTAATTCTTTTTCTCTTGCAGACATCGATACCATGGTTAGATCGCGTTGTTTGATTAGATACTCAAGGTTTTCGATGACTTCCCTGTTTTCGTTATATTCCTCGATTGTTGCACTTAATTGTTCTATTTCTATGTTTAGCTTATCAGTACCAGCGATATTGCGCTCGATCGTTAAACCAAGCGACTCAATGCGGCGCTCATAGATGCCCCTATCGTTTTCAAATGTAGCATATTTTTCAATCATCCCAGTAACACGATAGGGTTCTAAAGCAGCAATACCTTTCTCCAACTCGTGGCTGATTTCTTCTTTGTCTGCTTTTTCTTCCATCAAAACTGGAAGGCGTGCTGCTGCAGCGTTGGCATCTCTAATAAACTTACACGCAGGGAAAGTGGTCCCGCATGGGATCCCTTCCAGTAGCTGTGTCTTATCTTCCGAAGAAAGTATACTAGCATCTATATCAGAAGTGGCTTGGGATTGCACTTGGAGTCTTTCAGTGAGATTATTGATCTTCTCTTGTTTTGTAGTCAATTCATCAATATCCAGCACTTCAAGAATGGCGAGTATTTTCTCGTGTTGCGTTTTTGCAGTCGATAGCTCCTCGCGGTAATCATATGTCTGGGTTTCAAGTGATGATAATTGGTTGTTTTTCTTACCAAGCTCTGTCTTTGTTTTAGCAAGATCAGTCACCTTGCTGGGCATACTGTCAATTGTCGTCTGTAACATTATAGATTTACCGGACAAAACTGAAATTTGTTCTTCTATCGTCCCACAGGACACCTTGTTTTCTTGCAATTGACTTTTACATTCTCGGAGTTCCTCTAGGGCTGCAGATAATTCTTCATCATAATTTCTGTCTTCGAGCTTCTTCAGGGCGCCGCGGGCATCAATCGAATCTTCTTTCGCCAACTTAAACTTCTTATCGAACTGCTCTAGATCTAGGAATTTAGCGATGATCTCCTTGCGCCTTGTCGAGCCTTCGTTGAGAAACGTCAACGAGCCGTGCTGGCTAGCCAGAGAAGACACGAGAAAGTCTTCCATGGAGCCAAAGTGCTTTCTGATGTTAGCGTCCGTGTGGTTGCGCGTGAGCCCGTTTAAAGAGATTGTCTCTCCTGTAACTTCATCATACACTTCAAAGTTTAAGTCGGTCTTGGCCTCGAGGGACTCTTCTCCTTTAATGCGTTTGGTATACTTTGTAGACTTGCGGCAAATTGTATAAATTTTTGGACCGATGGCTATTTCTAATTCTCCAGAACCATAACCCTTGTTCTGATTAATAATATTGAGATTTTTACGTTCATTCTTAGAAGTTGTATTAAAGAGCGTGTAAAGGATACCATCGATTATGGAACTCTTTCCGGAAAAGTTCTTTCCAAAGATTCCGACAATTCCACCAAGATTATCAAAGCTGACGCTGTTGCCTTCTCCGTAATTAAACAAGTTATCCCATTTGAAATTCAACAGTCTCCAGTTAACATTTCTGGAGATTTCTTCTTCCTTGTTGACAATTTCATTGTATTTGCGATTCAACTCATAAACAGTTTCCATGGTCTCGCTGTCGACCTGAAAGTCTGACAGATATTCATCAACCAACTCTTCCTGAACTTTGATGTCTCGAAGATTTTCGGTGAGGAGTGAATTTGTAATCTCCTCCACATTTCCTCGTTCCCCTGCGGCACGATTAAGAAATGAGATAGATTCTGGATTGAATCTGTGTTTTGCAATCTCCATGGCGCGCTTCATCACATCAAGAGGTAGATTGTTAGTGCTGACGAGGCGCATGCGTGCGTTGGGCGGCACTTTCAGGTTTCTGGGCATACGCCCCTTAAGAGTCAGGGGAATCGTGAAGAACGGCTTGGGGTTCTCAAACACGACCGGCTCAATGTCCCACTCGTCCTTTGACTTAATATCCCAAATAAGAATACCTTTATCATTAGTTTCGCCATGGTTCTGCTGCACGGTTGAGCCTGCATACCACACGCGGCCGTCTTCATCTAGAAACTGGCGGCGGTGAATGTCTCCAAGCATCGAGAAATCAAAGTCATTAAAGATGCTGATCTCGTCTTCACCGTTAGCCATTGTCCAGTTCATGTCAGTCTTACATCGACTGATAGAGCCATGATAGAGTGCGATGTTAATCTTGTCTGTGTTGGTTGGTTTAACCCAGGTGTCTCGATCGAATACCGATAGCACGTTCAGACAAAAGTCATCGTCGATATGAGTTTCGCCGGCGTCTTTTAATAGATGCAGATTGGGTAAATCCAGTGCATCCACAATCGGACTCAATGCGTCTTGGCGGCTGCTGTTCTTTAAGTTACCGTCGTGGTTACCAAGAATAATGTATGTTGGGGCGATCTCCGCTAAACTCCGGAAAAAGCCCGAACACATCTCAACAAATTCTGGCGAGATTTGTGTTTTAGTGTGGGCGATATCGCCACAATGAATTATATAATCGACTTCTTGTTCTCGTAGTGTTTTATATAATTGTTCAAAAACGATACGATATTCATAATGATACTTCAAATTTTTAATATGAGTATCGGCAATATGTGCAAATTTCACATAGACTCCGGTTTAAATCAAGGCAGGCAAGGCGAGAGATGCCTTTTTGTTGGCGGATTTAGCGTTCGTCATAACAAACTCCTAGCTCTAAATCCGTCAAATCTACGCTCCACAACAAGTTAGTGCTCTCATCATCAAGGCGCGCCTGATCGATCACTGTTGTGGTCCGTGATTCGTCTGTTGATAAATCAGGCAAATAGCTCAATCCCCAACCTAAAGACAAACCGGTAACTATCAATAAAACTGTTCTCATCCTTCCTCCTATTATTAATATAGCATGAATGGAGGCTGATGTCAAGGGATTTATTTAGCTATTCTATTTCGTCGCTCGGTGCGGTGGCGCCTACCTTCCACAATTCATGTTGCAAGAAGTCCTCCAGCGCTTGAGGATCGGTGTCGTCTAAATTAAAAGCCCGGGCACACGCTGCGGCATATGCCGGAGAAAGTGACGCAACTTCTCTAATGTGATCGACTCTTTCCACAACCGCTTCAGCATAGACATCATAGGCAACAGACCAAGAAGGGGGAAGGACTGGGTTTCCATCAACCATTCTGAACGTCTCGTTGCCGTCGCCCGAGAGCCATTTGCCGGTGTTGCCGAATAATTGATTTCGGAGGTACTCTATTCCCCGCTCACCATCATCTTCTAGTTGAGCTTGTACCTTCGCCCTGTAGTCTTCGGCAGTTAGCTGATTTAAGGGCATAACATCGCTTGGAAGAACTTCGTATACTACAAAGGGTCGGCCCTCTATGTTTCCGCCAGTGAGAACGGTCAATAGTCCACTAACTGGTGCAGCTATGGGATCGCGATTGGCGTATTGAGACCAAGCACGCTGGGTGGATTCATCATTTGAAAGCTCATCATACTCTGCTGGTAACTCTCCATAGTCGGCGCCGAAGCGATCATCGTGAGCTTGCCGGACTGCAGCATCTTCTTCTGCTTGCTGTGCTGCAAGTTCTGTATTGTGCCTGTTTGCTAGGGATTGTCCTGCGACCATGCCTGCAGGAATAGTGCCCATTAGAGCTAGCGCTGTGGCAAGTGGAATGCCCTTATCTCTGGCTATTCGCTTTGCTTTGTCCCAGCGCGCACCTTCTTCAAGCATTCCAGCTTTTTCTATCATCGCTGTGATCTGTTTATCAAAGAGTAGGTCTGTCTTCTCGTCCGGTAGCTGTGTTCCGCGGGTCGAGGACTCTTCTATGTAGCCTCTCCAGTTTTCCATTATTAGTTTCATGTTAGAGGTTTCCTATCGATACTAACTTCGCATTCACGCCGGGGTGAGCCAATTTAAACTCGGTCAACGAGGACCTAACAGACTCCTCGTCACACGGACCGTCATACCATGCTTCGAACTTCTCGAGAGCCTGAACTTGATTAAGAATGCGATCTCCTATTCCTGCATCATTACAAATGCTTTTAAGGATCTCGCTGGGGCTGTGGCAACCTTCGCCACAACACTCTTTGCTTGCTTGTGGCGACTCTTCCTTGAGAGGGGTATCCTTCTTGAGAAGGGTTGCGATTTTCTTAAAAACGTTCATCGGCTTGTTTCCTTATACTGCTGAAAGTAAATTCAACAATAAATAGTTGTCTCTATCAATAAAAGCCGCTTTGTTCTTGCGCTCTATAAACACCTCACGGGGCATCTCCGCCACATCTTCATAGCCGGCTATATCTATCTTATACAGTTCCACATCATAACGCAGAAGTGTTTCAATAATCTTACGCTCTTTATCAGCAGCGTCTGGATCCAAGGCCATATAAACGGGGGTGTCGTTAAAGACAATCTTTCGTAATAATCGTGAGTCGGATCGCAGTGTTGATCCCAGTATTGGCACAGCATTTCCGGCTCTAATCGCATCAAAGACCCCCTCCACTAAAACTAAGTCTTCGTTCCAATCAATAAATAGTTCATTGAAAACAATGTCCTTCGATGCTGGTGGGTTTTTATATTTATAAGAGTCTCCGCTGTATGATCTCGCAATAAAGTAGTTGGCGTCACCATCGTCATCAAATGAAGGGATAACTACTCGCGCTCGATACATACCATCAAAGCAATAGCCAATCTTCCACCTTACTATCTCGGCATAGGAAATGCCGCGTTCTTTGAGATATCTCATAGCGTACGCAGCAGTTCTTGGCGGAGTTGCGGAAGTTAGACTTGTGAATTCTTGCGGCAACTCAAGTTTTGGGGGAGGCTCTTTATCATCTCGATCCACAAAGAGATCAGCAAAGTCGCGAAGATCCATACGACCTGTGATCTGGTCCCACCTTTTAAGATGCGTAAAGGAGCCAAAACGACGGACAAGGCGACGAATGCTGCGGCCGCGAAAGTCACAAACCCAACACTTAAAAACGTTCTTATCCAAATTAACAGACAATTTACGCTTGTGATGATTACACGCTGGACATCCATACAATAACTCGTGACTGCTGTCTCGGCAACTGCCGAGGACTTCGTTTAAAACCTTTTTAGCTGCAGACTTGTTCATCTCGCCCCTTGACTACGTAATTAAATTTACTGCACACTCGTAATGTAGCACACCTTTTTACAAAAGTCAAGTAAAAAACCCCGCCAGTTAAGGCGGGGCTGTGGTGTCGGTGAGACTCAAATCATCACTGCCAGCGTGTTTTCGAAGATTTATCTTACAGTGAGAGGGTTAAGGTTCGCTGTATTTATAATATAATCACTCTTTTATATATTGTCAAGTGTTTTCTTGTTTTTTTGTTCTATTTTATATCCTGCGCGCGCAATAACGATCGCATCTGCCATGTCAAAATACTGGGCTTTAGGGTTCCCGTGGCGCGTATACTCCACCTTGAACGCGGCTTCGTTCTTCAAGAGATGTTCTACCACAACTTTCTTTGCCTTCTGTCCGCGGGGGATCTTAATGCCGGCCTCTTTTCGTGCAGAGGTTGCCCCTATGTATTCTGGCTCGAACTCAAAAAGCTCATAAAGTAGCCACGACACAACTCCATTAAATCTCTGAAGGACTGCCATTGTCTTGGCCGAGGAACCGCCACTATTAAAGAAGGTGAAAGGCTGTTCGATATAGATATGTTCAATAGGATAAACCGAGTTGCCGGTCATCACCCCAGGCTCATTATTACACTGGTACATTTCATAAATGTCCATTATCTTTTCTTTTATTGCAAGGGTCTTGGCAAATATGCCTTTCTTTTTTCGCAAGTCAATATAGTCATAATAGACCAATTCATCATCAGCAATAATAGCAAAACCAGTAATGCTGGTCGATACGTCAACACCTAAAATCATATTCTTATTATATCAGATATCTAGCTTAAGTTTAAATGAAATGTTTTCTGCCTCTTTCTTTAAAACAGGATTAGAAAGAGTAGCCACAGCAATGAGATTCTTGTTTTTGTCATAAACACCTATCCTTGAAACATATACCTGCCTCTCGAAAGACGCGGAATAATCACTATAACTAGAGCTTGCAATATTCTTAAGTTCTAGTTCAGAGTTCTCTTCATAGACAGCCGAAGATGTATAGAAAGTAGAGTCTTGTCCGTATTTCAAAAAGGTAGGATTCGTTGAATAATTGACTTGTCCGCTCTTTGCATGAGCAAACATTGTCATAACTTGCGTTTCGTTAGTGCCCTTGAAATTTATTGCGAATGACGCGCTAGAGTCGGGGGTAACGTCGCGGGTCGAACTATCATTTGCGCCGGCGCCGAAGTGGAGCCAGCTTGGAGTTTTGCCGGACTCATCAAGATTAAAGGTGGCGGGGTTTAATGCCCACGCACCTGTAAGAAGAAGAATGCCATCATTATAGAGAGCCACACCTGCCACAGAGCCGCTGCCAGTACTGCCGGCAGGTCCGACTTGGATAAGTTCGCCGTTCTGGGAGATATCTTGAAGCTCTCCTTGCAGAGATCCGCTTAAATACCATTTGAGTGAAAGGGTTCCTGGCTTAATCTGTGTCCCATAGAAGATGGAGGGAATAGAAATAAGGTTGAGGGTTTGTGTGTCTTTGTTTCCATAGACAGAGTTCACTTTATAGTGTCTGCTCATTACGGAATAGTAGTCTAGCTTATTTCTCAACGCGACGTAGTGCGGGTTGTAAAAGGTGTCCTTCGTGCTATCAAAAGAAGAAGTGATGTACTCTCTGCTGATTGCCGCTTGTAGTGGATAAGTTCCTACCAGAACATCGCCAAATTCGAATTCGTTGCTCCATTCGGTTTTATCGCCGGTTTCAAACCCAAAAGCAGTCTTAAACGTTGAGCGGGCACTATCTTTCGAAATCCATGGATAAATGCGGCCATTGTCCGGTAGTACTGTAACGGGGTTGCCGGCGTCATTAGAGGCTGTAACATAGGCGCCATAACTTCCTGTGCGACCAATAATGCGATCAGTATCTACTTCAGGTCTGTCAATATTGTATTCGTAAAGACTGATATAACCTTTTGACGAGGAAACGTTTCGGACTAAATCATTCCTGGCGCCTGATTGGTGAGGAACGTTGTTGTAGATGACTTTTGTGTCATAAATAATGAAGTTACACGTCGGGTGCAACTTCATTGTGTTGGTAAAAACCTCGTTCAACTTGAATTTCTTCAAGGACATTTTTAGTAATCCAGTCGAACACGTATCGTCAAATCATTATTTGGATCTTTTCGCAGGGGCTCTGATAGTTTTGCGACAGCTAATAGTTCGCCGGCTGCATTATACAAACCAACGGTCGTGATATATGAGATCGGCTGATCGCCGGCGGTGTCCTTGACTCTAATCTTACTACCGTCCACGTATGTTGGGTTCGCACTATAGTTGAAATCATTGTGGTTAACGCGACAGAAGTAGATTTTAGAGTTAATTTCTGTGGTGTTGTTGAATGAGATGTTTTGGATGCGGTGGCGCAATGCATCACATGAGCCGGTAATCGAGGCAGTTGCGAAGGATTGAGTAACATTCCAAGCAGGTACTGTTGGACCAACTCCTGATCCACTATTAAAGTCTGTTACCCCTTGAAAGACAGAAGAGGTTAATACTATTATCCCTGCTTCATAGAACACGACACCTTTAGCAACACTATCTTCTGCAGAGTCATAGAGCAGCCCATAGTTTCCGCCGATGACATTTTTGATACCTCCGCCGGCGGCAGAAGCGCTAGCATCTGTGAGAGTCATTGTATGACTGAAGGGAGTAGCCCAAGAACCGGTTCCCAATGTAAGAGAAACATTTCCTCGCTTGATTTCATCTTTAGTCAGCAAGCGAGAAAGAGAAACGAAGAAAGCGTCTTTGATGACTCCAGACCCATCGAGATTTAAATCGCTCTCAAACTTTTGAATATTATCTGCATTTGAAGCTGTGTAGCCCAGCAAAACTTGCGCGTATTGATTATAAAGATTGATCTTCTTTGTGTTTTGGGTTGCAGCCGAAGAAGATACTGGAGAAGTCGAATCGTACCCAACTGTTAAATCAAAAATATGGTTTGAGGATGAACTCAAATAGGGATAGTCATATACACTTTGGAACATACCATGTGTATAATTCTTAATGTTATTATCGCTGTACGTACCGCTGCAGATAGTTCCCGTAATCGGGATCGTCTCATGTAACAAAGTGGTCGTAGTGGTAATGTCCGAAGTTGGATCAATTATCTCTGTGTTAATTACTGGCATTTATTTTCTCCATTTATGTGCCTAAACTTTTCTTAAAACGCGTATTGGAAGGGCGATGGTAGCACCGGTATTTAGTCCTGTTATATAGACAAATGTATCAATATAATCATAAGTTGATCCAAACAAAGTTGCACTTGTTGAGCCTATTTTGCTGTACAGATTATCACTAGTAGTGGAACTACAGAGCGCGTCGTGTACCATTGTTTTGAAGCCTGTTATTGTATCGCCTGGTCCCAAGATAGTAGAAAAAGCCGTGACAGCGGTACCGTTCTGGGTTTGATAAACTCCATTGTTTATCCCTTTGATCCTATAGGCGGAATAGTTTTCCATACCTGAATCAGCGGAAGATCCATTAATGCCTGTTAGATTAATTGGCAATTGAAAGTTACTACCGTCTGTATTCACTTTAAAGGCGCCGGAAGCTAGTCCCATGACGCCTTTGAAAATCCGATTATCTACACTAATCGAGTACATGCGATTAGAGAGTTGAAGATTCTTAATATAGGCAGCTTGATTGCTTTGTGTCTTTGATAGATCAGAACTATTGATACCGCCCTCGACATAAATAGCCGGCACGTTTTTCGTTGTATTATCTTGAAACTGATCGGCTACACCAACGCCATGGAAAGTGTTTAAAGCGCTTACAGTGTCTGCGTTGGTGGCAACATAATAAATGCCACTATAAATCTGTTGCATATTAGACTGCAAAGAATTTACTTTCAAAGAAGGCATGTAGAGAATATTCTTGTTGGAGATATTCAAAAGTCCATAGTTGATATTCGAAACCTGCGTCGTGGATTGAAAGACTGGAGTTTGCAAAATCTCCAAATCATAATAAGCCGAACCAGAAGCGTGATTTTTATTATACTGTGAATAGTTAATTTCATCATCACCCAAGCCGAAGCGAGTAATCTTAAAATTACCATCAGCCATCTTCTTTCGGCCTGTGTCTGTCAGGACAGCATCCAAGATGATGTCACCGGAATTATCTAAAAAAGCCATTTATATTCCTCTCTCTTTATAAATAGTAAGTATTTTGTTTGTATGCATGCCTATACTAAAAATATGTCTATACGCTCCGAACAATTCGCAAAGGCACTACTAATTGTTTTTTGCTGGAAGCTCCAGCGATCATAATATTTGTTTCTATGTAATCGTAATTATTTCCAGTACCGAAAATGTCTTGATTTAATTTTCCAAAAACGCGAAATCTATCGTCGGCTGTGGAACCAGACGCATTAACCATCTTATCGTTTAATTTAAAGTTGACAGCTAAAGCGGTGGCGCGGGGGCCGGCTAGAGATGAAAGTAGATTGTCTCCCGCACTACCATCATGGTCATAAATCTCATTCACCATTCCTGTACAAGCATAACTTTCGTGGTAAAGAGATGCTTTGTCTAATGAGTTCTTAACTATTCTAACAAGCGGAGTCATATTTGTGTACATTTTATTTGATGCATCGTTTTTGTAATATGCATCTGGCGCATTAGTATAGATATGATCTACGAATCGGCTATCACAATAAACAAAATAATGTTGATCATATAAGCCAGCGCTGCGGATGTATCGATCTTGAGCGGTCTGATCTCTTTCTATAGTTTCAACAGTGCTAATTCCTGATTCAATTAACAAAACATTAGTGGAAACTGAATCGTTTTGCAAATAATATGCATCGCCGATGTCTGATTTTAGCTTCTTGCTTGTCTCATAATTTACAGATAGATAATAACAAGTGCCGCTGGAGTGAGAACTCACAGAACCAATAGTTAATGTATTGACACTTAATTGAGGCAGGTAGTAGATGTCGTTCCGCGGCAGATTCAAAAGTCCATATTTAATGTTTGCCTGTTGTCCTGCGAAGGCTTCAAGAATAGGAACTGAAGCTGTTATCTCCCATGTTCCACTGGATCCAGTACCAAAAGTATAATCAACCTCATCATCGCCCAAGCCATAGTGAGTGACCTTGAAATTACCTTGTGCTTTTCGTTTTCGACCAATATCTGTCAATACTGCGTCTAAAACAATTCCGCCTGCACTATCTTGAAATGCCATGTCTTTACCAATTACCTTTGTATGTTACATTGATATCTAGTTTTTTGCCTGTCTTTTTGGAGGTCATTCGAATCTTAAAAGTTTTATCCCAAATGGGGTCATCCGCATTTCCGACAATAAAGTTACCCACTTCATCGCTAGCATTACCTTCATAATCAACATTCTCATCATCAAGAATCAAATGAGAGCTTTGAAGCTTCATTTGCAAAAGTTTCTTGAAAGGTTTTGACGGTGCATCGACAGGAGGCTCATCCGATATCTCTGAATCATTTATAACATCAAATAGAGAATATTTGTAGCCTCCATCATCTACTAATTCTGCTTCGACGACAGGACTAGTGTGTCCGGGCATGTTGTGAGCATTCAAAAATCTAAAGAGATAATAATATTTGGTATTTGTTCTGATGCGTTGTTCATAGAAACAATCAGTCAAAGGGGTATCGAATTTAAGATTTGTCAAGTCTTTAGTCATGATCAAGGAGCCGCGGAAATCTCTCATAGTCGTCGGCTTCTTGTCTATTCTATAAACTTCTACCGCGACCGGCCGCGTTGATTCCTGCGTTATTTCTTCGCCGGCATACAAATTATTGGAAACCATATAGTCGTTTTTAGTATTTTGATCTTCATCTGAAATAGTGAGAGGATATGGTTGAGGTTCAAAAGATTCATATTTTGCATAGAACCCAATCGTTTGTGAGTTATCCTTCCGCTGGTAAGACATAATCTCAACCTTGCGAGGAGGGTGGTCCATGACCTGTGTTTCTTTTGTCGACAGAGGAATCTCAATTATCTTAATATAAGGCTCGATTACTATATCGAATTCACAAAGATACGGATAATCAGATAGAACTTGTGCGTCTGTAGAAAATGTTGTAAGTAAAGGAGCGTAAGTGGATGCTACCGGTTCACGCGGATCCGTTCTCGTGGCTTCTCTTCCTGTAATTAAATCGTAAAACTCAAGACAGTTTTTGCTGGCGTTAGGGTCTGGGGCTATTTGTCTTGTTCCGGCGAAATTCTTGTAACTATAACGATAGCCAATCACCGCAACGTATTGATAAACATTATAGCGATAGTTGGCACCGTATTTGACTTGAGTATCATATAGATCGATATCTTTACCATCATCAAAGATATAATAGTTACATAATGTGTTGACGGAGCGTTGGGTACCCTGTGGGGTACCACCGATCTTTTGGATCCTATAGCCAATTGATTCTATATCATTAGAGGTATTGGCATAGTCTAATATATCAGATAGAGAACCTTCATTAAGTTCATCCCGGAGATTCTCTCCTTTCTCTCTTCTCATGTGTTCGACTAAATCCGTCGCAAAACCCATCATACGTGTGTTTTTGATGTGACGGTAAACGCCGTTAATATCCGTAACCACATGCTGTTCTATGGCATCATTGGTAAGGCATGTAAGGTTTCGCGAATTGCGTGTTGGGCTTTTGATATCATTAAGTATTGTTGGCAAGAGATCAAAATTTCTATAATCTACGGCAGTAACTGTGCCGTGTTCTGTCTTAAGCTTACCATCTATTAATTGATCAGCCTGTTGCCAAAACTTAAAATTCTCGGTTTCGATGGTAGCACTGTTATCAACGAATCTTTCTTTGATGGTCTTCATCATCAGATTTTTTAGATTGTAATTTCGCATTTTGGTGTTTACCGGCCCGTCGGTATCGATCGCTCCTATCGGTACCGAAACATGCGTATAAAACGGAAGAGATTCTAACACGCCATCATCAACAATATTCAGTATATCATTATCAATAATGATGTTGCTGCTGTTACTTGTTAAGAATTCGAGAGTGGAGCCAGAGAGACTTGCGTTCTGATAAAGGGATAGATATTTCTTATAATTTGCGACATTGGACGTCCATTGGGTGGTGGTTGGATAGTCTTGAGCTTCAGAACCTTCCTCGAAGGGAGGATAGTCGCTCGGACTGTCCGCAAACAGATCGGACATTAGATAATCATTTGCCCCAACATCCCCTTCAAGATTGATGAAATTAATTATCTCGGGCTCAAAGCCATCCGTTGTCGGTGGGTCAGCCGCGGCTTCATTAAGCAAATAAAGGCTTGGGATTTCATAAGTCGAACGACCAGAGATATATGACTCGTATGAGCGCTCATGATAATTATATTTATAGCCAACTGAAATGGTGTCATAACCCGCATACTCCGATTCGGCCATTGTTTTTACGCTGTACAATTCGTAAGGGATTTCTGTTGTAACATAAAAGTTCTCAAAGAGTCCGCTTGTATAAACTCCATCATAACTGCTAGTGTTGTATTCTCCGCCTACGAGGATTTGTTTCCAATGCTCGTCGTTTTCAATAGCATCTTTTCGGCCGACAACCACCACATTGACTGATAGGTTTGTGTTGAATACATCTGCAGATGCGGTTGTGATCTTATTGCGTCTTGAGTGGCGAAACAGTTCGCTGTCACTATAAGTAACAACTTCTGAGGCGCCGGCTACCGAACCAGAATATTCATAAGATTCAGACCCATCGT
>Ga0209756_1002504_pt1 | contig 15799 bp, 5 predicted proteins | sample ETNvirenome_6_85_FD_184071 | JGI IMG/M metagenome (GOLD analysis project Ga0209756, IMG submission 184071) | Marine viral communities from the Pacific Ocean - ETNP_6_85 (SPAdes) (version 3) | ecosystem: Environmental > Aquatic > Marine > Oceanic | place: Pacific Ocean | collected 2013-06-19
GGTCAAAGCGACGCAGGTTACCATTCTGATCGAACCCCACTAGCACTTGTGCCATCTCATTGTAAATATTGATCTTTTTGGAGTTCTGGGTTGCTGTAGAAGAAGAAAAACTTGACGTTGCGGGGTATCCACAAGTCAGATCAAAGATATGATTTGCCGATGAACTCAGATAGGGGTAGTCATAGACTGACTGGAACATGCCGTGAGCATAGTTTTTAATATTGTTGCCATTGGGCCATGTCCCGTAGGTTCCGGAGATGATTGTTCCAGTAATTGGAATAGACTCGTGCAGAAGATTTCGTGTTGAAACGACGTCGTTAGGGGCGAGTGTTTTGAATGAAGATGCCATATTTCCTTACCTTTAGCTAGTAGACTTGACAAACCGAATAGGAATGTCAATACTGTATCCTGTGTTAATACCGGATACTCGAATTGTAGAATCAATAAAACGATAGGTTCCGGCTGCTAGATCTGAGCCGCCGTTTGCGGTGGCGTCGTTAGCTAGCGTCGTGGTGCCTAGGCTGCCTAGTGTCGTGAAAAGATAAGTACTAGTACGCAGTTCTAAGCTTGACCCAACCCGCATCGACAACTGTGTGCCCTTGGGGCCAGCAATTGCAGAATCAATCGATATGCTGGGGATATTCTGAACAAACCCGTTGGTTGTGTTCGCAGTAAAATAATAGTTAGCCACGGAATCGTCATCGATGAAAGATGGCGTTGCGGCGGCGAGCTGTACGTTGCTCGCTGCGTTGGCTGTGGCCTGGCCGCCGGCTCCTGGAGGAGGGAAAATTTGGCCTAGGCGATTATCAATCTGCACAATGTACTGGGTTTCTACTAGATCATCCGAAAGCGGTGATTCGGCCGCTATCTGATTGGTGTTCAACCCCTGATCTAAGCGAATTTTAGATGTATCTGCCCCTGGACGGTAGCCATTTAGAATACCACTACCGAGGACTTGACCTAAATTAATAATAGTGGTCTCGTCCACGGGAACAATGAAAGTATTGGCCGCATTCATTGAAGAGCCAATTCCTGTTCGTTGATTGAGAACAATCTCAGGTAAATAAAGAATATCGTTACGGCCAATAGTAATAAGCCTAGACTTCATGCTTGTTATATTATTAGTAAATGCTTCGAGAACCGGAGTTTGAAGAATCTGCAAGTCATAGTAAGCGGAACCACTTGCGTTGTTCTTATCATATAAGGCATAATCAATCTCGTCATCTGCTAATGCAAATTTAGAAATCATAAAGCTGCCGTCGCCTTTAGCTAAGCGCATGCGGCCTGTATCTGTGAGGACGGCATCTAATATGATGTCTCCTGAATTATCTAGAAATCCCATTTTCTATTCACCTCTCGTATTATAAATAGTGGTCACTTTAACTAATGTCTCTATGGATTTGCGACGCCTGTGTTTTTGAATGTAATGTTTAAATCCATTTTTTTACCAGTTTTTTGACTGGTTATTCTAATTTTGAACTTTTTATCCCATACAGAGTCTGCAGCTGTGCCGATTAGATTAGATGGCGGCGCAGTACCTACGACTGCTTGGCCCGGGCCGAACCCGGGATTTTCAAGACCGTATGCTTGCTGCAGTTGTGACGGTTCAATCGCTAAAAGACGTCTGCCTGACTTGGTTGGACGTTGTGGGATGGTGGGGAAAGTAAAAATCTTTTTGTTGACATAAAGCTGGCCGTTGTTGTCCACCAGTTCCAACTCTGTAATCGGGGTAGGATTAGAGATATTCCGATGTCGGTCAATAGATCGCCCACAATAATAATATTTTACATTTGGAAGCAGTGTGTCCAAGTAAGAAACTCCAGTGGAAAATTTTTGAGGAGCTAGCTGCTCCTCTACTGTGGCCAGATGATGATCAATAAAAGAAGAATAAGAAGTAGGCATCGTATCCATGCGGAAGATTTCATAGGTGCGAGTGGGATCATCCGACGCATATTCTAGTGTTTCTTCAATAGCTCCGAGGTTGGCCGGGTCCACAATTAGATCTTTTTGAGAATAGTATTCTTCTATAATAAAGGTGCTATCGCTGGTCGCCAACAATATAGGCTTTGCTCTACGTCTTCCTATGTTAGGCGAGAACAAGATCAACATACGATCGTTAACTCCCCTATAGGGAACAAACCACATATCGGGAGGTACCGGGGGCTTGTCCGTGATCATGGCTGTGATTTTGCAGTGGTCCACCACCAGAGGCTGGGCATTGCTAGTATTGGTCACCGTTATCCGGGCTCGAGGGATAACGGTACCAATACCGAACAAGGGGCCCTGGGTGACGGTGGCTGTCGAAGAACCATGAGGCCCAGTGGCAAAATTTATTTTGAAGGGGCGTTGGGGGAGGTTTTGTATTACATATTGAACTACAAACTGTCGGGCAGTTCGCGCTTCTAGAAGCGCCGGCGATGGCCCGAGTGGCCCGCCTTGCGAGATCTGCAAGGGCATGAGCGTGGCCGACATGATATACAGAACGTCGTGCTGATCGTTGTTATATGCATCCAAAAAAGCTTGATTGACCTTATTCGTAAAATCAAGAGGGGTGATGGTTTTATTTTCGAGGAACGAGATAGGGCCGAAGGAAATAATATTTCCGGGGTCCGGTTCTTCTATGTCGATATACCAATGAAATCCCATAATGTTTTATATTTTCCTAGTGGCCATTGATTCGGTGCCGAATGTAGGAGATAAGGCCAGCGCTCGGTACATCTGCAGTCTTGTTAAATATGCCATAGATCTTTATTCCCAATTCTCTCCGTAGCCATTAGTAATCCCCTATATCCCCTATCTCTTCAACACCAGGGACATTCAAATAGTGAACCAACATACGCGCCGTAAATACCGCAATAGGTTGTGTATACCTCTGGTGCGGATGCCCTCCAGCGGAACATTGACCCGCGACGACGCAGCGTATGTTTCTCAGCATTTCAAGTATCATATAAGCCAAAACAGAATGTAAATCATTGTACCCTTCGTCTATATAACCTGAGCTAAGGAACCAGAGGCCGGTTGCGATCGCTTCATCCGGGCCCAGGATATCACGAATAAGAGATAATATACCACTCCTTAGCTGATTTAGTTCAGCCTGAGCTGTTGCAGGATCAGAAGACAGGTATTGTTCCCTAGTCCGCAAGTCTGTAATGTCAGCATGATAGTTGTTGCCTAGAAAAGGATTGCCGTAGAATGTACGACCGGCGGCTAAGGCCGCATCGATCTGCTCTTGGGTGGGGGGCTGCTGGGAGGTCTCGTCGAAAACTTCCTCTTCACTCGGGGCTGTGATGCCCTGAAGGTTCAAATGGTCGCTTATCGCGCCGCCGTCGGGATTGCCGTCGAAGCCCCACCCTTTCTTGAAAACCAGCCCTACGCGGTCGAGCACGCTCAGGCTCATGAAGCCCGGAGTGCCGACCCCGGAGGTGAGGACTTCCCATTGTGCTTCACTAATCTCGTCTTTATTGGTCGGATCAACAATAAAATGGCCGATTTGTTGCACCGAAACCTCGGTGTCCCAGCCGGCTTTCAAGTACGGGAAGAGCTGGTCGACATAATTGTCAGCTAATATGCCGGGCTCCTCGGCCCGGTAAATCCCCAAAGCGTTCCCTACTGCTCTCCCGTATCCTGTGCTTTCAGAGTCAACGGTATGGACTAGTAGATTATCATAATAGTACTGGTTTCCAAATACCACCCGTACTTGTTTGATATCATATTGATAGCGGACCCCGTACCTTACTTGAGAGTCAATGTACTGGAGGGGACCAGAGTCTATAAACTTCGGTGATAAATAGATGGTCTGCACGACATCAGGTAATATATTACCAGCACTGTCAATTACTCTCTTGTCTATCTTATATAATATGGTTTCGGATCTTGCGCCCTGGTTCATTAGAACATCGCTAAAAGCTCGCCTGGGGAGAGTGATTTCGCCACTTGCGACCATGTCATAAAACCGGCCTACTGACGTAGCGTCTGGAGGGTTATAGGCGAGGGTACCATTTGCTCTGGATTCCCATCCGGGTGCATTAGAATAGTCACGAATTAACACAACATTGTCTTGTTCCCAGGTTCCTGCCACTAGGGGGACCTCGGCCCACCCGGGTAGCGTGGTGTTCGTCACAACACTTCTAGCTAGACTAGAATCATTATTCGTGATTCGATCTTCTAGAAAGAGAGCATATAGTTCAAATCCATCATAGTTTATGGGTACTCCGGGGAGTGAGCCGGCGCCGGCGTCGCGGCGGCTGAGGTCAAAGAGGAGCGATGAGGTCAGTAGTGTTCGGGAGGGTTCTTCTTGGCTGCGGTCAAATACGTGAAATTGGGCCGCGGGGGACGTGGCCGCTTTCTCAAGAAACGTGATGATATACATCTGGAGGATATCAATGAAACTTTCAGCATCAAAGTTCACCATACCAAACAAACTACCAAAAAACGATTCCGCCTGGCCGGGGAGGTCTGTTGTTCCCGACTCAACGGACCGGTATGTATCACTCCCTACGGTTACTATATTATAAAAAGGCAAAAACGAAAGTGCAGAGCCGGCCAGGTCCGGGCGGTTCGTCTGATAGATGGCGTCGATATCGCTGTGTAACACGGCCACATTCTTCAGTTGGGTGTTATACTGAGTTTTTAGGAGATTATAGCTAGATTCAGTATTCTTGATAGTCTGCAAAGATTGGACATATGCTTGATAATAAGATTTACTGGTGGTCTCAGTATAGCCACCTTCTGGGTGTTCAACAAACCAATCAGCTAGCGTAGGCGATTCGGGACTCGTGAACATTGTGAGAGCCTTATAATAATCTGGGCTATATGTCTGGGATCCTGTGTTCCGAAGCTCAGTTTCAAAAATATAAAAGTTAGGAAGAACTGGCTCTGGTACATTACTAGTAATCTGCTCCCAAGCCGGCATCGTATCTAAATAAAAATTATATACCGGCTCAATGTTGATCTCTAGGCCGCCGCGGGTTCTCTGGTCTATGTTCTCTGACGGCCTGAGGTAAGCAAAAGTATGATCAACAAAGGCGCCCGCGGGACCTTGTCGGTCAAAAACACCAGGGTAAGGCTGCACGCCGTTGACCGAGATGCCATGCTCTAAAAAATACGAATAATAAGGGTCGCCCTCGTCTATGTCAGGGTTCTGTATAGTGTGCTGTAACAAATCTGGAGGTCCTTCGTTGTTGGCGGCATTCCAGGCAGCATTGTTGGGCATTAAGAAATAATCCACCATTTCTTGGGGTTGCCCAGAAGAGGAAACCGCGTCGGCCGACTGATCCGCTACGATGTTGAGCGGGGCGGCTGGGGGCCAGTCGCTATAGTTCACCAGATTTACCAGGCTGGCCTCTGTACTCCATAGCTGCAGATTTCCTGGTGACGGGGCTATATACGCTCCCTGTACTCCTCTAAATCTATCGACTGTCGACCAGTCATAACGAAGAAAATTGTTCACGTGTTCATTCGCCGGCAGCGGAATCATCCGGCCGTATAATCCTAATTGATTAGATTCGCCGGCGTTAATAAACAATAGAGATTTACGCCAAGCGGGATCCTGACCGCCTGTTGTGTTTTCTGTTGTGTTTTCTGTTGGTGTACTGACCGTGAATAACATTTTAGGTATAGTTCTCCCCTGTACTAACTATTCCTTCGCCGGAAATTTGGCTAGCAGTCATTGTAACGGCAACCTAATAAGAAACGGTCTAACATTGGAAAGAGGTGTATTAATATTGACAGCTGCCTGTGTAGCGGCAGAATCTAGGTTCTGCACGATCGTAGTATAGTAAAAATCATATGGCATAAAAATTCGAGTGATGGCCGCAGACGACGCATCTCCCAAAATGAAAAGATTATCATATTCTCCTAATTCCAAAATATTGCCTCCACTGGTCACATCGGGGGTATCTTGGGTACGACATAGTAAGCGGGCACCTTGCGAGTTCGCCTGATTGTACATATCCTCTGTCAGTATACGCCATATAGGAGCACCTATTAAGGCATCACCACGAGAATTTGTTTCAAAGCCTTGAAAATATTGTACTTCTTTGATCGAGTTGAAGCTTATGGCTATTGTGGCTGTATTGTTCTCTAGAAGTAGAAGTGGGTTGTTCGACAGAGCCTTGGCCGCTAAAGAGCCCGCGATGCCATTTGTGTAGTGTTCAGGGGGGAGCTGTGAGAATCCCCCTAGTTGGGAGTTTATCATGGTCATCACAAGTCCCGAGTGGCGGATACTCACTGTAGAATCGTTGGCTTCCTCATGGGAATAGAGAATGTTTTGTTCTGTAGAGCCGGATGTAGCGGCTAATTGTGACGCGTCGTCTTGGACAAATGCTGAACCACTCGATAAATAATCAGTGCTCGAGACTAAACTAAGGGCAGCCGCTTGGGCAGCGGTCGGCGTGGGGAAGTCTCTAATACTTTGGATGTCTAAGACCAGCGGCCGCACGGTTAAACCTCCCATTGATAGCAGTTCGTCTATACTCGCGCCAGATGGGCTGTTCGCGGGAGTAGAAGTGTGAAATGAAAGTTTTGGCGTTTGCGGGCGCGCCCGGGCCGCAAAAAGATCGATAGTGTTGTTGAGGCCGATGGCCATGGTCGTAGTGTTTATAATATTCGTAGGAGTACGAATTCGTGCGGGAGTAAGATAACCGGATGGGTTCGTACCTTCCGGTGATATATTATATTTTCCTATCTCGTTATTCATACGAACAGAGTAATTCGTGTAGCTAAAGCCTGTGAGAGTTGGAGAGTTGTGCACCAGTTCATCATCAAGAAAATCAAACCCAGTAGCCGGGTCAAAGCGGTGGTCGTATAAAGACGGAAAAACATTTAGTAATGAAATGCGCTTCGCTGCGGCGGATGTAGTGCTTATCCCAGATTGTACACTGAAGGTATTATTGTTTGCTCCAATGGTCGGAGGGTTGACAGCTTTGTCGAGCAATGTGTAGAAGTTGCGTACAAGCTCGCTTACTTCATACATGCTCTCTAAATCTCCATTTCGTGGGTTGCACATGGCCAGTAAATTTTTACGCCACGTCACCATACTGTAGTCCTGGAATGCGTCCGATCCAAAAATAAACATAACTGCAGCAAGGTATGTATCTATTAAGTTTGGCCAACTTGTATCTTCTTGGAGAAACTGACTCTGGGATCTGATACGGTTAGAAGCGTCTGTGTTTAGCGCGCCATGTTGTCCATAAAAGTTTTGAGAGATCCAGCCGTCATAAGCGGTAAGAGATGTTTTGAGTATCCCAAGGACATGATTCGCGGCCGACGCGCTATTATCCACCCCGTCTACGTAAAGAGTATATTCATAACTTCCGCCCTCAATGCCTGCCATCTCGATATCTGTTCCCACATAAGTGGTAACGCCGACGGCCTGATTTTGGTAGCCGATTCCAGAGATGTTACCGTCGGTAAGGGTTGCTACCAGCTTAGGGGTACCCTGCTCTCCGGCTCCGCAAGTGTTAAGAACACCAGGGGTGAGTCGATTAGGCGCCACACTAGATCGAGTGCGTGTGCGGAAGAGCCGCAAATTTTCGACCTCGAAGCAACCATTCAAGGCTATTTTGTTACGAAAAAGAAAATTCATCTTTGTATTTGCTTGTACTAAATGTTTATAGTTGATAGAAAAAACTGCTTTCAAAACACCCGAAGTATTACGTGTAAAATGTATATCGGAAATACCATTGGAGGGTGGCCCAGAGAGGTTTTGTACTACTTCCATATCCTCAAGCATGCGCTGGTTCAGTTCCCGGGAAGTCCGTGTTATGCCTAAGAAAAGTTCACTTTGCTCTCTCGTAAATGACTTATCTTGAGTTTTCTGATTAGAAACCACAGTAATAGACAAATAAGGGTGTGGAGCATCGCCATGTGATTCGCCTGCCATCAGGCGGCCGCCTTGGCGATGAGTGGGCCCAGACCAGAGATCTCCCTTATTCCCATAGGAGGGTGCTGTGCTCTCTAATCTATAAACGAAGGCCCGGGCCGGTGTACGGTTTCTGATATATATCGCCTCACTTAAGGGAAATCCAGTTCGGATCGTCGACAACATCTGACTTATCCCAGACGGTGTCTCGTCCTGAGGGTTGACTCGATAAGCTATGGCATAAACATACATGTTGGGCCACAAATCTCGAGGGAGGTCTGGTATATCCACATTGACTCTCCTTTGTATGAGTGCTTCACCGGAGTTATTTCCCAGACTCACGGCTTCATCAAAATTAGAAACTTCACCAGAATCGTCTCCCATTAGGTACATTTTTCTGTAAGCGTGTGTCTGACCTGAGTCGTCTCGGATAGCATGTTTAGCGGTAGATGGGTGTTGCCTAAAGCCGTGAATCACGGAGTCGTCGAAAGTCATGATTAGCATGACTCGATAGGGGCTTACACTTGTCCAGTCGGCGGGGATTTGATATAATAAACTTAGAGAGACTCGGTTGATGTCATCCTCCTCCATCGACTCAAAATAAACCTGATCTATTACTATATTTGGTAGCTTATTTCTGTATATCCCTTTGGCAATAGAAAGTTGCATTAGCACGGCTCCTCGTCAATAGTATTATACAAGTCACGAACAATGTTGAGACGATCGGAGTTCGATCGAATTGCTCTTCGGGTAAGGCCCACAGTATCTAGAATCTTATGTGGAATATTCTCATCGCGATAAATATTCATATAATACTCTACATTGGCGACTTCTCCGGAGAGCAATGAATTAGGGCTCAAGATTTCCGGAGACTCTGGTATGAAGTTAAGTTGTGTAAGGATACTATCCGTTGACACGTGATAAACCTCTATATCAAAGTTTTCTCTTTCAAATGCCGTGTTCTTCTCAAGAATGTCAAGTACTAAATAATTCTCGATCAATGATAGAGACGCCGGCGTTTGGCTCGGGGAGTCGGTGGGCAGCTCCGAACTAATAGCTCTTTCATCGTCCGCGAGATGGCTAAAATATGTTTGATAATCTAAATCAATATTGATCTGAGGAATTTCTGTGATTACTCCATTCAAACTAGCTGTAATAAAGCTACTGGTGAGATTAGTAACAAGGTATCCCTCACTCGACGAAATAACGGTATCGTTATTGTTTAGAAGATTAACCGACCAGGCCGCATCATACTGCGAAGTTAGGAGTGACGTGCCCAGAGCGAATGCAGCGAGATTTGTGACATTCTCAAAGGGTTGTTGCATTGTAAAGCTGTCTACCGGGTTAGTTGGTTTGGAGTTGTCCTGTGATAGGCGGGAGTCTACCATGGAGAGAAACTCGTCGACTCGAGTTTGGGCGCCGGATCGATTAGAAATAACCTTTAAGTTAGGAGTCTCATAGCGGATCCGCTGGTCGGTTTTATTTTGTAATTCTCCCCGTATCCCGGCGATGGAACCGGACGCGTCGGCATATTTATCATTATAGAGAATATCATCATCAAAAAATGCATAATAGGAGGGGTTAAGGGCGCCTTGAGAAAGCAAATACTTCCCGTACTCGGTGAGTTGCAGTTCTAATACCTCTTCTTTTTTATTGAAAAATTCCATATCTTATCTCCTCAACGCCCAGACCCGGCCTTTGGGTCAAACTTTGGTGGTTTCGCTTTTTGAATATCAAACTTTGGTGGCGTGCTAATCTGCTCCGGGTTCTGTTGTGCTAACTGGGGTGGTTGGTTCTGCGGTGCGACCAAGTTGGCTATGGTTGACTCCATGTTAGCTGGGCTCGGGGCTGCCGGCGGGCCGGGGCTGGTGCCTGGGGTGGGAGGCTCATACTCAATTACTACTGGCTCTTCGCTATCCAGGTCACGCGATGACCACTGTATATTTTCTTCAATCTGCGCTAGTTCTACCAGGGAACAGTAATCATAGGGCCAGTTATAGCTATATTTCTCATCGATGGCCACTGCCAGAGCACCGGTGTGGGGGGTAACCATGCTGCGTCGGTTTCTTTCGAAATCAATAGCTACTCGTTTTTTGACCTTGAAAACCATCCAACGGAGATCTCCTTCGCCCTCCGCCAGCAACGGAAGCAGTTCCTTTTCTTCAACGACAACATCAGATGTGGCAAAACTCTCCCCAATATCCGGAAGCACATTCTGCCAGATATCAGCCATATCTTGTTGAGACAAAACAGTTTGGAACTCAAACACATACATCAAAACCGGCGTTACGCTAGCAAATTTAGTAAAATCTAGAGTGGGCGGGAAATTGTACTTATTCATTGCCGCGGTCAATTTCTGGTAGGATGCAGTCTTTTTCTGTTCAGGCTTTTGGAGAGAGAGGAACTTACGTTGGCCCTTCACGATTCGGAAGGGCACCGCAACAACAGCTTCTTCAAACACAAAGTCATTTCGTACTGCTCCCACACGTTGGGGATTTCCAACCGGGAAGCCAACCACCTTAGCGAGGGAGTTAGAACCCGTAGCGGTTGACTCCTGAGATACGATAGTAGCAAACACTCCGTTTTCTGCTTTCTGTGGTACCTGGCCACGTTGGTGCCAGATGCCCAAAGTGTTGAGGGTCGCTGGGCTTACCGAACTTCCGGTACCCCTAATCTTAGGCATGTTCGATGCCGGAGGAATACTGCAGCTAGTTGCCGCCATATTAATAACCGGTGTTTCATACTTGGATTGAATAAGCCATCGGAATTTTTGTTCATTGGTTCCATCAGGGACTTCGGTAATCTTTTCGAAGAAATTGTAACTGCTATCCAGGTTCATAGTGCCACCTTTCGGGGCAATGCGGTTCTGAGCGCCCAGGGGTTGCGTACGGTTGTAAGAGATTGTTGTGTTAGCTATTACTTCATCGAGTGCGGGTTTCCCACTATATTGCGCGGTGTAAACCAAGGTCGCTTTTGCCGGGCCATCAAAATAAGGCGGAGTCACATGGCCCAAGGTTCCATAGTGGTATTCTCCTGCGCCCATGGTCACAGCCTTCCCAGCAACGGGTTGGCCGAAACCATCAGCCCGGGCATACATCTCAAAGGATCCTGTATCGGGAAGCCGGTCGGCGGTTCCAGATTGGGCGGTACGATAAACTTCAACTTCTAGAGTATATTGAGAACCAGACTCGACAATGGCGAAGTCTTCTTCCCGCGCGGATACAAAATTAGTAAAATTATTAACAAAGAAGTCGCTCGTGGCACACAAAAAGTTATCAATAGCTAAATCATACATACGGGTCGATTTATAATTGGTAATTTCTATGCCCGCTTGCCCATACCCTGCCGCCGGCTGCACAGGAATATAAGAGGCGATACCCGGAGAAAATGTTCCAGATGGAGCTGTATCATACAATAACGTGAGACCTTCGCTAGTTCGCGCGGAACCGGTGAGAGTAGCGATGTTGGTGGCATTGAAAAAATCACCGGGACGGTAAATGGTCTCAAAAGGAACTTTGTTGATAATATAGCCTGCATTACCACTCACCTGATTGGCAAACGAAGATGAAATGTCTCCCACTACTGGACATTGGCGCGTTAGATAATATTTGTTGCTCGTGCCGAGGACGCCGCCGTAGTCACGGCCGGGCACCGGAGCCATTTGTACATGACCTGGGCCGTTGGTTGTTCCGGCTGCACTCCAAGATCCAGTGACCAAGGAGCGCATATTGGTTCCACTGACATTAGACAGAGTCCACGAAGACACTGCAAGGCCAGACTTGATAGTGTTATGCATAATACCTGGTGCAAACGTCATCTCCAGAGGAATCCGATAATAGGGAGAATCACTGCTGAATCCTTCTTTGAGTTCGGTCATTGTACCATTCACTGTCTCTTTGAAAAGTCGAGCTAATTCATTGGTGCGCTCCGCCGGATAAAATCCCTTATATGGTCTTAGCTTAAGTAACCCCTTGCAAGTTAAGGTCATCTTATCACGGGTGATTGTCAGATCTCCCGACCTCTGTTCGTTAAGGTCCTCATCGATAACTGAAAAATATTTGAGGAAGTCAGAATTGCTATAAACTTTATAAAAATTCGACGCGCTTGAGTCCGGGGCTAGGGCGCCCGTCAACGAGAAGGTATTGTCAATCTTCGCAAGGAAATCTCCTTGATAGGTGTTGAGATAAGTAGACATCAACTCGCTCACCCGGAACTCGGGCACAATCGAATAGTCCTTCCCTTTCAGACGAATGAACTCATCATAGGTCGGATTTTCTTGATAAGGAACTTTAGAGCCCATCCGGAACTCTGCATCGCCGCCTATAACGGGTTGGATGCCGGCTGTTGTGCTGGCAGTACCCATCGCGAGAGGAAAGTTATACATGGCGGAGGGCTGCAGATCCCCGCGCTTGTTAGCCATGCCACTGTTACGACCATAATAGCGGGAGTAAAACGTTTGAAGTTCTCCGGGAGTGGCAGGGTAGCGCGAGGCGGAAACGGTAGACGAGCCGGTCAGCAAAATATTAGATGTGGTCCGGTAGGAGGTGTGTCCATCTAGGGGCCAGATACTTTGCGAGGGGTGAACTATCGCAGTTGTAGCAAACCGATTTTGGGCTCCCATGTTGGAGAAAGGCAATCCAGGATTGCTTCGTAATGAACGAATCTTGTTCCAGATCCCCGATAACCCAAATTTGGTACGCGTACGCACTTCATCCCTATAGGCGTTTTCTGCTGCGGGATAAACACGTTGGCCATAATTCACGACTGTGCTTAGGCCACTGTTGACGGCAAAATTAGCAATGGTATTATAAGCATGGCCGTCATCCACAACCTTTCCGAGATCTAGGCGATTGTTCAAACCCTCGTTGGTGAAATAATTTAAGGTATTCGCATAACTAACCTTGGCAGCGATGTTGTTGATCGGGTTCGAGTTTGCGGTGTTATCTTGGAAGGTGAAATAAATAGGACGACTTTCGCCGGCAATGGGTTGCTCCACATAATCCACAAACGTGCTGCTCTTGAGAGCTTGGGTATTTCCAATTATAGCGGTGGACATCAGGGTAGAGCCAGAATAACTATGACCCACAATAGGGACCATAGGGGGAGGTAATACCGTTCCGATTTTATTCGCGGCACGAAGTTTGCGGGCGACCGGAGTGTCCCCGGCACGAATCTGTTTCCACGTAGGCCACCCATAGGGGCCGTTACGAGTGTTGTTCAGAATATTAAGGCCATCGACACTATTGGGGCTAAAACGAGTGTATTCGAGGCCGGCCTGCGGGTATGCTTTTTGTCTGGCGACGAGGACCGAACTTGTTATCTGACCATCTGTGCCAGCAAGAGGAGCACTTGGGGCCCGGTTATAAACCGTCCGCGTAGTATCGCCGCGCCATTGTCGAAGTACACCGCTTTTTACAGCAGGCGAGGCAAAAGGGTTGAATCTCCACCAGGCCCGGAGGTCCCCACTCAACGGCGCTGCAGTATAGAGATCTATAGGGCGAGCCCCATTATATAAAGTTGTAATTTGCACGGCAGACAAGTCATCATCCCACATGGCCGCATCAGCTATATAACAGTTGGGAGCACCGGCATTATTACTAGTTAAATTTCGACTAAAGAATCCGCTCTGTCCTATAGTACAATCTGCACTAGTGATAGCGGAGGGATTATTGAGTTCGAGACCAGGAACAAGTAGCTGAGTGTTTTCCACGCCATTAATAGAGATTTTCATATAATTGACTGTTTGACCGGCTGCACCGGCCGGGTCGCCGCCGGCATAAGTAATAGCAATATGATTCCACTTTTTAAGAGGAAATGCGGGCGAGCCGATAGGATCCCCATATATCACATAGGATTCATCCGTTCCGGCCATCCAAAAACTTAGGTAAGGTTCGTTGGTGGGGGTGGCTCCCACCCATGTTGAACCCGATATAATTGACACGTGGGTGGATTCTCCGAGGCCCAGCAGAGTCGCATGAAGATTGCCATTAAGATACATGTCTTTACTAATAATAGGGTCTTCCAAATAGAGCCAACAAGCAAAAGTCATAGGTAGCCGACCGGCGCCGGATCCTCCTATAACGGCATCCCACGTGGCGGCTTCTCCAATATTTACCGAGGTTCCATTGTAACCCAAACCGCCGCCGAAGTAGGTAGTCTCGATTCCTAAGCCGGCGGGATTGTTCTTAAAGCGTGCGGAATACGTGCCGACTTCTAGAGGGGAAACAACAGCGCTGGCAGATAGGTTCACAGTATCCCCGAACTGCCACTCCCACTTAGCCGCTCCGGGGAATAGCACCTTTGTAGCCGCCAGGGTATGAGTCGAAGTATCCACCTTATCTATAACCAGACGTTCATTCCACCCCGCAAACCCTTGGTGGTAAGAAGCCGAATAGTAGGCTTTCTCAGGCATTGTGGCGCCACTGATGAGTTGCGTCAAACTATTCGCTGTGGTGCAGCTGGGAGATTCCAGCCCAAAAATAGTTGAACCAGACGCCAGGGATGCAGTGACCCAGGAGTACTGTTGCGTCGAGCGGGGGATCTGGTGCTGCACATAGAGATTGTCGTAGACAGTCCCCGTGATATAGCCTCCAGAGGCGCTCACAATGCGCTTACGTGGGTTTCTATTCGTCTTATGCCACGACGGGGTGGTCACGTAGGTAGACGCCGGCACAGAGCCGTACGCGGCGTCGTGGCCGAACTGTCCACAATGCAAGGTTGCGCGCTGGTCGAGGCCGCGATTCTTGTCGATTTGGTCAATTACTGTGATAGTTTTTGCTGCCAGTGGGTCGGCTGATGCTGAACCAGAAAGACCATAATCTAACAGAGAGAGATTATGATAAGGAAGTGCATTGTAAACCGACAGTTCTTCGTGTGCTGGATCCATATACCCCAGAGACATTACCTCGTAGCCGCTGCCGGCAAACCGGTTGACGATGACTGTTTGGTTTGAGGCAGAGCCTGTGCGAGCAGGGAGAGCGTAATTAAGGTTACCGCCGGGGTTTGCGGTTGGCTTTTGTAATGGACCAAAGAGGGCGGGGAAGTCGTCAGATGAGAGAGTGCTGGGTGATTGGTCCGTGATTCCGTTGGTAGCGGTGTTCGTAAAGTTGGTCGGGGTTGCATTGGGAATGTCTTCATCCACCCCTGAATTATAGATATCCCCCGTGGTTGAATCAGCATTCCCCTGTACGCTCTTATTGCCTAGGCGATAGTATGCCACAAGATTAGCGCCGAATCCGTCTAGAGCAATATTTGTTCTCTCTCCGCCATTATAGAGCAAAGCTCGCTCGCCGGAAGTTATGGTTTTGCTAATAATAGCTACATCACATAAATAGCCATTGTAAGGATCATTCTTAGTGGGGTGATCACCAAGGCTGATGCCCGTATTGAGGTCGTTGAGAGTCGACCAGTCGGCGCTGCCATCCGAACTAGCTAAAGCTTCGAGTGAGTTATTAAGATAGATCGCCGGTACCGCCGTATCGGAACCGTCGAGGGCTCCCGCGGGGAACTCTATAATAGCATGATACCAGGTGTCCGCCGCAAGACCTGTGGTGCCTTGCGCGTAGGAGGTCGAGGGAGAGATATCAAGGACTTCGCCAATAAGAACCCATTCAACGGTATTGTAGTATAGCCGTATGGAGAGTCCATCCTTATAGTTCGGGTGCGAATATATGGCCCCCAGATTAACCAGTCGCGACTCCGGCTTTGGGGTACCCGTATAATTGAACCAGAAGGAAATAGTAAGGCCGTCGGTGGACACATTACTTAGCGCACTCTCCCAGGCGGAGTAGTTGGTGTCGTAGACGCGAGTCGCCAAACTATCGTCGAATAATATCGACTTGGCGACGACAGGTTCGGGCTCATAAAGTGGGAACCTTCCTCTCGTTGCAAGAGTTTCGGGATAGGGGGCAAAATTGAAGGACTGATCATTAAAGAATG